>Ga0209831_1002518_pt1 | contig 15856 bp, 21 predicted proteins | sample Maine_Asex4_meta_FD_187451 | JGI IMG/M metagenome (GOLD analysis project Ga0209831, IMG submission 187451) | Marine algal microbial communities from Maine, USA - Maine_Asex4_metaG (SPAdes) (version 2) | ecosystem: Host-associated > Algae > Red algae > Unclassified | place: Maine, USA | collected...
GGCTCCGCATCGCGGCGGCGACGTGGTCCGAATCGACGACGCCGGCGTCCGGTCGACATCTGCGTTCTGATCGTCACCAATTTGATCATGTGACCTCGACTGACCCAGAACGGGCCTGTGATCCGGTCGGTCGGGCCATCGTTCAGGGATCAAGAAAGGGTCAAAAGATGCTGCGATTCCCGATTATTTCGCAATGGTCTTGCCAGTGGTTCGAAATGGTGCGGAGGACGAGATCTACTGGTCTCTGTCCTGCTCGCACCGAGCTGTCAGCTGAATTGGACGACGGGCCCCGGGACCGCGCTCTGATCATCGACACGTGTGGAAAAATCAGCGACGTAAAGCGTTGTCTAGAAAGCCGGAGACAGGAACGGACGACGTAGCCGTCCGCCAAGCAATTCCCGTACCTGGGGTGGTGCGTTTACGGATGGTACGTCTGATTTTTCGGGTCCGCCGCCCGCTAGACGGTGCCGGAAGCCCTTCTTTTTCTACTTTCGCGTGGCCACACACACGGTCCCACTTCCGCTCCAGGCGTCCCCGACGTGGGGGCAGAGGTTCGCAGCCGGGTGCCCAAGCAAGCCCCCACAGGGCGCACGCGTCCGCGTGCCCAGGAGCCCAAAACAAATGAAAGGACCACCGCTCTAAAAGCAGTTAGGACCCTCCGGCGCCGATACGTAGGCGCCGGGTCAAACATCAAGACGAAAGCGGGTCCTGCCAGTGAAGGTCGGCCCGTAAGAACACGTCAAAATCGCAACGTGGCGCCGCCCGATCCACCACCGGCGGCTCTCAGCCAGCCCATGAGGCGCCGCGCGCGGTCCCACCACACCGCCGCGGCCCGTCATTGGCCACTGCCAAGGGCCCCGCATCACGCCGTGCGCGAGGTTGACACCAAGGCTGACAGTCTAGAATCTATCGATTCACAACACGGGAAGTGAGACGGCTGGCACGCGCGCCACGGCCGGAAGCGCCAAATTGGTCGATGGGCCTGGCCCCCCGACGGGGGTGGCCAGAGAAGGCCTTCGAGAAGTCCTCGCTGTTTTTTGCTGCTTCGTGTGTCCATCCAGCTTTAGTGTGATGGGCCCATTTCTAAAAAAGGCAACGGCTTCCAATGGAACAATCCCAGTGAGTCGTAATCTGCCGTCCCGCTGCGTGTGAGCCGGTATGAAGTGGGGCATCTATTGCGGGGCCCGTTCTCAATAGAGGCGCTCTGGTGCTCTCTCATTGGTCCAGCACATCAGCAAGAATGTGGGCAGTGCCTTGTGGACTCTTGCGGCAATGAGAGCGCAGGGCCGGAGGATCTATCGAGTGAACAATTTGCTGCCCTGCGTGATAGTAGGACGGTTCAATAGACGTCGAAACGGGCACGACGCGGGGGGGGGCGTTCCGAGGGCACACGCAATGCTTTCGAGGGGGGCTATCTCGCAAAATTCACTACATGTCACTTACTGTCGCATAGTTGTAACAATTTTATATTTGACGTCATGCTGCTGCAAAAGATCGGACTGTCTTGTGCCAACCAGGAACCAAAACGTGACCGGTTTCAGGGGGGTCGTGCTCGCTACAGGGGAGCGTTCAATAAGGTCGGTGCGATGCGGGGGTTCAGCGTGCGGTGACCGACTGCCTACGCCAAAGCGGAGGAGACCACGAGCAGCTCTGCTCACGAGACAACCGCACCTCAACAACCACCACGGCGCCGCCGCCCGTGTCAGGGACACACGGTCTGTGTCCTATCGCGCACCTCGCGTTGCTACTTTGTCTTCACGCGCCGTGCACGACGCGAGCGTGCTTCTTGCACAGCTTCTAGCGTGCCGCTGTTGTGACCTTCTCGCTGCTCCACGCGCCGGGTGTGTGTGTCTGTGCTCTATCGATCAATGGTGTCTGCACGCGAGAGGAGATTCGTCGCCTCGAGGCGCTGCTGAAGCAGGCGACCTTTGTCGTCGCGTTGCAGCACTCGAGCTCAACTTCACCGCGGTGTGTCCTGGCTGAGTTGGGGATGCTGTTGGTTGCGGCGCGCACACACCAGCGCCTCACTCACCTGCTGGCGACTCGGTACATGCTCTTTTTTCGAAATCACATTCCCAAGTCTGGGAACTGTAGAGATAGGGTGCTGCACGCACTGCCACCCTTGTACTTTCGCGCGCATCTGCGTGTGGAGGCGAGCACGTTTGAGTACCTCGTGTCTCGTTTGGGCTTGACCGCGTCTGATACTTTTTATCCGCCGTCCGGACGGCCGCAACTGTCCGTCCGTATAAAGCTCACAATTGCTCTGTTTCGGTTCGGCCCTTATGTCAACGCGGCGTCTGTTATAGTCGTGGCTTAGCGCTTCGGGGTTTCCCCAAGAACTGTAGTCCATGCGATCAAGCGGATTTTGTCGGCCATTTTGCGTTGGGAAGCCGACGAAGTCCGCTGGCCTACTGCTGCCGAGCGCCAAGCGCATGCGCGGCAGTCCGAGGAAAGGTATGGGCTTATGGGGTGCATTGGGGCGGTTGATGGCACTATCATTCCTTTTACGTACGCCCCTAGCGTTGACCCGTGGTGTCTTTTCGACAGGCGCAATCGCTATAATGTTAATGTACTGATTTCCTGTGATTGGGACCTACGGATCACCAGCGTGGTGCAAGGCTTTACAGGCGCGGTGCCTGACACGGTTTTGCAAGCAGCTGCCCCATGGCATATGTACCCAGAGCGGTTCTTCTCCCCTCGCCAGAAACTTTAGGGTGACCAGGGTATTCTGGGTTCTGTTCGCGTGCTTCTACCTCACAAGGGGCCAGCGGCCTACATCCGTGCCAATCGTAACTACAAATACCAACATGCGCGGCGCCGCATTTCGGCCGAGAAGGACATTGGTGTACTCAAGGGACGCTTTGCCAGTCTCAAGGAGCTACGGGCACCAGTGGCGTCGGATGCTGATTTTACCTGACTAATGGAGTGGGTGGCGGTTTGCGCCACGCTCCACAATGTTTGCATTCGGCTTGGCGACACGTCCTTTGAAGTGGCCTTGGACGCGGCCGACGTGGCCAACGCGGCGCCCGGATCCGCGGTGCCTCTCCCCGCGGCCGCAAGTGCCGCGAGAAGCCGGGTGCAGCAGCAAGTGTTGCAGTACATGATTGCCCACGGCCACTACCACTGATGATTTGTTCGATTGGATGTTTTTTTTTTTCCGCTCCAGCATATTGCTTGGAAAATACTAATACAATGTCACTGCCGATGGGCTGCCATCTCAGCAGCCAGCATGTCCTGAAACATCTGGTTATCCGGCTCGGCCAGGATGAGCTTCGTCAGGTTGGCCACACGCGCAGTATGCCTCCCGTCTGACTTGGCGCACAGCTCGCGGTCGGCGCGTCGACTGCTCTCGAACATGTTGGCCGTGACCGCCACCAACACACCCCCCATGGCCTTGTCCGCCTGAGTGGCCGCAGCTACGGGCTGACCGTCACGACCAGACCGCCCACTCGCGCCCCCAGGGGCAACAGCAAGCGGTGGCTGCAGCAGTGCGGCCGCCGCTGCCCGCCGTCCGCCGTGTGGCAACTTCATGGTGCCTCCCCCCGGAGATGTGCTCCCCCTCAGAGCCCTTCGCGCCCCCACATAATGCCCGGACGCCGAACTAGTGCCGGAAGAAGGCGCCGCTACCGAGGCCTCCTCCTCCACGCCCACGTCACCCTCCATCAAGTTCTCCTCGTCCGCTCCGGCGTTCTCATGGTTTTCACACACGTCCGACGCGTCCTCAAACATGCCGCCGCCCGTGTCTTCGTCTGCCACCGGCGCCCTTTTGGATGATGCTTGTGGCGCAGGAAGTAGGGCACCGCTGACTCGGATGCCCGAACAACGGGGGGTACCGACGTACCGCATCGTGTTGTCAGCGTGTTGGAGAATCTCGTCGACATCTTTGACCGAGCCATGCCAATCTCGATCCTTTTTCAGAACAATTTGGCGCACGGCGGCCGTCTTCTGCTCCCCCGTCGTCCCCGTCATGCCCCGTACCGACTCCGCCGCGGTGTAAAGGTGTTGTGCAGCCCTCACTGCGCGGCAAAGCGCCAGCGAATCCCGGCCAATGGGAGCCAGCGTCATGGGCGGCTCGGCCTCGTCGCTGCGTGAGGCCTCAAGGCCACCCGCCGCAGACCCCGACTCAGCGTGCCCGGCGTCTGCCACCGCTGACTCGTCGCCGCTCCAGCTTCTGGCCCCGACGCACCGGCGGCACGTCCTACCGCCGACGACAATTCCAGCGTCGCTGCCGCCACAGACACGGCGGTCGCCGCCGCGTCCTGACCGTCCATGTCCGCCTTCAGAAAGTCGCCCATAATGTTGGAAAAATGTAGTTGGAGGCTTCTAGATCATGACCCGTGGGACGCAACGCGAAAAGTGAACTCATTTGCCCACTTGGAGACGATAAACAGCCGCTTGTCCATGTTCACCATGTTCCCACGAACTGAGGCACCGTCGCCGGCTTCGTCATTGGCGCCGCGTTGCCAACGACTGCGGCCGCTGTTGCTGTTGGGAACACTACCGGGGCGGCGCGCAACGCTGCCTCGAGACACGCCCTTCGGCTGTCCGCCGCGCCCGCGGCGAGCTGTGTTTCTGGTACGACACTACGCACAACCTCACCACCAAAGCCCGCCGACCTTCGTAGGCCAGACTCCCTCCCCGCCCGCCACACCCCTCGAAGGCCTTGGCACGGCCAGCGCGAGCGTGCAACAAGCGTGGGTGACAATGGCACGCACGGCGGACGACAAAGATTCTCAGGCAATAGGATATCTCGATGCACCAGGCCTTGGCACGCCCAACGCAAGCGCTCAAACAGCGTGGGAGACAATGGCACGCACGGAGGACGAAAAAGAATCTCAAGCAATATGTGGTGGCGATGCACCCGGGTGGAGGAGGGGCCAGCAGTGCTGTGATATCGCACACTTTGGAGGGCGCGGTGTGATGCCGCCGGAAGGGGGAGAGGGGGAAGATCCGACGTCGCAATGAAAGCACCAGTACATAAATGGGGGGCGGGGGAAAACGACGAGATCCAGGGGGGCCGGGGAAACAAAGTGGTGTGAAATGCAAGACAGGATACAAGAGATGGGCAACGAGTGGAACACCAGCCAGGCTTGTGCTGAAAAAGCGCTCCTGTATCTAAAGATACGCCGGTAGACCGCTGCGCTTGATGCTACCTCCAACGAGCGCAGGCACCGACACAACACCTGGCCACAGGAACGAGAAAAAGACAAAGCTTCGTCTGCTCGTACGACCGGGCCGCACGAGAGATCATGCTCGCTGCACGCGTCCGCTTCAAGAGAAGTAGATGAGCCGCGCACCGTCATGGGTGCCTGTGACGGCTTTGGGGGTGCAGGTGGTCGCACAGGCTAAACGAGACGCATCCGTACGGCGGCTGTCGGGGGGGCGGGGCGCGGTGGCGACCCGAAACCTGTCTGTGCGGCGTCTGTGGGGGGTCCAGGGCGGGCTGACGACCTGCCATGCCATCCGCGCGTGTAGCGGCTGTGAGGTGCGCGGGCGCAGTGCCCACCCGAAACCCGTCTGTGTGGCGGTTGTGAGGGGTGTGGGGCGCGCTACCGATCCGCAATTCGCGCGTGTGGTGGCTGTGAGGTGCATTGGGCGCGGTGGTCACCAAAATTCCCTCCGTGCGGCGGTTGTGAGGGATACAAGGCGCCTTAGGACCTGCGCTTTGCGCGTGTGGCAGCTGGGAGGTGCGCGGGGCGCTGTGGCGACCCGAAATCCGTCCGTGCGGCAGCTGTGGGGAGCGTGGCTCGCGCGGGCATTCAGGACGGCTGCGGGGCACACCGGCATCCCGTGGTGGGTGGTGGGGCTGGCGCAATTGCGATCCGATTTCCCTGTGTGTCCAAAATGTGTGGGCGGCAAAGCGGATCGATGCAGTCCACGGTTTTCATATTGAAGGGCTGCCGTGTGGCCATGCAAGGAACGCTTGCGCAACCAGTGTGATCGTCCTTCCTGCCGTAGAAAATCAGAGGGCGGCCTTGGAGATCCACGACTTCCACTGACCGTGCCCTCATTTGCATCTTCTCGAATTCAAGTACGGACTGCATGGCCGTACGCGTGATCCTAAATCCAATTCTGTTCGTATGTAGGAACCCTTGGGGACCCCCTAAAGGTTTCCAGCGATCCCTTCAAACAGGGCTTCACCGTTGTTGAACCAGCCTAGTGCCCAACACGTGTGAACGCAGGCGACATTCTGGCGCCACGCGTGCACTGGACCTGCCACGAGCTCCGACATCTGGTGCAGCTTCAGCTGTCTCGGAAATATTGTGTCAGAACTCCCATGTCCCTCTTGAGCAGGTCCCTCAGGCCCGCCGGGCCTCCGATGTTATCGTGGATTGGTCATGTTCGAGGGAGTGTCAAAAGAGCCTGTCTAAAGAGACAGTATTGGAGAGAAAAAGAGGCACATGTGAGATGTCGATGGAACTATTGATCCCGAAAGTGTGCTAGGTTTTTGGTTGAACGACTGTAACGCGGAATGTTGTGCTGGAATCTTCGCATCTATTGTACACCTTCCATCCAATTGTATTGCTAACCTCCAAAATTTGGCGGTTGCAGAGAGAAGGGAGGCAGAGCCGACGACACTGCATTGATACGAAGTCGGATTGGCTGTTCGACAAGCCACGATCGTACTATTGGCTGAGAGATACCTAACGGGAGCATCATGGAGTACGAGGGGGGCCGTGTCAGTGAAGGCGAGCAACTTAGGAGGAGACTACCCCAAATCACGCCCCGGGACGCTCACCTTCTTGACAGTTGGCTTCATGGCGGACGATGGCTATGAAAGCTCGCCGGACGTTGATGAGGCAGGAAAGTGGCACTTAGTGGGGCTGTGACGGTGTCGTCGGCGTCCTTCTGCGCGGACACGGTGTCAACGAGGACATGATGAGTTGAAAAGCACAATCTTCAATCATGCCGCTGCCATGAGCTGCCCTGTCGACCTGTGCAGGCCTGCTGGACTATCAAAGTGGCATTCAAAGATGATGTGGCAGTGAGGAAATTGGACACTTGGCACGCGGAGAGCGCTTCGCGCGGGATTGCGAGCGTCATGGCACGCAATAATGCACATTGTTTGGTCAATTTCCAATGGTTTGACTGTTTTCGAACGGGGGTTTCCCCCATACGCTGCACCAAACGTTGGGATGGTGCAGATCTGACACCAAACCACCGGATTATAGTGTCGGATCGACACCCTCCTCACACGAGGTGCGGATCGTGCACTATAAATCTGACCGCTGGGCACCCTTCCGCACCAAAATTTGGTGCTGCTCTAGTGTCTACTCCCCTGAAGGGACCATTTGATCCTCTGAGGATAAATTGATCCTACATGAGGCACCTCAAAAATGAATCTTTCTGACCTCCGTTCTGTTTTTTTTTTTCGACACAGGCGAATGCAGCGTGTCCGTCTTACCCGTTGGAATGTTCAAGGGTACCTGAGGGCACCAGAACGTGCACGGCAAGGAAGAAAGATTCCTTTGTCTCGCGAAAGTATGATCAATTGATCCTCAATATCAGGGGAATAGACGCTACAGACCTTCGGCAACTGCGACGTGGGTATCGGATGTGGATAATTTGTGGGTCGCCCGTCTGGTTCTTTAAGGAAGCCACATCCACCCTTTGGAGCTTCAGCATGTATAGAAAGGGGGTCGGCAGTCTGCCACACTCCTTGCGGATTCGCTTACAGTGTGATGGGGTAGAGACTCCTGACGGCGCCGGTGACGGCGCCGTGCGCCCTCGCCTGCGACTTTGAATGCACTGCCGACTGCGCCGGTGACGGCGCCCTGTACGCACGCCTGCGATTGCTGGTGTACTGTCGACGGCGCCGGTGACGGTACCCTGTGCGTACGCCTTCGATCGCGCGTGGACTGCAGAAGGCCATGATCGAAGCAGCGTGGTAAAAATGGAACAGAAATGATCGTCGGTGGGTGGGTGGGTGGGTGGTGGGGGAATGGGTATCAATGGCATTGAGGAGACGCGGCGGGGGAAGGGCGCCGGACATGTGCAAGAAGAGTGATGGGCCGACTGTCCTTCGCAACCCGTAAGACCGGGCATCGAAGGCCAACGGATGCCAGCGATTGGCGGAAACAGCCATGTAAGCTACTCATGGACTGCTATGTGGCTGCGGTCACCTCGGCCGATACTGTTTTTTGACGTGGGTCGAAGGGCCTCCTTAGCGATATATGGGATGGAAATGTGGGTCCAAGGCTTAACGTGGCGTGAAACGTGTCCCCGACCCACGCCGTCGACCCACATTTGACATGCCAAAGGTCTCTACTATATAGTTTGGTGCATGATCCGCACCGCTGGGCTTGGCCCTGAGACCATGCATACACCTGTTGCCGGATGTGAAAGCGATTCTCAGCATGTCGTCATCTCGGCGAGGAATAACGATAGGCTGTCGTCGCTCCTGAGAACGCCTCTCAGCCAACCGAGAAAACGATAGGACATGCACGTCCCATGGGCAAGCGATGTGAGCCATCCAATATCCGCCTCATGTTGGGCTCAAAAGTGGCACATCTTTTTTCATATTTCTATGAGTCCGCATCCGGTTGCCCCCCCTCTCTGCTGCCCGGAATTGCTGGTGCCGACTCTTTTCGATGTATTTCCATTCTTTTCAAATGGGTCATCCGTGTTTCTTGCCCTCTTGATTGCGGAATCCGCCTATTCTGAAGAATGCTGAGCAAAGACCTCAACGTCGACCCACCTCCCCCCCCCCGCGACCGTCCTGAAGTCCTCGACCAACCAGTCGGTATCCCTTGCCCAGCAATGATGACAATCGCGACGTCACGACAGTCTTCTAAAACCACCACTCCCACGCACCATTTAGTCGCAGCTCATACCCCTCGACCAGCTGTTCCACTCAGCCCCCCCTGGCTAATATATTTCCGCATGCTTTGCCTGAGTACGCCCTGGTTGTTTTTGCTCAGAGACAGCACTAGCAACAGAACGTCGTCCATGCCGAAGGCCAATATTTCTTCTTCACAGAGCAAGGTCGCACGCGTTCGTTCTTGCACTGAGACCCCCCCCTTTCTTCGTCGTTGGCTCTGGTATTTTCTGGGCCTTTTGCGCTCGGAACCTCGCCGAACGCAGAGAACGGCCGTTGACCGGACGAAACTGGCGTGTCTGCGTCGTTAGTGTTTTTGGGAAACAAGCTGTACTTGTTAGGGCCACAATCACCTCCATGATCCAGAGGGGCTACTATGTAAATATTGTATTTCATTCTCTTGTCTTCGTTATCAATGAGGACTGATTGCCGGTATTGCTGGAGTGGGCACGAGACGCTTCTTTGGGTGTCGATTCTGGAACGCGTCTACATTGTTGCCCCTGTCACCGAGAGCAGCGAGGACGCTGCTATGACCGGCCTTTTGAGTCACAAAGCGTAGAATTGCGTCATGTCTTTTTTGCCCTCCGAAGGTCACAGCAGCCAGAACTACCACCACCCCCCCACTACACCCTACCAGTCTGCAGGCCAGCCTTCCGTGTGGATTTATGTAAACATCCCCTAGGCCCTCCACAGAGTGTGGACAATCTGTGGCGCGACGCCGGCGCTCACTCTGTCCTCGAGGTTGAAGTTTGGGCGGCGCGAACGGGCAAGTATAGGCGGCTTTTGGCTCGCCATCCGTCCCCCCCTTTCGCGCCAGCCGTGGCGCCGACGCTGTCGAAGACCGGCACGCCCGCTTTTTCGGCTGCTGTGGTATTAATAACGTTGGTGCAATAACCAGTGTATTGAGACCGACCGCAGCCAAGCAATAAAGCGAGTTCCATCGCCGTCGCCGCGTGGAAGAAAGATCTTTTGTTTAAACGCATCCGATGGGAAGTCGGGTGGTGCCCACGACGGCGACCCCGGACCCATAGTGATTTAATATAAACGAGGACACTGGTCGATCGACCGTCCGATTACAAGCGATCGTAATGAGTGCCGGCAGACAGATAAGACAGGCAAGCAAACAAACAATAAGAAATGAACAATGCGGAAGTAACCCCCCCAAAAGGCGTGCCACAGGCCAATTCCCACAATACATGGGCGTCGGCCCGTCAAGGAGGCTACTTGTGGCCAATTGCCAATTGTCAGCAGAGATATGCTACATACTTCCAACGCGAGATTCGAGCCGTCCCGGTGAGATCCGAGGATGGTTAAACCCGATTGGGCGATCGCGGCCTCTTACGGGCCCGCGCGGGCGTAACCGCCCAGGCGGCGGGAGTCGTGGGGGGGGGCGCGCCGCCCAGTCCCGATCGGGGGGAGGTGGCGGTTCTCCGTCGCCGGTCGCGGCCGTCCGGCCACGCACGCGCGTGTATGTGTGGCGAGCATCTTGCGCTGCTGGTCAGATCGACGCTTAGGCGTACGCGCGCCCAAGTAGGCGGTTATGCGTCAGAGTGCGGGCCAGGCGGCCGGGTGCCGGGTGACGAGCGTCGGGGTTAAGACCCGTCGGTGTGCGGGGGCGTCGTGCAGCATGTGCTGGGGTGACCGTCGTCGGTGCCGAGTGGCGCCTACTTCGTCGGGGTTTGACTACCCCGGCGACAAGGCGAAAGCCGGGACGCGGGTCCGTGTTGCCGAGAGTGGGGGGGGGTACGTACCCCGAGACCAGTTACCACCGTGTCGTGTGTGTTGTGCAGCGCGTGCTGGGTGGCCGTCGTCGTTTTCGGGTGGCGTCTACCTCTTCGGAGTTTGACAACCCCGGCGACGAGGCGAAAGCCGGGACGCGGGTCCGGGTTTGTCGGCACGGGGCCATCCCGTGTCCTCGTGCTCGTGCACAGGTTGAGGCCCAACGGCATTGCTTGAGTGGGGGTTGCTCTACCGCGAGGTGGCAAACCGCGAGGTTACGGACCCGGTGAGTGTGAGTTTGCGTTGTGGGGAGAGGGGGCGGAGCGCCCTGCGGCAAGGCGAAAGGGCGGCAAGTCGGCAATGGCGGCAAGGCCGGTGGCGGTGCGCAAGGGCAGCGAGCCCGGCGGCGGTACGCAAGGGCGGCAAGGCCGGCAAGGTCGGCTGCAAGGGCGACGAGCCCGTTGGCGTCGGTGGCCAGCCCGGCTGCTCAGCGCGGCGGCAGCAAGGGCGGCAAGCCCGGCGGCGAAGCGCGGCGGCGGCAAGGGCGGCAAGCCTGGTGGCATAGCGCGGCGGCGGCAAGGGCGCCGAGCCCGGCGGCTAAGCGCGGCGGCGGCAAGGGCGGCAAGGCCGATGACGCGGGTGGTTCGCCTTGCGGCGTGTGCGGGTTGCCTGGCGGCGCGGCGGTAACTGCCGGCGGCGCGGACGATTTGCCTTGCGGCTACGTACGGGAGGAGGAAGCGTTCGCACCCAAGTTCCGGTATGGCTGACCAGGCCGCGATGGCGGTTGACGGCGGCCATGCCAACGGCGAGGCGCCCGTGCCTCACGCCGCGGGGGGTGACGGACCCGATGTCGAACGGTCCACCGACCCGGAGGTGGTTCGTCAGTTGAGGCCTAGCGGCATGTTCTATGCCCATGTGGGCCCAACCGAGGTCGTCGACGGGGTCCCGGTCATTGCTGACCATGGTCTGTATGAAGTTTGCATTCGCAACCGCGCTCGCGCGCACACTCGGCGTCTTCACGAGCGCTAGGAGGCCCTGCCGGGCTTCGTCGACGTGTTGGCCGAACACGGCGCGCCCATCTATGCGGGTGACCGCGTGGCCGAGGTCCATGGGGACCCGTTCTTTGGGAACCAGGGGCCACAGCGCCGTATATACGAGGTCATGTCGTTTTGCAACGAAGACATCCGGTACCAGGTGCCCGTGCACCCCTTCCACCGTTTGGTATACACCAACGCGTTGTTGCTTCCGGTGAGGGGTACCGAGACCTTCGAGGCGGCAGCCAACTCGTTTTTCCGCCTGTTGCGGAACTGGCCTAAGGCCGTCTTTCTCGCGCGCTCGGTGGCCACGGACCTCGCGGTCCCGATCGGTCACGATGCCGGATTGGCGGAGTACCTGGATCAGCCTACGCTGGTGGCGGCGGAGGAGAATGCTGCGGTCGATGAGGACAACAGCCCTCGCATGAGCGAGCTACCGAACCCCTTTCGCGTGCCGATGTTCGCGACCGACCATCGCCACGCGGCGGACACACAGTTCTTCCGCGGTCGCTGGCTGCTGCCGACGGAGTGGTCAGCCGGATTCCTCCGGGCGCCGAAGTCATTTGACTTGTCTCGTTGGCTTCCGCCAGTCCCTGACTGGGAGACCAAGACCGATCTATGGGTGGCGACCCCGGTGGTGGTGTCGTACTTGGCGCACTCGTTGCGAAACGAATATAGCTCTGCCTGGCAGATCGTGTACTCGGAGTACTACTGCAATCTGATTGCGGCTTAGGTTCGCACCCTTCAAGAGGACAAGGTCTTTGTCCGTCTGGACGAGAAGACATTTCGTCACTTCGACGTCCTAAACACGTCCAAACTGCGTAAGGCGCCTGACGGCGAGGCGGCACATGCCTTGTATGGAAAGATGCGCCGCGCAATGGACGGGTTCCCTTGCGGGGTCGTCCTCAAGGACGTGGTCCGTCGGGACCGGGAAACCGGCGTGGCGCGGCAAGTGCGCGTGACGGTCCATGGGACCAAGGAGCTCGGCTTTTGCCATCGACACGCGTGTGTGGACTTCAACTGGGCACCTGACCCGAACGCGCCTGCCCATGTGGCACCGGTCCCTCCAAGTCACCTCAGGGTGTGGCATCGCGGTCGGCAGACCCATCTGGGAGGGGCTTATGCCATCAGTGGCGACCGTGGTGGTTACCACCGTCCGCGTTCGCCACGTCGCGATCGCTCGCGGTCGCCGCGTCGCGATCGCTCGCGGTCGGCATCGCCGCCCGGGGCCATCGGGGCCACTTCGCCGACGCGTGCCTCTTCCTCCGCGGCGGTTGCCTTGCTTGGGTCGGCGCGCGTGCGCGACGTGCGCCTTCGCGCGCCCCTTGGGGCTGCGGTGTCAGCGGTGGCGCATGCCTGGGTGGATTAAGTGACTGGCTTGCGCCGTTCTGTGGAGCGGGCGGACGGCCGAGGGGTCGAGTCGGCCTGTGCCATCATTGGGCAGGCCGTGGCTCGCGCCGTCGATGGCGATGCCAACTACTAGCGCTTTGCTCAGCATCTCGAGGCTGTTCAGCCGGAGGAGGTGCCGGCGCCGACGCGCTTCAACGCTCAGAGCGTTCTGGGGCGTCGCGCCCATGCTGACGGGGGGCCGTCAAGCGGGGTTCCGCCCTCGGCACGCAATACGCGCGCGCGCAGCGTGCCCCAGGAGTCGGGAGCCCGCGTTGGCTCTCGCCACACTTAACGTCGCGACTCGCGTCGTAGTGATGAGGAGGAGGAGTTGCGGGGATCACTGTTAAGTGACTTGCTCGGCTGACCCTGGCGGGAGGGGGTGCAAATGTCGGGGGCTTACGCCTTTCAGACGTTGATGTTGCTTCGTCATGTGATTGTTAGTCGTTTGTCGTATTTGTATCCACTTCTCAGTTTTTCTGTTTATCGTCATAGCGATGAAGGAAGTGGCAGGCCAGCATGGCCCATGTTGTGGGATTCGTATCCCTTGCATCTGTTGATAAAAGTACTTCGTACTCGAAACATGCGCGTGTGGCGGTAGCGTACCAACTGGTGTTGGTCCATTGTGGTATGACCACGGTTGCTTCCTCTCTGGTTGTCACCAAGCGTCGAAGGACTGAGTCCAAGTGCTAAACCGGGGGTACCAGAAACCTGTTGAAGAGCACTGGTACAGAGGGATCGCTCCCGATCAGTGTCGCCTGCGCGGATTTCGGCCACACATATGTGTACGGACCGTAAACACGGTTCAGCCGAGGGAAATGCCGCAAGGCAAGTTGGGGACCATACGCAAAGTTGCGCGTCATGGACGGCAGAGTGGACTTAAGCCATGCGACACGAATTACTTCCTTAATTTCGGCGGCGGTAGTTGAATCTGTCCACGAGGCAAAGGCATGGATATCTCCGTCACCGGTAACTTTGACATGTTGGATAGTGGGCATCCACGTGGAGTCCATGACGATGTTGGCCACGGTTGTGAGCCCGGCTTGTCGGCGACTTCGCCGTGTTGGCGTTTTCCATTCGTACCCTGGTACATGCTTCATCTTCTGTCGAAAAAAGCGCACCACCTGGTTGCGTGGGAGATTCTCCAGGGGTTCCCAGGTGTCGTCTTTCGACCCGTAGTCGAACCAGCGCACCTTAGCGCTATAGTTGTCGCCCATCTGGCGTAAGCCTGTGAGTTTGTCAACCACATACTCATCGGCAGTTGCCAGGGGTGGCTTGCGTTGGTCAAGACCATCTAGCAGGGTGTGTGGAGCCGTGTCCGTCGTCGTTGGACGAGGAGCTGGGGTGACGTGGTCACTGCTGACACGTTTTTCCTCGCCGTCAATGTCAATGACAAACGTGGAGGCATCCGCGTCTGCGTCGATGACCACGAAGGGTCCAATGGCTTTGCTTTGCAGCTTGTTTTGCCGATCGTGGTTGGTCGTGTATACTTAGTCGCCGATCTTGACGTCCGCATCGCGGGTTGCGACGCGATGGTCGAAGTTATGTTTGTATCGTTGCTGCGTCTTACGCAAGGCCTCGACTACGATGGGGATCTGCTTGCGCAGGCGGGGCATGAACTCGCGTTTGCGAGGTAGGGGTGACATATCCTTGAGAGTTCCCTTATTGGTAAGCGGAGTGCCCGGGGGCAAGTTGCGAACCGTGAGGTTGGGGATCCGCCTTGGGATAACGAGCTCGAATGGAGCGATACCCGTAGACCGGTGTTGTTGGCTATTACATGCCGTGGTGATTACCGGGAGTAGCTCGTCCCATCGTAATGGGTCGTCGGCGACGTAGTGTCGCAGCTGAGTAGCCATGGTACGGTTGTACCGTTCAACTTGTCCTTTGGTTTGGGGATGATACGCCATGGTGCGAACCGTTTCAATGCCAAGCATTTTCATCACAGCGATGAAGAAGTTCGACATGAACTGGGGCCCTTGGTCCGATAGGATCCGGTCCGGGGGCCCGTAGGCGGACGCCCACGCGTCCATGATGGCTGACGTCACGGACATGGCCGTAATTCGCCGTAAGGCGACACACTTGGTGAGCTTGGCGAAGCGGTCGGTGATATCCAAGATGAAGCGATTGCCCCTCTTGGAGGCCGGGATGGGACCAAAGATGTCAACGGACAGCTCCGTGAGAGGCTCAGTAGCCGGGAACAGCGTCAAGGGCGTGGTGTGTCGCCGCAAGTCGAGGCGGTTTTGGGCACAAGTTGTGCCCTTGGTGATTGTGGTGTGGATGTCCGTTACCATCGAAGGCCAGTAATATGCCTTTCGCATGGTGTAGTACATCCGGTTCATACAGGGATGAGCTGCCACTGTGGCGTGGTGCTCGAGCATCAAGACGCGTTCGCGTAATGATTTTGTATAGCTATTTGGTTGCCGTAAGGCGTCCGGCGATACAGAGCGTGACGCTCGTTGCGGAAGAAGGCCTTGGCCGTTCCGCGCTCCACGCGAGTGGACATCTCGACACAGTAGTCGTCTGCTTCTTGTGCTTCGACAACATCATCGAACTCCAACGGTTCCGGTGTGTCGGTACCCGTGTACCTCCCCGTTCTTAAGCCGTTGGCCGTCTCGGCCAATGCCAGGCAAGGTATATCATCATGGATATCTTCTAGCGGCGCCACCGTAGAGGCGCGCGACAGGAAGTCGGGCAAGTGGTTCGATGCACCTGGTTTATAAACCATATCGAATGTGTATTCGGAGAAGCGAAGTCGCCATCGCATCAAGCGTTCGCTTGAGTCAGTCGTGCTGTAGATCCAGCTAAGTGCTTGGTGATCCGTTCGGATGAGGAACCGTTGCCCATCGAGGAAGTGCCTCAACTTGAGGACAGCCCACACGACGCCGAGGCATTCGCGCTC
>Ga0209831_1002522_pt1 | contig 15841 bp, 10 predicted proteins | sample Maine_Asex4_meta_FD_187451 | JGI IMG/M metagenome (GOLD analysis project Ga0209831, IMG submission 187451) | Marine algal microbial communities from Maine, USA - Maine_Asex4_metaG (SPAdes) (version 2) | ecosystem: Host-associated > Algae > Red algae > Unclassified | place: Maine, USA | collected...
GGGAAGACGAAAAAAATAATCTACCCGTCTGAATTGTTCTTTTTCTTATATGTTTCACTAAATTTTCCTTACGTAGCCCAGCTATGCGCGTCAAATTTAGCCAAACATATAAAAAAAATAACGGCTTTATTTGGGGTAGATTATTTTCTTCCTCTTCCCTTAGGTGGTAGTTTTTTCATCCCTAAAATTGATAGAAGAGTGCCAAAAATAAGAAATCTCTGCATTGACTTTTCAACACAGAGATTTTAAATCAAATGAAACCTTCTTTTATTTTGAGATTTTCTTTTGTTCAACGATTTGTTTAATTTCTTTCACAAAGGGTATTTTAATCCGATTTGCACACCATAGATTAAAGGACGAGTGGATGAGTTGCTGTCATCAAGTTCCCAATTGGTGATATATTTAGTACTGATAAGCTGCGAAAATATCTTAATATTTGAATTGAGTTGGTAATTATAATGGATACCAAGTCTCAGACCGAGTTGATTTTCTTTGAATAGAGGATTATTTTTGTCGAAGGAGACAACGTCAAGTTGCTCATTTAGGCGTTTACCTTTGCTATTGATGCGTAGTAAATAAGAGGCACCCATATAAAAACCAAAGGATGATTTCCCCATTGTTATTTGATCAAAGCGATATCCGAGGTTCAGGGTATGGAATTTGTGTTGATTATATTTCAGCTCGCGGTAGCTGCGAGTGGCATATACTGTAACGTCTTCTTGAGTTGAATAAAGTAGGTTTCCAGTCAAGCTACTGCGTACTTCTACGACGGTTTGGTTTGCCGCCGTCTCTACCAAACGCGAACCTTCGTAATCAAATAACTCTTGCAAAATACCGTATTCGTAGTCAATCTGAAGGGCATGTTTTGGACGTAAGTATAGGCTTATGGATGGATTTATAGAATAGCCGGGAAATCCATTGATGAAGTCGTGATTGATGTTGGTAGCGTCAAATGCAGTCCAATTCAAAACACCTCCTGCAAGTCCGAATGATACATGTTTTTTGAAAGCCGGAGTTTTAATTGCTTCAATAGTTTTTGGTGCTTTTGAGGGATTGAGGTTGGAGGGGTGACTTGCAATGAGTCCGAGAACTATTGAAGGTAATTTGTCTATATTGTCCGATATTTTAGAGGGATTGTGAGCTACGATGATGCTCGTTTTGCCGGTTGTTTTGGTTGTTTTATATTTGTCAATATTATCATAATTAATTGGGATATTTAATTCGTTTTGGCTGACTTTTTTGCTTTCAATGATGCTATTATCAATTGTATTTTGAGGAGTATTTACATTAAAAGTATTGTGGGTTCTCTTTTTGGTGCCGATTACTTTTTGTTGTTTTATATCAGATTGACTTGGGGTGTCGGCAGTTGAGATGTTTTCATTATTTGGTCTGTCGGTATTGTTTATAGTCTTTATGTTTTTTGAGTTATCACTCACCACGGGTTTATCTTTTTGAATGGATAAAATGGGATTAGGTATTGATTTTTTTTCATTCGAATACTTTGATGCAAACCAAGTGCCACTGCCACAAACGATGAGCAGTAGCAGTATTAGCCATTTCCAATTCTGACTATTTTTTTCTGGTTTGGCTGTTTGCATTTTTTCGTAGATACCTTCCTTGATATCATCCCAGCCAAAACCTTCGGGTAGCTCTGATTTGTGATCGAAGCCATTTTTTAAATTTGAGTCGAATTTATCCATATAATTCTTTTTGAATGTTATTTAATAAATACTGTTTAACCCATTTTCTTGCACGAGTCAATTGAGAGCGAGAAGTTGCTTCTGTAATATTGAGCTGCTCACCGATTTCTTTATGAGAATAGTTATCTATAATGGATAACATAAAAACGATTTTATATCGCGAGGGCATATCGTTTAATAACAAATCAATGTCTGCTCGTTTCAAATCGGTCGGTAAAGGAGATTCATCTACTACATCAAACGATGTTTCGATGTTCTGGGCATTGTACAAGGGTCTTTTCTTTCTAATTTGTTGTAAACACTCGTTGATAGCAATTCTTTTAACCCAACCTTTAAAATTTCCTTTTTCGGTATCAAAACTATTTATGTTAATAAAAACCTTTGCAAAAATCTCCTGCATAATATCTTTACGGAAGTCAATATCTCGAATATACCTTTTTATATGACTATAAACGTATGGCGCACAGTCTTTGTACAACTGTGCATGCCCACGCTCTAAGCCTTTTTTACACCATTCTATATTTTGTGGATCGGTCAAATTCTTTTTTTACTTGTTACTTAGATTTAAATTACGGCGGTGCTCGATAATAGTAAGATAAATTGAGCTTATAAAAGCATTTATCTATTCTTATCAAACACCACCTATCATCAGAATATTTGAAAAGTAACCTTACAAGGTCTAGCTACTAATGCGTGGATTCGCACAAGTAATATACTGTATAAGAATATTCGTAAACATCTACATAAGTAATTTCACATAAGTAGTATTTGTGATTATCCTCATCCCAGCAGTAACCTTCCTCTTCGTAGCTATAAGCGTATGTGTAAACATCGTAAGAACACCAGTCTCTGCTACTAATTTCCAGGTCACTGACACTGATTAGACTTTTGTTCAATTCCTGAAGTTCTTCGCCAGACAAATGTTTAGACAAATCCAAATCTCTATATGCTCCCACTTTTTGAGATTCTAATCCACGTTCGGCTAATTTACCCTTATTAGTAAAGTAATCATAAATAATATAATCATTGATATGCTCTACTTTCTTTTCATCAGATATACTTTTGAGGTACTCTGCGACAGCTTCTGGGCCTTCTTTAGTTACATCTTCCGGAAGCATTATCTTGGTGTTGCTCTCTTGGGAAGTATAATTAATTTCAAAATCTGCTGGGTTAGTAGTTTCGGGCAATACTTCTTGTTGTTCACACGAAGTTAGGAAGATAGAAACGAACAATACGACCAATAGGCTGAAAATGCTTGTTCTAATTTGAAAATTTCTCATAATTTAATATTGATAAAGTATTTTTGATAAAAAATTTAAAATAATATATTTGTATTATTTAAATATTAAAATTTAAATAATATTGACTATTTGTTTAATTTTAAAATAAAGTTGGGGAGGATGAAGAAATAAACTACCCAAAACGAAGCAGTTATTTTTTTTATGTGTTTGGCTAAATTTGACGCGAATACTCACTATATTTAAAGAGAATTTAGTGAAATGTGTAAGGGAAATAACAATTCAGACGGGTAGATTATTTTTTCGTCTTTCCTTAATTATGCTGTGTGTATTTAAGATGGCACTTCTCAGTTGGAAACTCTTTTTCAATACTCCAAAATCAACATTTTTGCCATCGTAATATTCGCTAACATCGTAAATTTTCGTTTTTCTTATCAGAAAATACCGTAGTCAAATCCGTATGTGTTCCCTTTTTTTCACTATATTTATCTTTCTGTTTATCATTGTTTTGTGAACATTCAGTTTAATTTTAAGTACCGTCAAATATCAACTCTTTGCATCTTTAACAGGTTATCCAAATTCTTTTACGGTCTCAAATTTTCGTTTGGGCAGTGCTTTTTTTTCTAACGTCAATTTCAATAATCTTGAAAAAGATTTTAAATTATTGTGTGCACCAGCACCCGACATACCGAAAATTGCCCCTAGTGAACCGAATATTAAATTATTTTTCATCTGAAACAACACAAAAAATAAGGCATCACCTAAATGTTTTAGCTTTGGTTCTTCTGTTACATTTTCTACTATATATTGCTCATAACTTTGACCATGCAATTCTATATAAGTAGCTTCATAATCAGAAAGTAACTGTAAAAAATCTGACATGCTATAACTTGTTGTGTCTTTAAACTGTCTATCTGTTGTGATTCGCCGATAATTCATATAATATTTTTGTAGAAAATTTAACTATTTTATTGGTTATCAATGCTGAACAAGTCTAATTTACTATTTCTTTCACTTAGGATGAAAAGGTGCTGTTATCTTTTCTTTACACGAGCTAAATTTGACGCGTCTCGAATGCTTTCGGGATAAGGAGAATTCGGTGAAGTATAAAGGAAAAAGAACAAGTCAAGATGTAGCGTTTATTATTTTTTCATCCCTTACTCACAATTCGATATCAACTCTCCATAATCTTCATGATCATAAAGTACTACTTGATTTCCTGTTTCCACTTCAATAATTGTTATAGGGAAAACAATCGAATAATAACCTTCTTCTGATAAAATATCAAGTGCAGCATCTTCATCAGCAATATAAGTTATTTCTTCTGTTTCAGCGTCCATATAATTTATCGGATAATTAATGAGGTAACATTCTCCAAAAAATGAATTGGACAAGGAATAAAATAAATATAGGGATATATGTTCTACAATTATTACATAACACCCTATTGAGCTTGTCGCAAGTTCTTCCATGTTATTGACCACAACCTCTTCGCCTTCATTATTTATCCAAGTCAAAGGAAAGGAAAATCCTGAAACCAAACCGTTGAGTGTAAAATTACAGAGTTCATCGTAGCTATTGACAACAACTGTGTTACCATCTTGATTCATCACATTAATAGGATAAACAAAGTCTCCACAGATACCGAGTGCATAAAAAGGAATTTCTTCATATTGGTCAATTACATCATCACAAATAACTAATAATTCAAACAACTCATCGGCATAATTGACTGTTAATACGCTTCCGTCATCATCAATCAACCTAACTGGGAATTGAAAAAACAAATCTTCGTTAGTAGCCATCAAATCAATCAATTGTGATTCGTTATTTGCTGTCAAAAAATTACCATTAGCATCAATCAAATAGGTAGGATAATCCATTTGATAGCAAGAACTCTCGTCTGAAATCAGAAAAACGGGAAATAAATCGCCACTCCAACCACTATCAGGAATACAAGAAGCAAACGCACTACCCAAAGCATCTTCATTAAATAACCAGCCAAGTGTTCCATCAAGATAAGTGACAATTATAGGATAAACGAAATCCGCAATAATCATTTCGTTCAAAAACAATGATTCCAAATCGTCAAAATTACTGACTGAAATAACCGTCCAAATCAACTCGTCCGTTCCAATTCCAGTGATTACCTCAACGTCGAAAGGAAAATCTACGGAAAAACAGCCCAACTCTAATCCCTGAGTCATCGTTGTGTCACTTTCCAACTTATATACCAGTGGATTACTTATTACTGTTTGTGGAGTCACTTCTGGAATTACTTCTTCTACCTGAGAAATTTCATCTTTCTTACAAGAAGAAAAAGCCAAAACAATGGACAATATGCCGAACAAAAAAACTTTTGAATAATTCATAATTTTCATTTTATAAAAGAATAACTCTAATATATACTGAAAATTGAAGACTACTTACATTTCAGTAAAAAAATCATTTAATTTATTGAACTCACCAAACTATATGCAAAACGATATCGTTTCGCTGCACCAACAAAAAAGAAATTATTAAAAAAGAAAAGAAGAAAGTTTTTTTACACTTAAAATATTACATAAATAACTGTTAATGAGGAGATTATTTTATTTTATTTTATTTTGAAAATTATTCCAAAATTTTGAAATATATTTCACCAAAGGGATGAAAAGACAATAAGCATTACATCTTCACGCCGTTATTTTCTTTCACTAAGGAGAATTTGGTGAAGTATAAAGGAAAAAGAACAAGTCAAAATCTGAATTTATTTTTGCGTTGTTCCAAAGCTACGTTTTCAAAATTCTTTTCAAATACATATCATATTTATTCTTTTCAAAACAGCATTTCTCCCAACCAAATTAACCCTCTATAGAAAATGTTAAAACAAAACTAAAATTCCAAAAAACTGTTCATTTCAAACAAATATCCTGATTTTTTTACTAACTTCGTGTAGAACTAACACAAAGCCCATACATATGCTCTTATTTACCTGACTATTTCACTCAATTTACAATAAAATACGAATCATGATTAAAAATTTACTAACCATCTCAGCCTTAATAATGTGCGCCTTTACCTCAAATGCACAAACCACTATTCTCGATTTCGAGACGCCCGAAACCAGTACTGTTTTCTATTACTTTGGCAGCAGCCTCGAACCTGGCACTACAACAGTCATTGCCAATCCGGATGCGTCAGGCATCAATACTAGCGCAATGGTTACGGAATTTATCAAACCCGCAGAAGCACAAACATGGGCGGGCGCATTCACCGACCCCAATCCGAACACACCCATCAACCTAACTATAGCCAACGAAGTTTGCCTCAAAGTCTGGACAGCACAGCCTACCGCAGTCCTCGTCAAATTGGAGCAAAGCAGCAACGGATTTGCCAACTGGGAAAACCTACAACAAGTTGACCAAACCAACACTTGGGTAGAAATCTGTTACAGCGCGCTTGCGCCCGACGCCAGTGACGATGCCAACCCAGCAGCAGCAGGAGGCATCTATGAACGCTTCGTTGTATTCTTTGATTTTGGTAGCGTCCCTACCGAAGACCTCACCTTCTACTTCGATGATGTCATCACGAAAACCGCCAACGCTGAACCCGTTGATATTGAATTTTCTGTCGATATGAACGACTACACCGAAACTTTCACCACTGTACATGTAAGCGGCACATTCAACGACTGGTCAGGCACAGCCAACCCACTTGCCGATACCGACGGCGACGGCGTATGGACAACCACAGTTGCAGACATAGACATAGGGGCATACGAATACAAATTTACACTCGACGATTGGGCAGCAGAAGAAAATTTCAATGATGCCAACTACCCCTGCACCGTCAGAACCGTTACAGATACCGATGTATTCACCAATCGCACCCTCGCAGCATCAGCCGACGCCACATTAGCAAGCGTTTGTTTCAATAGCTGCTACGCTTGCGGCGATGCCGTCCTACTCACCATCAATCTCGGACAAGGCGCAAACCTACCTGCTCCCGAAGGCTTCTTCGTCGCAGGCGGTGGCAACTTCGGCGCACCCGGTCAGTACCCACTCACAGATGCCGATGGCGATGGCGTACACTCAGGTTCATTTGAGCGTCAGCGCGGCTTTGAGTCATTCTATACCTTTACCAATGGTGCCTGTGAAGACTTCAGTTGCAAAGAAAATATCGTAGGGCAAGACTGCTCCAATCCCGATAATTTTGACGACAGATTCATGGGACCACTCAACGAAGATACCACCATCAGCACTTGCTTTAGTGTATGCACCAACGATACCAACTGTACAGTCAGCGCAGGTAATGTCACCTTTTCAGTAAATATGAACGCCTACACTGGAAGTTTCACAACCGCCTTTGTATCAGGTACTTTCAATGGCTGGTCAGGAAACGCCAACCCACTAACCGACAATGGTAGCGGTATTTGGTCCACCACGATTGCTTTACCATATAATAACTACGAATACAAATTTCAAGTAGATGAATGGGCTGCACAAGAAGTATTTGCAGGAGGCGAAGACTGTACCATGCAATCCGGCAACTACGTCGACCGTACCATCGAAGTTGATGGCGACGAAACCCTTTGCTACGATTGGAATTCTTGCCAGGCTTGCTTAGTCAGCGTAGATGATGTCGAAACGACCATTTTTAGCGTACAACCTACCCTCGTCAATGCACAAACAACGCTCATCTTCGGTAGTGATTTCACAGCAGCAAAAACCATTAACTTATACAATGCCACAGGTCAAAACATCCATACGATGAACATAGCAGCAGGAACACCACAACACACAATGGATGCCCGCGAATTGCCAAACGGCATATACTTCATCCACATTCAAACGGAAAATAAACAACAAACACAACGTATCGTAGTAAATAAGTAACACAGGCTTCCAGCCTGCACCACGAATACCGTACCGACGACTTTAGCCGTCGCTTTATTTCATTTATAAGAAAGATAAATAAAGTTGTCAGTACGGTATTCGATTTTGCATGATTCCCTCCCAAAAATCAAGAAAAAAAATACGCCAAAAAAGAAATTAGTGAACAAACGAGAATAAATTAATCCAAGATGCGAAATATTTTTTTGTTAGACGAATCATTTTTGACGCACTACTTAAGTTATTTTTGTTTGTTCATTTAACGAACTAGCGTAAAACGATTTTGCAAATCGTTTCTCGTTTGATATTTTCAAAATGTCCAATGAGTTGACTCCCTAAAAATCACACTATATCTACATAAAATATGGTTCTTTGACAAATCCAGTGAAGTGAATGAAAATTTGGGCGTATCCCCCTCCTTATCAGTCGGGGGTCGGGCTATCCGGCACTCTCTCCACTCCGCTATCGCTACGTTACGTTCAAACAACACCTACTATCCCTTACGCAAGGAACGAACAATCGCGAGGCAGAAAAACGAACAATCACAGGATTTGTCAAAGAACCTAAAATATTAAGAACTTATGAAAGGAAAATATCTCTTAATGCCACTGCTGTTTGCTTGCACGTTTACGCTTCAAGCTCAACACAAAGTCAGCGGTACGATTACCGAACAAGGCACAGATTTTCCCTTGATTGGGGTCACTATCTACGAAAAAGACCAAACAAACGGTACAACCACCGACTTCGATGGTAAGTATGAACTGACGGTATCCGACAAAAACGGAACATTGGTTTTTTCCTATATCGGCTATACCGAGCAAGAGATTGAATTGGGCGGTAAATCTACCCTTGACCTCGTGATGGAGACTGATATAGCCAATCTTGACGAAGTTATCGTGATTGGTTATGGAACACAAAAGAAAAAAGAAGTAACGGGAGCAATTTCAAAAATCAAAGCTGAAACGTTGGAGGATATGCCCGTCACACGTATTGAAGATGCGCTCAAAGGACGTACTTCGGGTGTCACCGTGACTTCTGTTTCGGGGCAGCCCGGAGAGACTGGCACAGTTCGCATACGTGGAAAGACCAGTATCGGCAACAGTAATCCACTCTATGTAGTCGATGGCGTTGTGGTCAATGGTGGCATTGACTTTCTCAATCAAGGCGATATAGAATCTATCGAAGTACTCAAAGATGCTTCGGCAGGTATTTATGGTACGCGAGCTGCGGCAGGTGTCGTACTAATAACAACGAAGCAAGGTAACAAAAATCGCACGCAAGTCAACTACACCAGCTATTATGGAACCCAAGCTCCATGGAAAAAACTTGCACTGCTCAATGCGCGCGAGTATGGTATTTTGATGAACGAATCTTCCGTAGCGGCAGGCGGAGACATCCTTTTCGCGGATCCCGAGTCACTCGGTGAGGGTACAGACTGGCAAGACGCAATTTTCAATAATAATGCACCAATACAAAATCACGAATTGAGTATTTCGGGCGGTAGTGAAAAGTCAACCTATCACTCTTCATTTGGTTATTTTGACCAATCGGGCATCGTATCGGATGCACAGTCGCGTTATCAGCGATTTACGGCACGTTTCAATTCTACACATGAGATCACCGATCGTATCACTTTTGGAAATACACTTTCGTATTCGCGTGTCAAAGGTGTAGGAGTTTCGACCAACTCAGAGTTTGGTTCACCGCTTAGTCGTGCTATCAATATTGACCCAATTACGCCTGTCCTTGAAACAGACCCTAACGTATTGAATAATGATATATTTAGCAACCAAGCCGTTGTAACCAATTCAGAGGGAATACCTTACGGAATTTCTGAATTGGTAACTTCAGAGGTATTGAATCCCTTAGCAGCATTAGAAATTCAGCAGGGATTTGGGCATAGTGATAAGATTGTGGGCAACGTTTTCGCAGAAATTGAATTTATTGAGGGCTTAAAATTCCGCAGTAGTGTCGGTACAGATTTGGCATTTTGGGGCAATGAGAATTTCACACCAGTTCATTATCTTAATGCCGCCAATCGCATTGAGCTTAATAGCTACAGTCGAGGGCAAAACAGAGGGCTATCTTGGATTTTTCAAAATACACTCACTTACTCTAAGCGACTCGGCGAACATAAATTTACCCTTTTGGCAGGTACTTCGGCAGAGAATAATAGCGGTCAGGCACAAGGTGGAACTGTTCGGGATATTCCGATAAATAATATCGACGACGCCTCACTCACCCTTTTTAATACTGCAGAATCACAAACTTTTGGTGGCTACGAATACCATGATAGATTGGCATCCTACTTTGGGCGTATCAATTACAGCTATGCAGAAAAATACCTATTTACAGCCATCATTCGCGCAGATGGTTCTTCCAAGTTCGGTCCGAACAATAAATTTGGTACATTCCCTTCATTCTCAGCAGGCTGGGTGCCGACCGAAGAAGATTTTTTACGTAATAATCCTGTTGTCAACTTCCTCAAAATCCGTGCATCATGGGGCGTCAATGGCAATGATAGAATCGGTAACTTCCTCTACGTTTCTACCGTTGGTGGCGGACGAAGTTACACCTTTGGCTTAGACGAAGACCTCACCAATGGAGTTAGTCCGAATGCTATCGCTAATCCTGATTTACGTTGGGAACAAACCGCTCAAACCAATGTCGGTTTTGATGCCAAAATTTTCAAAAAAGTCAGCGTCACTTTTGATTGGTTCAATAAACTGACTTCCGATATGCTACTGCCCGTTGTTGTGCCGAGTTATGTTGGTAATTTTGGACCTATCGGCAATGTTGCCACGATGAAAAATACAGGAGTTGAACTCGAATTAGGTTATGGCAATACGTTCAATGGTGTAGGTATAGATATTAGCGGTAATGTTTCTTATATTGAAAATGAAATAACAGATATTGGACGAGATAAAGAGTTTTTGCCGGGGCAAACATTCAGTCCGCAAGGACTTGAAATCACACGAACTGTCGTAGGCTTGCCCGTAGGATATTTTTATGGCTTCAAAACGGATGGTATTTTTCAGAACGCTGCTGAAATTAACGCTTATACCAATGCTGACGGCACACCTATTCAGCCCGAAGCAAGTCCCGGCGACTTTCGTTTTGTAGATACCAATGACAACGGCGAAATTGACCCTGACGACCGCACATTTATCGGCGACCCGACACCCAATTGGACTTATGGACTCAACATTGATGTCAACTGGAAAGGCTTGGATGTCAGGCTATTCGGACAAGGCGTAGCCGGCAATGAGATATTCAAAGCCAATCGCCGTTTTGACCTACAAATGGCAAATCTGCCCGCCTCTGCACTTGACCGTTGGACAGGCGAAGGCACGACCAATGAACACCCACGACTCGTCATGAACGACCCCAACAAAAACTTCAGTCGCAGCTCCGACTTTTACGTTGAAAATGGTGCATTTTTCCGAATAAAAACGGCTCAAATCGGTTATACATTGCCACAGAATTTGATGGATAAGATTGGCATTAAAAAAATCCGTGTATACCTTTCAGGAAATAATTTACTCACCTTCACACAATACAGCGGCTTCGACCCTGAAATTGGTGACAACGCTTTCGATACAGAGCAAGTTAGTAATCTTGGTATTGATAGAGGTATTTACCCACAACCACGTTTTTATCTGATGGGCATAAATGCGACCTTCTAAACGTAACGCGAGCTTCCAACTCGCAGTAAAAACGGCATAGCCGATTAGAACAGACATAATTCATTTAAAATGAAAAAAATAACACAAATCATATCGCTATCTTTCGTCATCTTTCTGCTCACAGCATGTGGCAAAGATTGGCTCGAACTCGAGCCTAGAGGACTTGAATTAGAATCAAACTTCTATGAAACAGAAGAAGATGTTTTTCAAGCACTCGTAGCCACTTATGACGTACTCCAATGGGGCGGTACAGATGGCTGGACAATGAAACTCGGCTTGCTCAATGCCGCTTCGGATGATTGCTATGCAGGAGGCAGCGATGCTTCTGACCAGCCGAGTTGGGTAGCTTTCGACAACTTTACCCTTGACCCTTTTCTTGGTCCACAAGCGGGACTTTGGCGCAAAGGATACACAGGTATTTATCGTGCCAATTTGGTCATAGAAAAACTCGAAACAGTAGAAGGTTTGAGCGATGAATTTAAGGCACGTACAAGTGCCGAAGCCAAATTTTTACGGGCATTTTATTATTTCGATTTAATACGCTTTTTTGGTAATATTCCATTGATAAACAAAGTATTATCCGGTGATAATTTTTATACCCAAACACAGGCAGACCCTGCAGCCGTTTATGCCTTCATTGAAGGCGACCTCAACGATGCTCGCAATACATTCGAACTACCCGAAACCCTTCCCTCTTCCGAATTTGGACGTATCACAAAAGGTGCGGCTACAGCACTGTTGGGTAAAGTAATTTTATTTCAAAATGACGAATCGCGTATGGCAGATGTTGCAGCAATTTTTGAAGAAGTTATCAATTCTGGTGTATATGATTTGGAGCAGGATTTCGGAGAAATTTTCAAGAACAGTAATGAATTTGGTATCGAATCTGTCTTTGAAATCAACCATTCGAGCAACCAACGCGGTGGCTACGGCAACTTTGGCAACGGTGATACGGAAGGCAATTACAGCGTACAGTTCTTCGGAATGCGCGATTATGTCGGACCACTTTATGCCAATGGTTGGAGTTTCTGCCCGATTTCGGAAGAATTAGTTGATTTGATGCAAAATGACCCACGTTTTCCACATACTATTATTGACGGAAATATGCTGCGACAACAAGGCGCGAGTTATTCCGAAGGTTATCAGAATACAAATTATTTTATTCGTAAATACGCTGGTTTACAAGACGATGTAGCCTTGGATGGCGAACCTGCCTTAAATTGGGGCAATAATATCCGTGAGATTCGCCTTGCTGATGTCTACCTCATGGCAGCCGAAGCGCACAACCGTAGCGGCAACGATGCCCAAGCCCGAACCTACCTCAATCGAGTGCGCACACGCGTAGGTATGCAGCCCTCTTCCGGAATTAGTGGCAACGTTTTGTTGGAAGTCATTTATCGTGAAAGACAAATCGAATTGGCAACAGAAGGACACCGATTCTTCGACTTAATTCGTACCGGAAAAGCAGGCGAGGTACTTGGTAGTCAAGGTTTTACAGCAGGAAAAAATGAAGTTTTACCTATTCCCCAAACTGAAATCGACATTACCGAAGGAAACCTAAATCAAAATTCAGGATACTAAAACGAACGAAACGTAGCACGGTGCTTCCAGCCCGTATCTTGCGTATTATACGTTTCTAATGCGGCACGGGCTGAAAGCGCCGTGCTGCGCTACGTTTCAAAAAAAATAAAAAAGCTAAAAAATGTTAAATAAATATATTTCAATATTCATAATCGCTATATTTTGTGTGGCTTGTGAGCCAGAAGTGGATGTAAAACCAGATATTGGCGCACCGCCGACTCCGTCATTTGAAGTGACGCAAGGCAGCACGCCAAACGAATTTATCTTGACAAATACCACCGCAGATGCTTTTCTCACCTACTGGGATTTAGGCGCGGCAGGACAACGCGAAGGCGCGACCATAGATGCTATTCTTCCATTTATGGGTACCTATGATGTGACGATGACGACCTTCAATAAAGGTGGTTCGGCATCTGCTACGCAGAGTATAACTGTCACACAAGATGATCCGAACGCTTGTTTTGGGGATTTTCAAAGCCTAACCGATTGTATGGAAAAAGTCTGGAAATTGGCACCCGAAGCAGGTGCTATGCACGTAGGTCCCAATGCAAACGATGTTTGGTGGGCAAATTCAGATACTGATGTAAGCGACCGTGCTTGTCACTTCAATGATGAGTACATTTTCCGTGAAGATGGCACATTTGAATACGATAATAAAGGCGATTTTTGGGCAGATTCAGATGGAGACGGCAACGTTTATCCGGCAGACATGGGAGTTGGTGTCGGTTGTCATCCGAGTTCGGATTGGCCCTCACAATATCAGGCTTGGGATTCGGGCGTACACACTTTCGATATTATTAATGACCAACTGACCGTTAGCGGTGAGGGGGCATGGATTGGTTTGTACAAAACCGGTACGAGCAGCGATGTACTTGTACCCCAACAATCCGTTACATACAATATTTTGAGCATCAATGATACTCGCATGGTTTTGGTGGCAGATTACGGAACTCAGGTTTGGAAATTTACCTTGACATCACAATAATGAGTGAATGAGTGAATTTTGAATGAATGAACTTGAAATGAGTAAATGAATAGATGGGTAAATATCATTATTGCATTTCCATTCATCCATTCGTAAGTTCTCAATGAATGAATTTTGAATGAAAGAATGAATGAATTAAGAGATTTTCATCTTGTGATTTTTAGATAATATTTGCTGGTTTTAGTGGAAAATGATTCATTCATTCAAAATTCATTCACTCATTCATTGAGAATTTACATCCATTCCATAAAAAAATCCGCGTCATCCATTCAATCTGCATAAATCCGTGTTCTATTTCACGTTAATAGAGATGAATTAATAGTGATAATCAGCGAGTTAAGATATTCACTCATTCGGAATTCAACATTCAAAATTAAGAAAAATGAATAAATTATTATTCCTTCTCGCCCTCGCCGCCGTCTTCACGATGACGACTTGCAAGGATGACAACAGCACAGACCCAAGCACGGATTTGCTAAGAATCTCCATTTCGAGTGTCACAAATTTCGAGGGAGACGATGATACGAATTTCAACTTTAAAGTCAGTGCAAGCGCAGTGGCAGACAAGGAAATTCAAGTGAATTTCAGTACAGAAGAAGTGACGGCAGGCAAAGGAACGGACTTCGTAGATGCAAGCGGTACACTCACGATTGCAGTAGGCGAACGCGAGGCATTTATCGAAATAAATATCGTAACAGATACGATAAAAGAAGCCGACGAAGAGTTCAAAGTCGTCCTTTCTAATCCGGTCAATGCGACGATAACTACGGCGGAAGGTACAGGCACGATTCGCAATGACGATACCTTCGTCTTTGTGCCGGATGATGGCTATATCACGCCCGAAAGCTATACAGGCTACGACCTCATATGGCAAGACGAATTTGACGGCAACGGCGCACTCAATCCCAACGATTGGACGCACGAAACCGGCAATAGCGGCTGGGGAAATAACGAACTCCAATACTACACCGAAGGCACGAATAACGCCTATCAAAGCGGCGGCAAACTCGTCATCGAGGCGAAAGAAGAGAGCCTTAACGGTGCGCCTTACACCTCTGCGCGAGTGATTACGCAGGACAAACAAACCTTTGGACACGGGCGTGTGGACATCCGCGCGAGACTGCCTGAAGGTCAGGGAATATGGCCCGCATTGTGGATGTTGGGCAATAACTTTTCATCAGTCGGTTGGCCTGCTTGTGGAGAGATTGATATTATGGAACTCGTTGGGCATGAGCCGAGTACGTCGCATGGTACAGCGCATTGGGGTCCGCAAGGGCAAGGTTTTAGTAACTATCAAGGCGGGTCATATAATCTGCCGAGTGGTGAGAAGTTTTCGGAAGAATTTCATGTATTCAGCATCGTCCGCGAACCGGGTGAAATGACTTGGTACGTAGATGATAATCAATTTTTCCGACTCACGAATGATGATGTGAACGGCGCGTATCCTTTCGATATGGATTTTTTCTTTATTTTTAATATAGCCGTGGGCGGAAATTGGCCCGGCAATCCTGATGCGACAACGGTATTTCCGCAGCGAATGTTTGTGGATTATGTGCGAGTGTTTCAATAAATCAAACGTAAAACGATTGTAAATTATTAACCACTAAGTCCACAAAGGACACGAAATCGAACTAACGCAGAAGAAAGCGAAGCCTGTCTGCACAAATGACGGAAGTAACTAAGAAAACCTTGTGTTCTTCTGCGTTAATTCGATTTTAGTGTGCTTTGTGTCCTTAGTGGTTAACAGTTACGTTCAAAATGAAAAAAAATGAAATTC
>Ga0209831_1002523_pt1 | contig 15832 bp, 26 predicted proteins | sample Maine_Asex4_meta_FD_187451 | JGI IMG/M metagenome (GOLD analysis project Ga0209831, IMG submission 187451) | Marine algal microbial communities from Maine, USA - Maine_Asex4_metaG (SPAdes) (version 2) | ecosystem: Host-associated > Algae > Red algae > Unclassified | place: Maine, USA | collected...
CGAGCACGTGTCGGGCTGCAAGACGACGGCGGAAATGTGGTCGACGCTGCAAGGTGTCTTCCAGCGCAAGAGTTTGATGAACAAGATGAAGGCGCGACCCGAGTTCTACACCGTCGAAATGACCGTCGGCGAGGGCATGCATGGCTACATCAACCGCGTGCGCAACCTCGGCGAGAACCTCTAGGCCATGGGCGGCGAGGTGACGGAGATGGACGATGCCATGAGAGTCCTCAACGGGCTGACGTCCAAGTACGAGAACCTGCTGGTGGCTCTCGACGTCAAGGGAGAGAACAAGCTGAGCCTTGACTTTGTCAAGAGCCGCTTGCTTCAGGAGGAGCGGCGGCCGGCGGAAACGTCACCGGCGACGAAGCGCATTGGCGACATGGTACTTGTCGGCGCCAACTATCGAGGAAAAGGTCGCCGTGGTGACCTCTCTAAGATCGAGTGTTACTACTGCCAAACGTTGGGACACAACTCTGACGATTGCCCAGTTCTAAAGCCCAGGAACAAGAAACGCACATGGTGGCCGCGATGGCTGCTTACGACGCTAGCGATAGCGACGAGGCCATCTGTCTGGTGGGCAATGCAGCTGACACCGATGACATCTCCAAGTCGTGGCTCGTCGATTCTGTGGCGTCTTCATACATGTGCTGCGTGCACGCGAGCTTCGATGGTTACCAGACGACCACGGGACGCAGCTTTACCATGTTTGGAAAGGGGTCCGTGACCACGGCGGGCGTCGAAACGGCCGTCCTCAACGTCATCGTTCAGGGCAGGACGCTCAAGATCAAATTGAAGGAGGTACTTCATGTTTCTACAATGCGCGTCAACCTCATGTCGGTCGGCATGATGGAGGAACGTGGGGCGGAAGTGTCATTCAAGGGCGGTAAGACGATCATCAAGATGAACGAGAAGATTGCTGCGTTCGGCAGGCGTAAAAACGGGCTTTACCACCTGGACATGGCCCCTTTGTCGGATGTTTCTGCGGTGGCCTCCCTGCAGCTATGGCATGAGCGCCTTGGGCACGTCAACGTGTCTGGCGTTGAGCGGATGATCAAGAACAAGGACATTGACGGACTCAAGTCCTCTTCCATGGTTGTCACGGACGTCTGCGAGCCGTGCGTGTACGGGAAGGCGGCTATGACGCCAATGCCGAGTGCAGGAGGAGGTCGAGTGACCAAGCGCCTGCAGCTCGTGCACTCGGACCTGGGCGGGCCAATGTCGCAGCCGTCGCGTGGCGGTGCGCTCTACTTCGGCACCTTCACCGACGACTTCTCCCGCTGGACCGACGTGGTCTTCCTGCAGAAAAAGACCGATCTGCTCTCTGAGTACAAGAGGTGGCTGACTAAGGTCCAGCTGCACACGGGAACCAAGATCAAGATCCTTCGCTCCGACAATGGCGGCTAGTACGTGTCGAGCGCATTCAAGGCTCTCCACGATGAGAACAGCACGACGCACCAGACCACGGTGCCCGAAACGCCGCAGCAGAACGGAGTTGCTGAGCGGCTCAACCGAGTCCTCGTGGAGATGGCTCGCCCCATGATGCGACACAAGGACGTCGATCAGGATCTTTGGGCGGATGCCATCAAGACGGTGGTGTACATCAAGAACCGCTTCACAAACCGGGCACTATCCGTCGGCAAGACGCCTTTTGAGCATTCAAGGCTCTCCACGATGAGAACGGCACGACGCACCAGACCACGGTGCCCGACACGCCGCAGCAGAACGGAGTTGCTGAGCGGCTCAACCGAGTCCTCGTGGAGATGGCTCGCCCCATGATGCGACACAAGGACGTCGATCAGGATCTTTGGGCGGATGCCATCAAGACGGTGGTGTACATGAAGAACCGCTTCACGAACCGGGCACTATCCGTCGGCAAGACGCCTTTTGAGCTGTGGACCGGGAATAAGCCCAACGTAAGCCACATGCGGGAGCTTGGGTTGACATGCTGGGTCTTGCTGCACAAGAGTCACATCGACGGCATGTTTGGCGACAAGGCGGCGAAGGGCGTCGTCTTAGGCTATCTTGACGGCAGCAAGGCATACACAGCCATTGTTGACGACGGCAAGGTTGGCAAGGCACGAAGCGTTGTGTTCGCCGAGACCAATGTAAGCGAGACTGCAGAAGTTGCAGAGGAGCTTCCCGGAGACGAAGTTGTCGAAGTCGAGACGGGCTTGCGTTCTGCAAGCGACGGCGAAGCCGTAGATGCTGACAATGACGACAAGGACGACAAGCAAAACGATAGATCGGAAAAGTCCGCGGACGACAATCAAGGTTGTGACGGCTCTCAAGACACGCTTCGTCGGAGCGGCAGAGCGCGGCGACCCCCTGTCGAGTACTGGCGCCCGGTGAGCCTGGTTGCTCACGAGGCGCCCACAACGTACGTACAAGCCGTTCAAGGGCAAGAATCGGCTAAGTGGAAGATTGCTATGGACGAGGAGATGGAAGCCATCCGCAAGAACAAGACTTGGCGCTTGACGGATCGGCCGGCCAGTCGACGCGTGCTGAAGGGCAAGTGGGTTCACACGGTCAAGAACGAGGTTGACAAGAACAGGAGCAACACGACGCGGCACAAGGCGCGCCTGTGCTTCATGGGGAACCGGCAGATCACGGGGCTCGACTTCAACGAGACGTTCGCGCCGGTGGCCAAGTTCACCACCGCTCGATGCATCCTGGCGATGACGGCGGCGAACGGGTGGGAGCTTCATCAGATGGACGTCAAGACGGCATTCCTCAACGGAGACCTTGACGAGGAGGTCAACATGAAGCAGCCAGACAGCTACGTCAATCCGACGTATCCTGACAAAGTGTGTCGTCTCCTCCAAGCGCTGTATGGGCTGAAGCAAGCCCCCAAGATGTGGTATGCCAATCTTGACAACTTATTCAAGTCGCAGGGGTTTGACAACATTGACCCGGATGCATGTCTCTACCGCTTTCTTGATGACGGCGAAATCATCATCGTCCTGGTGTACGTCGACGATCTTCTTTTGGTGGCATCAAGCCTGGCGGCGATCTACAAGATTAAGGACGCTTCCCCATCGAGCAGAAGCGCACAAAGCACATCGGCATTCGCTACCACTTCGTGCGCGAGGCCATCACGACGGTCAAGGTGACACTGGAGCATTGTGCAACGGACGACATGGTGGCGGACCCAATGACGAAGGAGCTCGGCAAGACCAAGCACGACAAGCATGTCGGGGCCATGAGGCTTTGCTGAAAATGACAACCACCGCGGCAATGAGCAAGTGGGAGTGTTGGACTGTGATGCTCGTCGCCGGCTCCACTGGCGGATCGCGGATGGATGATGGTTGGTGACCCTTACGGTACCGCAGATGGTACATTTGCAAGACGTGGTCGAGTTGCACACATTTGTGTTGGGTCATCTAGTGGCGTTACTTTTGGCGTGTTTTGGAACTGATCTTCGCTTTGCTCTAGTGGCTTTTGATTTGGTGAGTGATTCAAATTGGTGCGAGGACGTGGGCGTCGCTGTGGGCGCCGAAACGGAAAACACTTGGGCCGGTGGGGACTATGTGAGAGGTGCTCTCGGTTGGGAGAGACGGGGAACCTCAGGACAACCAACAAAGCCCGTTCGCACACACACACACAAGCATAAGCCACTCAACGACTTCACCGTTGTCCCCCAACCCCTATCCCTACTACGTTTCAACAGGTTATGGGCCAAAGAAATTCCAGCTGAAGCTTGTTGACTTTGCCGGAGGTCGCAGGTTCAAATCCCACCTGAGGGCGACTTGAAATCGCCGGAGTCTGAGGATTGGCTTCGTGAGTGAGACCTGGCGGCTTGAGGTCCTTTGAAGTTAGGACGAGTGTTGGCATTTATGTTTGAACTCCTCAGGACCATTCACACCGGTATTGTGGCTGTAGCTGAGTGGTACAATTTTCGAATCCCATCAGTCAAGGGCGCCGCTTACGGAGGCTGACTTGACGTCCGTATGATGTAGTCCCTATCCGTTCCCCGCTGTCAGCGCCAGCAAGGAACGGATGGTAGTGAACTGGGCCACAGGCGTGAACGTCTTGCTGAAATCGCGCCCCCCCCTATGCTGGTGACCAATGAATGAAGGGTGCGCCTTGTGCCGCGGCGTGTTGCTCCCGTTTTTTTCCACCTCGTTCTTGACCGTGATGTCCCATTTGCCTTTGAGCCCGCGTCCAATGGACCCGGGCGATATGTTAAGCCCCAATTCTTGTTCTTGCGGATGGCATTCATCTCATCGTCCATCACAACCTGCCTTTCAGCTGCTCTTCGCCCTTGTACTACTTTCAAATACGCCATTGGCTCCTCGTGAGCCGCCAGGCTCTTCGGGCGCCAGTACGCGAATGTTGGTCGCCACGCTCTGCCGCTCCGACGCAGCCTGTCTTGAGAGTGGGCACAACCCTGATATTCGTTTATCGACTTGTCGAATATATTGTCTTGCTTTTCATCCTTGTCAAAGTTGTCAGTATCTACGGCTTTGCGGTCGCTTGCAGAACGCAAACCCGTCTCGTCTCAAACAACCATGTCACCGGGCAACTCCACTAAATCATCTGCGACGTCGCTTACTTGCGTCTCGCCGAGCACGATTCTTCGTGGCTTGAAGATCTTGCCGCCTTATACGCCTTGCTGCCGTCGAGAGAACCTGAAAAGACGCCCTTTGCCGCCTTGTCTCCATACGTGCCGTCGTTGTGACTATTGTGCATCACCGCCCAGCATGTCGACCTTAACACCCACATGTGGCTTACTTTGGGCTTGTTCTCGGTCGAAAGCTCAAAAGGCTTCGTGCTTCCGGGAATCCCTCGGCTGGCAACGCGATTCTTGATGTAGACCGCCTTCTTGATGACATCCGCCGAGAGATCCATATCGACGTCCTTGTCTCGCATCATGCTTCGAGCCATCTCCTTTAGGTCTGGGCTGAGTAGTTTCGCAACTCCGATCTGCTGTGGCGTGTCGGGCACCGTCGTCTAGTGCGACGTGCCGTTCTCATCGTGAACAGGCTTGAAAGCGCTCGAAACGCATTCGCCGCCATTTTCTGAGCGCAGGACCTTGATCTTGCCTGCAGTGGGCAGCTGGGCCTTGATCAGCCACTTGTTGTATTGCTGGTTGCCCTTTTTTGTCCTGGGGGACTGGGACTGGGACTGGGACTGACTGTATTCCACCAATCAGGTGACCCCCTGGGACCGACTCTGTCCTTTTCACAGCACCGATGTGCTCATACGCATTGGAAATGCACAACGGCATCTCAGCAGTTTTTCATATCTCTAGGGCAAACAGTGAGAATTCTCCGGATCACGGCACGATCTGGACTCGGAGCGGCAATGATCCCCTTGCAGGGTAGGAAAACAGTGACTTCTCGTCTGTGCAAGGCCCTCGTCACGAACCCGCACGTTTTATTGGCTGAAGTCGCGTCTGACAGCGCTTCTCAGCCAAATGTAGGCCCTTATTCGCAGTCAGTCCCAGTCTCAGTCCATTAGGAAAGAATTGGGCAAGAAGCAATGCTCCGCAACAGTATCGCTCTTCTTCTGTAAAAATATCACGTCCTTGCAGCGGGAGAAGTCGTCTGTTAAGATGCCGAAATAGAGCGAACCACCACGCGACGGCTCTGACAGTGGCCCGCCCAGGTCCGAGTGCACGAGCTCCGAGCGCTTGGTCACTCGACCTCCTCCTGCACTAGTCATAGGCGTCATAGCTGCCTTTCCATACACGGACGGCTCGCAGACGTCCTTTTCCGCCGTAAAAGAGCACTCGAGTCCGTCAATGTCCTTGTTCTTGATCATCCGCTCAACGCCAGACACGTTGACGTGCCCAAGGCGCTCATGCCATAGCTGCAGGGAGGCCACCGCAGAAACATCCGACAAAGGGGCCATGTCCAGGTGGTAAAGCCCGTTTTTACGCCTGCCGAACGCAGCAATCTTCTCGTTCATCTTGATGATCGTCTTACCGCCCTTGAATGACACTTCCGCCCCACGTTCCTCCATCATGCCGACCGACATGAGGTTGACGCGCATTGTAGAAACATGAAGTACCTCCTTCAATTTGATCTTGAGCGTCCTGCCCTGAACGATGACGTTGAGGACGGCCGTTTCGACGCCCGCCGTGGTCACGGACCCCTTTCCAAACATGGTAAAGCTGCGTCCCGTGGTCGTCTGGTAACCATCGAAGCTCGCGTGCACGCAGCACATGTATGAAGACGCCACAGAATCGACGAGCCACGACTTGGAGATGTCATCACTGTCAGCCGCATTGCCCAGCAGACAGATGGCGTCATCGCTATCGCTAGCGTCGTAAGCAGCCATCGCGGCCACCATGTGCGTTTCTTGTTCCTGGGCTTTAGAACTGGGCAATCGTCAGAGTTGTGTCCGAACGTTTGGCAGTAGTAACACTCGATCCTAGAGAGGTCACCACGGCGACCTTGTCCTCGATAGTTGGCGCCGACGAGTGCCATGTCGCCAATGCGCTTGGTCGCCGGTGACTTGTCCGCCTGCCGCCGCCCCTCCTGCAGCCGGCGGCTGTCGACAAAGTCGAGGCTCAGATCGTCCGCACTCTTGGCGTCGAGAGCCACCAGCAGGTTCTCGTACTTTGACGTCAGCCCGTTGAGAACGCTCAAGGCAACGTTCATTACCTTCAATTCGCCACTCATGGCCTTGAGGTTTTCACCTAGGTTGCAGACGCGGTTGATGCAGCCCAGCATGCCCTCGCGGACGTTTTTCTTGACGGTGTAGATCGTGCGTGGCGCTTTCATCTGGTTCATTAACCTTTCGCGCTGGTAATCACCCAGATGTGTCGTCCACATTTCCGCCGTCGTCTTGCAGCCCGACGCGTGCTCGAGCTGCTCAGACTCAAGAGTGAGCCCGATGATGGCTCTCGCGTTCGTATCTGGCACCTTCCACACAGCGAAGTTATGGTCTTTGTCGTTCTTCGGCTTGCCGTCTTCATCAAGCACTTCGTCCAGGTCGTGCAGCGTGAGGACCATCTGTATGCACTGACGCCTTTCGTGAATGTTCGTTTCCGTCAACGTGTCGATCGTGATGCCGCCCATGCAGGAGCGCCACTGTCCATGATGCCTGCTTGTCGGAGCGTCCTAGCGTGCCGTACCTGGCGACGTGACTGTCACGGCCTGGAACCAACCTGTGCTTTACATGCCCGCACTTGCCACGACCGCCGTGACACCATACATCACACCTTGCCATGGTCACAGCCCCGGCTCTGCGTTAATAACCTCCTGAAGCGCAGTGGGCATAAGGTATGGGGGACCATGGTGAAGTCGTTGAGAAGCTTGAGCGTGTGTGTGCTTGTGCGAACGTGCTTTGTTGGTTGTCGTAAGATTAACCCACTTCTCCCAGCCGAGAGCACCTTTCAAATAGATCCAATCGGGCCAAGTGCCCCGCCCTCCCGCGCCCACACTGGCGTTCACGTCCTCGCACCGAACCAAATCACTAACCAAATCAAAAGCCACTAAAGCAATGCAAAATTTAAATCTAAACATGCCAACAAAAAAGCCTCAAGATGTCCCAACACGAATGCGTGCAACTTGACCACGTCTTGCAAATGTTCCATCTGGGGTACCATAGGGGTCACCAAGCATCATCCGTCCGCGACCCGCAAGTCGAATCGGCGATGAGCATTACAGTCCAAGGGACATGTGGCAGCTTCTTGATGGTGACCTTGGTCAGGGGCGTGGCGATCTGCGCAGAACCCTTGATGAACCGCGGGTAGACACTGTCCGGTCCCATGAAGCTCTTGCGCTCGGGATTTTTGTTGGGTGGGAGCGCCTGCGCCAGGCTCTGGATGAGTTTCTGTTGAAATGCGGAAAGTGTACCTGTCAGCAACAGCCACAATACCTTTGCGAATGATCTTGGGGACTTCAACCGTATAGTCCAACACTCCACCTAACTTCTTCGGACCTCAAGCAGACAGGTATCTTCTCAGCAGCCAATCCCCAGACCCCTGCGACTGATTTATGTTCAAGTCGCCCACACGTGAAAATTGAACCTGCGACCCCGTGCAAAGTCAATCAGCTCTAACTGGAAGATTCTGGGCCCATAACCTGTTGAGATTCGAAAAATGTTCCAAGCAGCTACGGCCACAATACAGGTGTAAATGGTTCTGGGGATTTCAAACTTACAGTTTAGCATAGTCATTGGTTCACCAGGAGCTTCTCAGGCCGGACGATGCGCCCAAGGAAATCGACCTCTCGAAGGGAGAAATGACACTTGCACGGCTTGAGCGAGAAACTAGCACTCTTGAGGAGGAGCAGTACTTTCCAAAGGTGCCGAGCACGGTCGTCCACCGTGCGGGAATAAACAATGAAGTCGTCCAAGTAGACCAAGCTCGAGTGCGATCGGAGGCTCGAACGCATGATTTCCAAAGCGCGCTGAAAGGTCGCCGGGGCGTAGACGGGGCCAAACAGAGAGCCGGAGACCCCGAAAAAAGGTCCGTGTGGGGAGTAAAGGTGGTCTGGTCCCGATCCTAGAATGCCACCGAAACCTGCCAGTACACTGTATTACAACCCAGGGTGAAGAAAACAGTGGCGTCCATCAGCGAGACCATGCAGTCGTCAATCCGAAGGGCCGGGTACACATCCTTGATGGCTCGCTCGTTCTGGTGGCGGTCGTCAACACATATTGGGAAATAGCCATCCTGCCTAGAGGCCACCAAGATAGGAAACGACCATTCCGCGTCCGACGGCTCGATGACGCCCAGCGTCAGCATCTCCTTGACCAGGGGGAGTCAGAATTTGCCTTTCGGGACAGAGTAGAATACGGGTACACACCAATGCTTTGTATATTATATCGGATGACTCCCGTGCCTGAGATTCGCATACGGACATCTGCTGCCGAAGCCGCATTATTACGAAGAATGAATCATTAACTGAATTCCATGGCCTTTAGACCAGGGTGCTCTCAAAGTGTTGTGATGCAAACATATACTTAGATCACGGGACTTGCTCTCCGTTTCAGATGTGGCAGTCTTCATTCGTGTCAGCAGGGATTTGAGGACGTGTCGACGTTGAAAGGGTCGCAATGACGCTGAAAGCAAATAGAGTCACGTGGCTGAGAAGGACTGTTCTGCCACAAGGGTCACAGGGCCCGGACGGTGCCTGCCCCCCAATCACCCCCCACCGCCCCGAGTTGGGCGCGGCGACCGCGCGCAGCGACTGTGGTGGTTGAACGCGCCCGTAATGACCCGCGGGTAATCGTGCCTGCGCGCCGGCTTTGGTTGCGGCGGCCCGTCGGCCTGCCATCTAGCGGCGCGGTTAGAGGTGCGCTGCGCGGCAGAGTGAAGGCCCCTCCCGTCGGCGTAGCGCGACGACGGCGAGCCTCCGCCGCTGCGTTGCCGGCGGCGGCACCCTTTTCCCCGCCCCACGTTTCTCCCGCCACGGAAACGTGGCTGTACGTGCCCCCGTGCGCGCTCGCGGCTATGGAGTCGGCCTGTGTGCCCGAAGTCGGTGCGTCGCTAAGCGCACCATCGCCCTGAACGCCAGGGTATTGCACGCACGTGCCTGGAATCGATGATCGTATTAGATTATATTTCCACCCATCCGCCAGACAACGAGACAAGAACGCACGCGGCCCGGACACGTGGACGCCTTGGTCTGCGTCCTGGGGAAGGGCGCTTAGCAGCGCGCCTTTTCCACCTCGTTTTCGACTCCGAGGTGCCTGGCGAAGTTGTGTGATGCTAAGGATGGAAATTAATGTCCTCCGGGCTCTCCCTGTACAGGGTCTCTTGCACGCTTTGAAGGGTGGCGAGCTGGAGGTTGTGAACTGTCTCGGGGTTCCGCCTCCCGGGGACGAAACCTTGGTCTGCCGGTCATCCCAGCGGACCGCCTTGGCCAACTGGATGCCTCGGCGGGCGAGCTTCTCCTGCAAACCCAGGGGTACCTCTGGACAGGACACCGCAATGTGGTTCTCCTTGTTGCGCATTCAGCAGGCCGCATCCATCTGGGTAGCATCCCCCCCTCCGAGCCAGAGAAGGAGTGAAGAGCGTCACAAATCCGCGCCAGCCCTCAGGTCGGCCGCCCGTTTCTGAGAAGGATTCACCGACAGCTATTATAGGTGCCTTGGGCGGGTACCGACAAGCTCGACGGGACAGTTACGTATTGGGAGCGCCGGTTGCAGGAGCTGAAGTGCATTGACGTGCTCATGCGTTCCCTGTGTGAAGGACTCCAGTTGCTACAGGGTGTGCTCGGTGAACTGGAGGTTGTACTGCTGGGCGTCCACTTGCAGGTGCAGCCAAAGACCTTGAATAAAGGCTATATTGAGCTGTTCATTCGAGTACACGTTTCCACATGCCTCACCCGGGTCCCGCAGACCGGCACCAAAGAAACAAGGTACCTCACGCACCGCGAGGGACGCCCAGGTCACGCTAGACACGGCCAGGTTCAGGGTGTTGGAGTCCGCGCAGTTGACCAGCAGCCACTGGTTCGTTTTCGGGAGGTAGGAAACCGCCTGACCTAGAACGTGGCCCGTAATTTCTGAGGGGTTGTTGTTGAAGCGTGTCGTGGCGATCCTTGTAAGGAAGGAGCTCTGCAGGTCCAGCTCCGTTACCTCCCAGACGTTGCTGTCATGACAAGCACGTAAAAAAAGGGCGTTCAACAGAGAAGAGCTCGCCCGGCTTGGTCTCGTCAAACCGTATACGGTCCATAAACATTCGGAGCTACTATTGGTGTTGGGCATTTTGCAGGCGCATCTGGCAGGTGAACTTCTGGCTCTGGTTGTCGAGCCGGCACAAGTTTCTGTCGGTCACAATGTTCAGTAGGTTCTCCCCGACCTTGTGGACCGGGATGTGGAGGTCAGCCAACACCTTGGGGACCATCCCGTCGTCACTTTTGGAAGTGGATTCATTTGAGAAGGAACGGGGACGGCGGCTCCTGTGGCTGCGCCATCTCCAGCGCGACTATTGGTCCTGGCGCGAGTCGTCGCTGGAGCTCCCGCCCGGTCCTCCGCCTTCACCTCCACGGCCTACTGTCCGCACCTGAATTCCTGCCGCCCCCGTCTGTCCGGCGGGCGGCGTCAGCCTGCTGAGCGTTCGCGGTGCGGCTAATGTCTGTACCGTCCGGGCAATGTCCGCCAGGAGTTCGATTTGAAGATCGGCCAGGTGGAAAAGGACAGCTGGTAACGAAGCGAGATCGACGGGGCACCTGTCGCATTCCGGTCTGATGGGCCCAGGGGACTGGCGCTCCTCGCCTTTTTGCCCTTTGCCGTGGCAGTGCCTGCCTCCGTGATTTCTTAGGGCTCACTCTTCATGGCAACTGTCACGCGGTGTGGCCCGTCTGCACCTGTCCCGTCGGCCACGGTGAGCGAGGGCGGAACAAGGCCCGGTGCTGCAGGCATCCCAACCCCTGCCGCTCTTGGGGGCTTGCTTGGCGACGAACGCCGGAATGGCGTCCTTCACGTGGAGGACTGTGGCTCCGACATAGTTGTATTCGACAGTGAACGACAAAACTGGTGAGAAGACAGGTGCGACCACAAAAAAGGGGTAATCGAACCAGGGACAGTGTTGGAAAGTCCACACGAGTCATGAGATTACGATCCCGATCGGGAGAACCACGCACGTAAAAGATCGTTTGTTACATGAGAACCAACGCCGGTCGACAGAGTCCCACGCTACTCCACAAATATGTCGCATTCAACTACGTGCCACCTCAGCCCACAAAAATATACTGGGGTACCTGCCAAGCTGAGGGGACCCGCAAACGTGCCCTGCTCTACTTTCGCCCGGTGACACGGTCTCCAAGGATGACACTCGAAGGCTTGAAGAGAGAAGAGGGTCTCAAGAACGCAGTTGAAAGTTTGTGAGGAAGCTGGGTCACGGGCGCATCGCTTTCCCAGTATAATAACAAAGCAAGCGGGTCAAAAAGGCCCCAAAATCTGCACAGAAGCCTTCCGAAGGGGAGATTTGGGGATCCATTGTATGGACCCACGTCCTGACTAGCATACAACAACAAGCAATGGTGAGAGAATGCTGGCGACCCACAATCAATCACTATCGCGGGCGGGGATTTCAGGTCATTCAGCCAATCTGTGCTCCCTCATGACGGCCCCGACGGTTGGCCCCTCTCTCAAGGCACCCGTTCCGTGTGCACATATCGCCCGGCGCCACGTCATGCGACAGTCGCTTCTCTTGTGAGACCGTGGAGTAACTCAAGCATCAGATGAAGCCGGGCCGGCCAGTCGAGATGAACGCGCACACGGGTGTACTGCGCGAGGCGCATTTACCACCAACCCGCACGCAAGTAAGGAGCTTCGTTGGCATGCGCACCGATTTCTACCCGTTCGGGCCGAGCTCCGACTGCACGGTAGCGTCATTATCGGACCTCATAGAGTCCTCGGCCGCCTTTGGCATGCCCCCGGCCACGGCATTGCTGCAGCAGGCGTTCGATTGACACAAAGTGGCACCTACAACCTCACCGGTCCTTGCCCTTTTGCGGAGCTGGCGGAAACACGTTGTTAACGTGGGCTCCAGTGTAACGCAGGCAGGCGCTGCCCAGCAACAGGAACAAACGGATGCCTCTTCTCTCTCTCGTTGCCACCACTTGCTGTCAGCTCTAACTACCACCCCCCTCGCCATCCCCTTCGCTCCCCTCAGCCGGTTCCTGCTTCAGCAGATGCTCACCAAGTAGTAGGACGTCGGCTCATGGAATTGAACCATCCGAGTGTCATTCACTCAAATTGTAGTACCACAATTTGGGGGGTGACCTCAAGAGGAGGGAAGAAAAAGCCGTCTTAGCCGCTCGCGCAACATCCGCCATGGGCCTCGAGGACCGGAACGTCAGAGCGATCGAAACGCCAAGACATTGAGACACGGCTTACGTGCCGGCGACGACGCTGCCTCCCACCGTCGTCGCCCTTAGTCCTTGAAAGGCGGAAGCCAGCGCCCGCGCCCAAATTCCCCTGATGGGATTTGGCCCGGGCCGTCACCAGCCAATAAAGAAAATATCCTCCATGCATATGAAGTCCCCCGAAGCAATCATTATCAGATGACGGGGAGTCACCGTCCCGCGCACCACACGTTGCACCGGCCGCGTGGCGCCCGGACAGCCAACGCATGCCTCGCCCTCTCGGCCGCGCCAACCTGGCCCCCGGCCGGGCCCGCGCGCACGCGGTGGGGTAAGTGAGGGCTGTTCCTCCGCCGCCTTGGGTCAGGGGACGGGTGACGCACTTTTCGTCCCTCTCTCCACGTCGCCGTCCCCTTCCCCGCCGGTTGCCGCGTGCCTCGGCGTCTCCAGCGCACGATCGGCAGCCCCCTCCTGCCACAAGGGTCCCGTAGGACAACATGACTTGCGCCTGAGATGGAGCCGTCCCCAAAGATCTCCCCTGCTGGCCGCGCCGGTACGTCGCCCGCCACAACCTCGCTGCGCTCGGATGCCTCCACCGCCTTGTCGTGGCCGGGGCGGCCGCCACCATGCCGGCAGCGCCAGGGTCGGCTGGGCATCGTCCGCCCGTTCCCGCCCGCCCGGCGGTGCCGCCGGACATGCTGTTGCCGTACGATCCGAACGGCTGGTAGTGGCGGGCGGTGCCGTGCTCCACGGGCGCTGCTGCGGCGGAGAATTACGGGAGCGAAGCCACCGCATCTCCGGGGCCCGTGCGCGGGTCGGCTCCTGCTCCGACTTCAGGCGGGGGCCCCGCGGTCGTGCCGGTACAGAGCCCCCTGTTGCTGAGACAGGTTGACACGGCGCTCCCGGCACGCGCAGCGGGGCCCGACGTCCGGGGGGGTCTCGCCTCGCTGGAGCCCACCGTGGTCACGGCCGACTGGCTGCTCATCAGCGAAGCCTTTGCCCTGCACATCCTCACGCAGTGGGCGAGGCGTCCGCCAAGTGGCGGGCCTTTCGCGAGTTTGCAACCGCGTCGGGATATGACGCCCGGCCGGTGGCCGAGAACGACTTCGCGTCCTTCGTCCGCTCCAATGGCGACAGCGCGGGGTGGCTGGGCTGCATGTTGCGGTGCAGCCCGGGGTGTGTGATATTGGTCCCGCACCCCGCGGTCGAGCTGCGGTTCGTCGCGTGCGACGGGGCGTATGCCTACCTCGAAGAATGGCACAACCGCCTGCGTCACCGTCTTGAGGTCCCGTCCGGCCACTTCCTGTCCCTTGTGCACTTTGAGGGTGTCGCCCCCTTTATCGCCCTGGCCCTGGTGGGCCCAACGACGTCCGCCGCAGACTTGGCGCTAAACTCCGAGCGGCGCGCGCGCGGCGAGCCCGTGAGCGCACCCGCGAGCGAACCACGGAGCCATCTTTTTGACTGTCTGTTCCGGCATTGCCTTGACGCCCGAAGGTGCTCCCTTGCCGCCGGCGATGATCAAGCGGTGCGCGATGCCGTGGATGCTGACGTATGAGTGCCCGCCCGTGATGCACTATCAGAAGTTCCTGCTCCAGGCGTTCCCGTGCAACCCCATCCAAGGCACTGCCTGCGTCATGATGACGGCCGCGGTCGTGTCGGGGCTGCTGCGGGCGTTTCGCGAGACGAATGGCGTGTTCGAGCCGTCTCCTTGTCACTACGCCTTGACGGAGAGGTTATCGGTCGACGACCTCGCGGCGGGCGACCACGCTGTCGCCGACGCCTTGAAAATGTACGACGCCATCGCCAGGGCGGCGCCCTGGGCGGCCGTTCACGACTGGCTGCCCTACCACCACGACCCCACCCGTCAAGCCCGAGCACTCGGTTCTCCCAACAGGTCAGTACCGTTTGACTTCTTCGTCGGCGCCGCGGGGCGGCGCCGAGGACACGGCCGCCAGCCCGACGCCGGGGTGCTCGGCGTCGTCGCTTTCGGGCAGGCACCTACGGCCGCGCCGACCGGCGGTGGCGATCTCGACGGCGGCGGCGGATGTCGGTGGCGATGGTGATGCGCCGGACGCCGCTCGTGGGGGTAGGGGGCGACGCTGGCGCCGCCGCACCCATGTCGATGACCAACGTCACCACCTCGGCGGCGGCCGCGGTCGAGGCCGGGGCGGCCGACAAGGCGGCGCGGCGGTGACCGTCGGGGGCTCGATGGTGAGAAAAGACCACGCCCCGTCGCCCACTGCGACGGCGGCGGCTGCCACCGATTCGTCGGCGCCGGCGCTGCCGCGGCCGCCGCCGTGGCTGTCTTTGGAAGCAGTGGCGTTCGGGGCGGACACCGCGGCCGCGGCGACGGCGCTGGCGGCGGCAGCGGCGTAGGCGGCGGCGACGGTGTAGGCGGCGGCGGCGATGCAGGGGGCGGCGGCGGTGTAGGCAGCGGTGGCGCGCCCGTGGCCACCCCACGGCGTCCCGCGCTGCTGCCCCCGCACACCACACGGCGGCGGCTTTCGCTGCCGCCCCTGTAGCTGTCGTTGCGTAAAGTGGTGCTCGTAGCGCACACCGCGTCCGCGGCGGCGGCGCTGGCGGCGGCGGCGGCGCGGGCGGCGGCGGCGGTGTCGGTGGACGCGGTGGTGTAGGCGGCGGCGGTGGTGTGCGCGGCTGCGGCACTAAAGGCGGCGCTGGCGCGCCCGTGAGCACCCCACGGCGCCCCGCGCGGCTGCCCGCGCAGCCCAGACGGCGGCCACGCCCACGGCCGACGACGGAGCGGAAGTGGGCGGCGCCTTCGCAGCGCCGACGACGCCGCGGGCCATGGCTGCCGCCGCCGCCGCCAGCGGTAGCAACCGCACCAGTGCGGGCGGCGAGGCGGCCGTCGCGCCGTGGGGGGGGGGGGGGGGGGGGGGGGGGGGGGGGGGGGGGGGGGGGGGGGAGAGGGGGTGCCACCCCAGCATGGACGCATTGACAGCTCTTCCTCCGCCACGTCGCGGCCGTTGGCCGGCTGGCCCGGCGGCCGACCGACGGGCCGCCGGCGGCGCCCGCGTCGCCGCCGCCGTCACTGCCGCCGCGGGTGG
>Ga0209831_1002529_pt1 | contig 15801 bp, 13 predicted proteins | sample Maine_Asex4_meta_FD_187451 | JGI IMG/M metagenome (GOLD analysis project Ga0209831, IMG submission 187451) | Marine algal microbial communities from Maine, USA - Maine_Asex4_metaG (SPAdes) (version 2) | ecosystem: Host-associated > Algae > Red algae > Unclassified | place: Maine, USA | collected...
TCCGCTGGTCATCACTGAAACGCTAGTTTCATCTATAACAAACCAATCAAAATTTATGGGTCCGATTGAGTTAAAGTCCGATTCGTGACTACCGGAGCCACTCGCATAAAAGCTATAAATCAGTGTTCTTCCGTTGCAATGCCAACTTGTCCCGGCGTTTTCTAGATCTTCACCGTTTGAAAGTCGATCAAGAAGTGGGGCGGTATTGGGTGGCGTGCTACGCTTGCTACAGTCGACATCAAATCCTCTGGAGTCTTTGGCGCTTAAAAAATCGCCGTCGGAAAACGGACTAAATTCAATATCAAACAGAGTAAAACTTTCTCCGCTGAAATTGAAGGAAGCGGTGGTTTCGTCAACGACAGACCATGCGATAGTTGCATCGGAGACTGGTGCTGAAATCCCAATTGAATAGCCGGTACCATCCGCTATAAAACTATTGTAAACGGTAAGGCCATCAACCCGACAACGCCAAAATGACGTTTGAGTTTGCGCGGTTGCGCCATTTGAAATTCGAGAAAAAAGAGAATTGGTATCGCCGCTGGCTGTATTCGTCGGAGCCTCCTCATTGACTATTGGTGAGCTGGTTCCCTCGGCGGCGTCATCTCCATCTCCGCCTCCACCGCATCCAGCAACAACAAATAAAGACGCCCAAAAAACAGCTAAACCCTTAGTCCATATGCTCATATCAGTTTCCTAAGTTGTTTAATCAAAAAAGCCCGTAAAAGCGGCCCCTCAATTCTACGCTACTTCCAGCACTTCATGCTCCGCAGCCTGCCAGCTTTGTTAGATGGTTCACCTTAACCATCCGTCGAGCAATCCATGGCAGCTCTTCAACTCTAGCTCGCATTAACACCACAAATGACACCAAATATCGATGTAGCAATGCGTTTAGCAATAATGGTTTGATCGAACTCTAATCCCAACAACTGTGGCCCGATGTATAACGGCAAAATAGAAGCTACCAGCATAATGAATTGAATACATAAAACCGGCTTTAGCAGATTCCCCGCAGATAATATCCCCAACATTGGACGTAGGATCATCACCGCCAACACATTGGGCAACATCAGTATAATTAAATCCCCGCCAGCGGCCCAGTCCTCACCAAATACGATGGGGGATAGCAAAGTTAGAACAAAGGCAAAAAACGTACTAGCTACCACTGTTCCTATAGCAACGAAATAGAAATAGTATATCGGAAACGAAGCCTCACTCTTGGTAGATTGTTTAGAGTTAAGGCCAGTATAGGTTCGCAGTACTGTAACTATAGGTCCCATAAATTTAGAAAAAGCTTCAAAGGCGATTGTGGTGCCTTTATTTCTAATGCTTTTAGTAGTATCTACATTTATTGTTGGATCTCGATTATCGCCTTTTCAAGTGTGAGCTTACGGCGACAGCGCGCAAATTCTAGTCGATTGTCTGATTAAATTGTTCTCCAAGCCAACACCGAAAATGCTGGAGAACTGAATGAACCCATCACATCCGCAGCAAGAACCTTCCCTGATTGATGTACAGCTCGCCTTTGAACACTGGCGGTTAGATCGTGCGTCACCTCGTTCTGGAACGCCTGAGCACTTGCGCACCCTGGCAGTGGGCTTGCTAAAAAATCATCGACCGTCTGTGGTCTACAAGACGTTGGGGCTCAACAGCTCAACGTTGAAGCAATGGGCGACAAAAGAGTGCAAGGCAAGCACGACAACGTTCGTCAGTTTACCCGACAACCCACCACAACCCAGCTTTACAAATCCGCTAGCTGTAGAGCCTGCGATTCTGATAAGCCTACCCAACGGCGTGCAGGTCAGTGTACGGGAAGGGGCCGCCCTCGATCACGTGTTGGCAGTGGCTAGCTTGTTGGGAGCAGCAGCGTGATTTTTCTAACTCACCAGTCGCGGATCCAGCTCGGTGTACAACCTGCAGATTTTCGCAAGGGCGTGGACGGCTTCGTTTCTCTTTGCAAAAACCAGCTACTGCTGGAGCCACGTGACGGCACCATTTACGTGTTCATAAATCGCGCTAGAACTATGATACGCGCATTGAGCTATGACGGTACCGGGTACTGGTTGATGACAAGTGCGTCCAGTTAAGGCTGGAATGTTCAGAGGGAGTCAGTCCCTCAAGGGGAATAATCTCAACCCTTTAGCTTGAGTGGCAGGATGGCGGGAAACCAAGATTCTGAAGCCCATTGACAAAGCCGTCCTTGGGGCGGTGAGCGAGTTATCAGGCCGTAACGAAAGTGAACGCATAGGTGGCCTCGTAAAGCCTATTTCAGTGGCGGAGCTCTCTTGTCATGAGCGAACGCAGCATGAACATGCGAATTGAGATCGATACGCATGGACACACTGACGGGGTGTTAGCGACAGCATGATAACAAGGACATTCTAAGCAACTGGAGAAGCCCTCCTTGCCCCAGCAAGAAACGGCTGGAGACAGGTAGGCTGTATAACCGAGATCCGGGAAATCAGCCGAAGGCAAGAGGGTGGCGGAGGAGTCCGTAGTAGCAACGAAGCCGGTTAACGCCGGTGGAGCAAAGGGGCTCTACTATTTGTAACGTTTCTGACAACATTGGGAGGCAGTGACGAGATGATAAATACGTCAATTGGTCTGCAAGACCTGAGAAGGAAACTCTATCGGAAAGCGAAGGCTGATGAAGGCTGGCGTTTTTGGGGAATTTATGTTCATGTATGCAAGTGGGAGACGATTCAAGAAGCGTATCGTTTGGCGAAATCGAACAATGGGGCACCAGGTATTGATGGTGTCACCTTCGATGATGTTGAGCGTGAGGGTCTTGATGATTTTCTGACTGGTATCATGCTCGAGCTTCGTGATGGTCGTTATCTGCCATTGCGGAATCGAGTTCATGAAATTCCCAAGGCTGATGGCAGCAGTCGAAAATTAGGGATACCGTGTATAAAGGACCGCGTAGTTCAAGGAGCACTCAAGTTGATACTTGAACCAATCTTTGATGCGGATTTCCAATCGGGATCTTATGGTTATCGACCCAAGCGATCAGCCCATCAGGCAGTACATCGAGTGGCGAAGGCAATAGTCGGTCGGAAAAGTCGTGTCATAGACGTTGATCTTAAGGCGTATTTTGATACGGTTCGTCATGATATATTGCTGGGCAAGGTAGCTGCACGTGTTGACGATGTGCAGGTTATGCGTTTGCTGAAGCTGATATTGAAAGCCAGCGGCAATCGGGGAGTACCTCAAGGTGGGGTGATTTCACCGTTACTCAGTAACGTCTACTTGAATGAAGTAGACAAGATGCTCGAAAGAGCTCAGAAGGTAACGAGTAGAGGTCAGTATACTCATATTGAGTACGCTCGGTTTGCTGATGATCTTGTGATATTGGTGGACTACCATCCGCGATGGAACTGGTTGCTGGATGCTGCCTTTAAGCGACTTGTGCAGGAGTTTGACAAACTGTGCGTGGCATTTAACGAAAGTAAAACTCGGATTGTCGATCTGGCAGTAGCGGGTGAATCGTTTGATTTTGTAGGGTTTAATTTTCGGGTTCGTGATGTGTCGGACTTTCGTTCCGGTCTTGTTATTCAACCGAAAAAGAGCGCAAGAAAGAACTTGCTCCAGAAGCTCTCCTCAATTTTTCGCTCACTCCGATCACAACCTATTGAATGGGTAATCAATAAGATTAATCCCATCTTGAGAGGTTGGGTCAACTACTTCCGGATAGGTAATGCATCCCGATGTTTCAGCTACGTTAGGTGGTGGGTCGAAGGCAAGGTACATCGACACTTTATGCGTGCACGCCTGCGTCGTGGTTTTGGGTGGAAGAGGTGGAGTAGTGAATTTATTTATCGCGATCTTGGTTTGTTTTGTGACTATGGTATCCGGTACATCCATTCGTGAAAGCTGACTCACTCAATAGGTCTCATAAGCTTTCTGACTTAAGCAAGTAGGTAAGCGTAGTGCGGGAAATCCGCATGCTGCGTTTGAGGTGGCAGGGGCTGGAAACGCGTTCGGCGCGCGCCAGCCCTTGACCCGACAGCGCCTGTCGCGAGGCAAGTTCAAACACTGGCCATCGGGTCAGTGTGCTCTAAGCGCGACCAGTGCGCGTGAGCTGCGCCAGATTATCAGTGGCGAGCCTCGGCAGTCGCCTGATTCTCATCGTGATGACCCGGTAGAACATGGACTACAAAATCAGCCAGAATCGTCTATGGTTAAGTCACGTTCGCCGATTTGATCTGATGAGTATCCAGACCCCAACCAAGCCCAATGCACCCGCCGTGCGTGAGCTCACTGAAGAGCAGCTGGATGGACTGATGCAGCGTATCCAGGAGGCACGTGATCACAATCTGGCGCTCAGTGGCGACGATTATGATGTGCTGATGAACGCCATCCTGATGTTGGCGAACATGCAGGAGCGCCTGAGCAAAAATGATCTGACGCTGACCAAGCTGAAAAAATTGCTCGGTATGATTAATTCATCTGAGAAGCTTGATAAGTTGCGCACCGGTGGCAAAGGTGAGAAACAAGGCAGCAAGCCAAAGCGGGCCAAGGGCACACACGGCCGTCGTGGCACCCGTAAGCCACGATCCACTAATCCACAGATCAAGCCGACCGTGCATCGTCACGCGGTCGATGGTTTGAACAAGGGCGATAGCTGCCCGGGTTGCACGCTAGGCCGTGTTTACAAGTACAACCCCGCAACGTTGCTGCGCATTACAGCTCACTCGCCATTTACACGCGAGCAACATATCATTGAGCAGCTGAGATGCAACGGTTGCGGAGAAATCTTTCGTGCTGAGCTACCCCCTGAGGTTAAAATCGATGGGCGTAGCGATCAGCAATTCGGGTTCTCCGCCATTGCCATGATGGGCATACAACGCTACTACGGCGGTTGTCCGCTGTACCGTCAGGAGACGCTTCAACAGTTATATGGCGTACACATTGCAGCCTCCACACAGTTTGACCAGTGCCAGAAGCTTAGCGATGCTTGTCAGCCAGTTTTCAAGCACCTGAAAGCGTTGGCAGCCAATGCACAGCGTTTTTATCTGGACGACACCACCAACCGGATTCTGAACAAGGTACCGATTGAAAAGATACGCTCTGGCAAAAAGCAGTGGCGTAGCGGTGTTTACACCTCGGCCGCCCTGGCGGAGTGTGTCATCAATGAGCCTGGGGCTGATCCGCCAATTAGTCAGATTAGACGGCTGGTGCTATTCCAGACAAACATTGGTCATGCTGGCGAGTGGTTTGATGAGCTGCTGCGTGCGCGCGCACTTGATCTGCCCAAGCCTGTGCTGATGAGCGATGCATTGAGCTCAAATCACATCACCGAGGCCGACTACGATAAGGCGCTTTGTAACGTACATTCTCGCCGTGGCTTCGCTGAACTGATGGAACAGCACCCGGACGAGGTCACGTTAGCATTGGAATTCTACGAGCCGGTGTGGGCCAATGAAGCGCACTGCAAGCAAGAACGGCTGGACGCTGAGCAACGGTTGGCGTACCACCAGGAGCACTCGTTACCTCAGATGAACCAGCTCAAGCTATGGTGTGAGCTGCATCTGTCTGAATCCGGGGCGGTGGAGCCTAACAGCAACCTGGGTCAGGCCATGGCCTACTTGGTACGCCACTTTGATGGTCTGAGTGCCTTCTGCCGAGTAGTCAATTCGCCAGTGGGTAGAGTCGGAATGTGGCGCGGTTTCCCAAAGGGCTCCGTTTCCACACCCCGCTCATCAAACCGGACGTGCGCTATTAACGCATCCGGCTTTCGTAGATGGTCAATATGCCTTCGCGCTCATCAAGTCGGCTTTCGAGCTTGGCAGACGGTGTAAGCCGAGGTGTTCGTACAAATATTCATCAGAATACAGTCGAGCCCCTGATTTCCCCCTCTGTTTATGCTTTTTCACCAACCAACGTCGAAGTCGGCGCTCAGTGTAGCGTTGGATTTTTTGATAAGAATCGAAAACCGGACCTTGGTTAAAGTAATTGGCCCAGCCTCTAATCATCCGGTTGATGCATTCGACACGATCTTCCGGCGTCGTCCAATACCAACTGCGTGCTGTTTCATCATGGATGCGCTGTGTCAGCGACTGGACTGCCTTTTTCGATGGGCGTGTGCCCACATAGGGTCTACCCCAACGGTTGTAATATAAACCGATGGTGTAACCTAGAAAATCCAGTGATTCTTCTGGCAACTGTCGGACAGCAGTCTTCTCCTCGTTAACCTGTAGCCCCAAACGCGTCATGAGCATTCTCATGCTCTCCAGTGCGGCGTTTCCGTTTCCGGGCGCGCAACACAACACCAGATCATCTGCATAGTTCACGATCTGCGCTTGATGCCGTTGGTCAAAACCAAATTTTTCCCAAGCAAGAATAAAACGCCTGAAATACAAGTTGGCTAATAACGGGGAGATGACATTTCCCTGTGCGATCCCTCGATGGCTTTTTGCCGCTTCTCGGCTTACGACAGTTGAGTGTTTTACCTGTTCAACCACTGGCACTTCTAGCCAATGCTTAATCAGACTTAACACTTTTCCATCGCTTACCCGTCGCGACACACATTTCATCAAAGGCCCGTGAGGAATGGTAGTGAAGTAGTCTTGTAAATCAGCGTCAACGACTTCACGTAATCCTCTGTCCTTCACATGGAAATACACCCGACGAACGGCCATCTTTGCATCGATCTTTGGCCGATAAGCATACTGGTTATCGCTGAAGTCCGATTCAAATATCGGCATCAACACCAGATTCACTGCCATCTGCACCACACGATCTCGAATGCAGGAAATACCCAGTGGGCGTAACTTTCCGTTGCGTTTTGGAATCCATACCCGACGAATGGGCTGTGCACGGTAATTTCCGGTACGCAGCTCCTCTTCGAGTTCAGCCAACCAGCTCAACAGCCCCTCTGACTCAATCTGTTGGAAACTCTGACCATCCACGCCAGCGCTGCCTTTATTTTTACGGCAACGCAAATAAGCGGCATGCAAAATGTCCCAACGATAGATTTTGTCCCACAAGCTGTAGAACCGATACTCTGGCTGTGCTTTAGCTTTCGCATACAGCGTTCTCTGTAACTTCCGAACCGATACTGCTGGAGTTAATAGGCTTTGCGCCAATCTCTCAGGTCTTGTCACTTTAAATCGCTCCCATAAACTAGGGCCCCTTTCCTCCATCAGCATTACCCGACTTCAACGGTACTACGGGCCCATCCGCCACCTGTCGAACCCTGGACTCGCCGTCACCGGTGTCCCGTTTTCAGATCACACATTCGTGACCCTCTGGTCCGACAGGCTTCCCCTGTTGCGTACACATTCTCTCTTGCACATGCCATCACCACTACCCCGGCGGCCCGCAGGATTTCGCATATTACTCAATCCATCCTGCGTATCAGTATTCCTCGTTATTATGGCGAGTCTACAACCGCACCCAATCTTTTCGAGGCCTGCTTAGTGTTCGCTGCACGCTACGGCCTGTGCAATCGCTGACGTCCCTAGGACGCCTTTTCTTCAGATACTTCAGCCCATTCGTTGCCTCCTGAACTGCTCCAAAGTGCTTCCGGGTGGAGCAATAGTTACCCGGGTAGGATTTGAACCTACTGAACATGTACACCTTCGCAGGGCGTACATAACAATGAGATCGAACGATTAATTAAGATGATCGTACGGCAGAGGAAAAACTCGTTGTTCTTTAAAACACAAAATGGTGCCGACGTCTCAGATGTCATTACCTCGGTGCTTGCCACTTGTACAGAATGTGGTGCTAATGCGTTTGACTATCTGCAGTGCCTTCAGCGAAACCAACTGGCAGTAAAAGCGGCGCCTGATAAATGGCTGCCGTGGAATTACCCGGTGGGCAAGTGAGATGGGCTAATAGACCAATAATTGAATAGTTTGCGCGTTGCCGCCGTAAGCTCACGCAATCCGACAGACAACGCTAGGACTCGGTACACGTTTTTTATATTCTGTATTGGTTCAGTCATATGGGGTGGCAATATCACCTCATTCTATTTGTGGGCCGCTCCAGCACTCTATCTTGGAATGCAGTTTAAATCCCAAAAAACAGCGTCCGATCACTGACCACAGGATACCCGATGCCATCGAGTTAACTGATGATCCGGATTGGGCAAAAATAAGGCATCACGAGTAGCTCTCTAAAGGTCGTTATTGAAGTGATGGATATAGCAGCCTATCGTTAAGTGTCTGGAAAACTTGGGCAGACATCATCGGCCTAGTCACGCAAATATTTTCTATTGCATTCACAGTATTTTGTTTAGAACAGCAAATTCTGAAGCAGTGAATACCTTGCAACTATGTCAAGCAAACCGGTAAACTCTAATTTACACTGCACCTAACAATGGGGTATTTACACTCCGATGTCTGATGGCGGAGGCCAACTCAGCCCGGCTTTTTGTGCAAGGCGCAGATAGTTAGCTACTGTAGCTGATCGCCTGAGAAGTAGCGATCTCCCGACATATAAGACCGCCTTTAAAATGAAGGCGTAAAACGGTATCCGGCGCTAACATTGCCGACACGTAGAACACATTATTCAGCTGCCTTTAACCTAGAGCGAATGAGCAAATACTGTGATACAAGGAAACTATAAAGCCCCGGAAAAAATGCTCGTAAACCCCGTCTGAGGCTTAGCCGACATGATACGCCTCCTCTTATAAATCCGTTAATTAAATCAGTGAATGCACGTATTGGTGTTTCTTTTGCAGTATATTTAGATAGGTAGGAAGCACGATATCCAAAATATCCGCGAACAGAAAAATAGTCACGACTATCTGCTAGCCAACTCTCAAGCTGGTCGCTGTAGACTACCCTAGAAAGTCTTCCAGACTCCGCCGAGTCGTCATAGATCACTAGCACATCGGATATCATTGTTATTTTGTGAGCATTATTGCCACCGACTCGTATGATGAAGTCAATATCCTCGCAAAGGGACATCGTCTCATTGAACCTAATTTTTTTAGCCAACCGGGTTTTCACGACGAACGTCGATGTGGGAATTACTTGATATTTGGAAAACATAAACTCTGTAATTTCATCTTGAGGAGATAAATCCAGTTGAGGAGTTGCCCAGGCAGCCTCCACCCCCCTGTCTACGTCAGCCCTTGAGATAATCATATCAGCAGGCTCCGAATCAATACATGATTCAACAAATTCCAATTTATTAGGAAGAAATCTGTCATCAGAATCGAGGAAAGCAATCCACTCACCTTTCGCCAAGTCTATACCAGTATTTCTTGCGGTTGCTGCACCTTTGTTATTTTGTCGATGGTATCTGATGCGATTATCACCGAACGAATTAACGACATTTTCAATATCTTCCTCAGATCCGTCATCTACAACGATGACTTCAAAGTTGTCACTAGATTGCTGAACACAAGACGACAACGCTCGTTTTAACAGCAACGTACGGTTGTAACACGGTATAACAATACTGAACATCAACGTTTTGCTATTTTCCTCCAATTATCTGCCCCTCCCTACATTTTTAATTTGCACCCACTCATCAGAGGACTCGTATCCCAAATTTACTAAAGCCTTGTTTGCTGCCTTTGCAAAACGCTTGCGTCTGCGCTTTCCCCAAGTTCGCCATTTAGCGGAAGATGAGAAGTCTTTAGGTTTGGCTACTGGATCCCAGGTTGTATGTCCATCCTGTTTGATAGATGAGGCCCCTCTAACAGGCAGATTAACTGCGGCTCGGACCAGAGAGTCTTCGGTACTCAGCCCTAAAAAATTGAAAAGTTTTAGCACTGAATCGTATGGGTTTGAAATGTAATCCTCATATCGAAAGAGATAGATCTTTTCGTCTACCTGGTGAGCAGCCTGCGACAAATACTCGCTAATAACTTCCGCTGACGCCGCATATTCCCTGGCTAAAGCGATATCGCTTTTAAGAAATTGTCGTGTACCTTTCCACGTATCCAAAGTGGACTGAACTATGTCTCTCCCATCACGTATTACAATCACCAACTTGTCTCGTGGAAACAATCCATGAAATAAATCAAGGTGCTGTACACTCGGCATCTTTAGAATTGCGCTATTGCCTTCATCAATTCTGAGCTGTATATCTCTTAGCCATCCAGATGCGAGAAAGCTCATAACTTCCATTCCTGAAATATTCTCAGCAAACTCACGATGACGTGACACGACTGACGCATACAGTGCATCCATTGCTCTGCTATTACATAGAACCGGAAACTCACTTATACCAATGCCGCGACCGATAACGGTAGGTTGCAACTCTAAGATATCGTAAACGATATTTGATCCACACCTTGGCATTATACCGTGTACAAATATAGCCGGAGAGTATTCCTGACCTCTGATATTTTTTGCCACTGTCTGCGCACGATCTATATTAGCTAACCATAATTCGGGGGTATCGTAGTACCCTTTTATTAGATGGTTCGCATTAATTATCCGTCGAGCAATCCATGGCAGCTCCTCAACTCTAGCTCGCATTAGCCGCCACAACCAATACTCATGGCCATTTAAGGGAGGTCTGTTTTCTATTGGAATGGTGCTATATTTCATATGCGTTTAAGAACTCGCGGTATTGCGCAGTAAGCTTTATTCTTCGATATTTGTAGGTGTCGTGGCTAACATAACGCGCATTTTAGCAAACGCGACAATTGCACAAATGACGCCAAATATCGATGTAGCAATGCTTCTAGCAATAATGGTTTGATGGAACTCTAATTCCAACAACTGTGGCCCGATGTATAATGGCAAAATAGAAGCTACCAGCATAATGAATTGAATACATAAAACCGGCTTTAGCTGATTCCCCGCAGATAATATCCCCAACATTGGACGTAGGATCATCACCGCCAATACACTGGGCAACATCAGTATAATTAAATCCTTACCAGCGGCCCAGCCCTCACCAAATACGATGGGGAATAGCAAAGTTAGAACAAAGGCAAAAAACGTACTAGCTACCACTGTTCCTATAGCAAGGAAATAGAGATAGTGTATCGGAAACGGAGTCTCACTCTTGGTAGATTGTTTAAAGTTAAGGCCGGTATAGGTTCGCAGTACTGTAACTATAGGTTTAATGAATATAGCTATGGGTCGATTCAGAACCAGCAACGCTATTCCATAATAACCTGCCGAAGCTGCGCCGAATGTGAAACCAAAAATTACTACAGGTAGTCTTTGAGCAACAACACCAAAGAACTCACCGAGACCCTCGAAAAGCGGAAACCGACGGTACATCCATGCGGTGTTGATACACTGCTTTATCTTCGTGCGTTTTAGATCTTCCCTCCAAAATCGTAGCGTCTTGCTAGACAGCCCGACAACACCAACCACACTCCCAATCAGTGTAGCGACTAATAATCCCCAAACACCAAACTGAAGTACCCCAAAAATAATTCTACAGGTCACGAGGCCAATCGAACGCTTAAGCTCAGCCTTGGCCGTGTCTGAATAAAGACTAACGCTGTTTGCGTATGATGATAGAACCCAGAAAATATTTTTTCCAAGAAAATATGGGAATAGAAGTAACACAAGGTACTCTGTTCGGATTCCGTCTCCTGCTCGGGCACCAGGGCCTGACTCGAAAGCAACTGTAGAAATTACCACACCAACACAAGCGGATAAACATGCAAGTGCCAGAGCAATATACAGAAGTCTATTTCTATCTAGCACACTCCTCGCAGCCACAAACGCTCGTTCGTAGGATATCGCACTCGAAATCATCACCATTTGGGCAATAGCCTCAATAGAATTTACAACACCAAACTCACTTGGGCTGTACAGTCTTGAAACTATCGGTAGGGATAATACTACTAACAGCTGCGACCCGGCAGTACCAAGAAAAAGAGACCTTACATCTCGAAAAAGATTGGCTAACAGCTGTCGTTGTGAGGTCCTATTTTGGCTTTTCCACCATCTATAAGGCAAACCTCAGACACCTCGTAAGTTCAAAGCCAACAGTTGAGACCAACACTCGTACACAAAGTCGCTATTTTCAATTATTAGGTTTATTCGTACACAACATTTTAATTGATGCGTAGTTGAAATCAGCGCCATAAGCTCTTCATCTTTAGCCACGTTCGATAGAATGCGTAAGTATGTAAAAAAAATATCTTGTTAATTTTTCTAGTTCTTCTTTGGTAATCATGAATAATACTTACTGACATGCTTATCATGTTTCGTCCGCCAGCTTGCTTGACTCTCCAGCAAAATTCTAAATCTTCAGGGCCGAAGAATATACTCTCGTCATAGATACCTGTTTTTACAAGCCATTCACGCATGAAAATCTGATTTGCACCGAGTAGATAATCGACTTCATGAAGACCCGTTGAATTTTTCTCCAAATTAACATTCAAATGTGAATTGTATTGATTTTTAAAGTACATAATTGAGCGTAAAAACGGAATTCTTGAATAAAATGGCTGTACAAAACCTGGAAAGGCTCTACCGTTGAACTGGTAACTACCGTCGGGAAAACACAGCCTGAATCCCATTACCCCGAGATCCGGATTGTGTAAGTGTGCGTCAATAATTGAAGCCTTTAGAGTGGAAAATGGTGTGGTAAGGTAGGCGTCATTGTCCAGGGTCATCACAATATCCTTATCAGCAACCATTATCCCTCTGTTTCGTGCTGGACCAACCCCTATATTTTCCTCTAACCGATAATAGCGCACGCTTGGAAATCGCTCGCTTACCATTTCCGAAGTATCATCGATTGAGCCGTTATCGATAACGACTATCTCATCTTCATCGAAATCAAAATTCGGACATAGTTTCTCAAGACACCGAGATAGTAAATGCTTTTCGTTCCATGTTATTACTAATACAGAAATAGACAATCTTTTTCTCATAAGGACTAGAGTGCGTGGGTATCGGCTAGACGTACTACCACTGACTGACGCGTGTAGAAGATGTCGCTATATTTATAATTTGATATACCGATTAAGTTTCTCATTTTATCAATCACAACCGAATATCCTGTTCAATACTGCCAAAAAGTGGCTTTCACTTTTTGAATACAAATTGTTTCTAATAACATAGTCATACTTATGACTTCCTGAAATAAGCATCTGTCGCTCTGCCAGGCCTCTTTTCACATACGCAAAATTCCAAACACGCAGTCTGAGACAAAAATTTAAAGCGTATCTCCACTTACTAGGAACTATAGCGATATTGACTAATCGAACTCGAAAGTAATTCTCTAATAATTCAATAAAACGCATGCTTTCATCTGTATGCCTCAATATTTGCGGTAAGATAGTTACAAATCTATCCGAGGATATCAACAAATCCAGTAGCGTCAACTTTATCAGCTCTGCTTCTGGTGAAGATGCGGACAAATTAGAACTTAACTCCTCCAATAAAGCACTGCTATCTCGTTCAGAGCGCCAATCAAAAAACTTCTGTCTGGCAATTGGCAATTTTTTCTCAAGCACATTGCTCCAATAATATTTGAGGCTGTCCATTTCAAATACAATTAGATTATCAATACTACTGCTCTGACTGATACTATTAAGCATATAGGATTTTCCAGAGCAGTTAGCCGCAGAAATAAGAACGCCTTTTACACTCGTGCTGACATGCTGTGATTTATGTTCTGGATATTCGTGCGGCGGAACACTTCCTCTATTTGCTGTAGTCATATATTTGTTGTCTATCATACGCTTTCATTTAGCCACTCTAATATAGTATCGACTAAGTTAAGGGTGACTGCTAATACGCTCCTCCGCCTTTCAAAACAACCCCAACAGTCTTACATATTAGCTGCAAATCTCCCCAAAAATTCTGATTCTGAACATACCAGGCATCCAGCCGAACCCTAGTCTTATAATCTAAATCATTGCGTCCACTCACCTGCCATAACCCCGTTATGCCCGGTGGAGAGCTCTTGTATAAATCCGCGCTTTCACCGTAATGTGACAGTAACTCGTCTGGACGAACCGGTCGTGGTCCAACAATACTCATTTGCCCTAACAATACGTTAAACAATTGTGGTAACTCATCAATACTATATTTTCTTATTATCTTGCCAATCTTGGTTATTCTTGGGTCATTCTTTAATTTCTGAGTGTCGAGGTACTCTTTTCTTAACTTGTCATCTGAAGCTGATAAACACTCTAATACATCATCAGAGTCGGTGCACATGGATCGAAATTTTAAGCAGCCAAATGTACTTCCTTTAAAACCCACCCTGCGGTGGCTGAAAAATACACTTCCTCCATCGCTTTTAATCAATGCTGACACAATAAGAAGCATAGGTGACAATAATATGAGAACAACCGTTGCAAAAAATATATCAAAGATACGCTTACTTAAATTTGCCTGCCAACATGAAAGGTTAGTTCTAATTTTCAGGTGCAAAACATCATGACGAAATATTGGTGAAATCTCTGCACCGACTAATGGCACTCCTTTCAATGGAGGAATAATGCTGAAGGTTCTACTATGCAGCATTACCTCGCTTACAAATGACTGGTAGTTCGAAAGCTCCCCAGGCTCAAGCGCAAAAACAATGTAGGGTTTGTTTTCTTCAATTATTTTAAGAAAATCTTGCTTTCTATGGACCAAGGCAAATACATGTTTTTTTCTAGTAATGGGGTCTCTAGCTGATCTGGTCAAAGCCAAACCATCAGTGTTGGCTTCGACTGTGGTGTTCAATCTATCTATGTCTGCAAGGCCGACGACGCGATACCCCATGTTGAAATCACTTTCCAATGCCAAAGCCGCATCCACTGCGTTCTGACCGGAGCCCAAGATGATTGCTGGGGTAAGCCATTTCCCTTGTTTGTGAAGAACAGTTTTCGTGTAGCACCGCACCAAAGGAATGCTTATCAAAATTAGAGCCCAACTCCCCAAAATCCATGTGCGAGAGAAACTAATTTTTGAAATAAAAAGCACCCCGATTGTCATGCCAAGAATAGATAGGCACAATTTAGTAAGTTCCCCCCACTCCTCCCATAGGCCTTTATACCTTGAGTAATGCCCCTTAGAGTAACTGCCAATTAAGAGCGCAAGCATCGGTAGAAAAAAAAGTGCTGGATAAGCTCGAAGAGCTGCTTCAACGGACGGATGAGGCAGCTCTGGGTTGATCCCCTGCTTTATTAGAAAGGAGCAATAGTAAGCTGCTAGTACTGATATTGAAAAAGCTAAGCAGTCTGCTACGGCATGCGCAAAAACCTTAAAAGTACTGGCCCTTTGAAAGAAACTAAAATTAGTTTCGGGAAACATTAGTACATCTCCTTCATTTCTTCAAATCATCTTTATTGAGGAACACCCCGGCAATGCCGGGAGTATTCAACGTGAGCCGCTCAAAGCGGCCATGGGGTAGCTTCGCGGCCCCTCAGTTAGTGCCAGATAAATAGATAAATCGACCCTAGCAGGTACCAGTCGTCATAGTCAGAAAAGCTGCTAGCTTTGAGAAGAAGTCTACAATCCGTTGGTGTCCTTACGGCTGACGCGCGCAAATTTGAGCTTATTCTCTAATTTACTTATCCCCACGAGTTCAAGGCAACCGATGGAGATAGCCGATGCCAGCAGCAACCCCTTTGTTCAGCCCAACGCTGGAAAGTGTTCAGCAGGCCTTTGTAAACCTCCTCAGCAGCAGCGGACATTCAACTTAGCTGCATTTGCCATCTCATAGTTTACCGGGCTTGTATTACCGACAGTCGTGTGATGGCGGGTTCTATTGTAATCGGTTTCGATATATTCGAATACCACTTTTCTCATTGATTCTCTGGTTGGAAACAGCTCTCCGTGAACGGCCTCAACTTTCAGTGTGTGAAAGAAACTCTCTGAACAAGCATTGTCATAACAGTCACCTTTTTGACTCATGCTCGATCGAATC
>Ga0209831_1002531_pt1 | contig 15791 bp, 8 predicted proteins | sample Maine_Asex4_meta_FD_187451 | JGI IMG/M metagenome (GOLD analysis project Ga0209831, IMG submission 187451) | Marine algal microbial communities from Maine, USA - Maine_Asex4_metaG (SPAdes) (version 2) | ecosystem: Host-associated > Algae > Red algae > Unclassified | place: Maine, USA | collected...
AAATAGGTATTTGCAATGTTTATTGATACCTGTGCCTCTGAAATTTTTACCGTACCAAGTATGTCCTAATTTGATGGTTTTTAGTTCTGAAGAATAGTTATAAAAACGAGTCATCCCAGCATACTGTTGAGTGCTTTTGTCAAAGACTACAAAGGGATATTCGTTTTGAAAGGCTTGTTGTATGAAGGCATTATTAATATAGGTCTCGAATTGCTGACCGCCTTGTCCTTTTTCCAAGAAATAGGTCCAGATGTCGGCATCCATAGATAGGTCTTGCAAAGGAAGAAAATGCTCTTTTGCCAATGGGCTTAATCGAACCCTTTTATCTTCTAGTATATGCTTTTTGGTGAAGTCAAAGTGCATGCTTACTATTTTAAATATAGGAACGTGTAAGAAATAGCTTATGACACAAAAGAGATTTTTGTGTTCATAGTATATCAATCACTATCTAAATTTTTGAATAAAAACTTTGGCTGCACCCAACATAATAGCTTGTTCGTTTAAAATAGAAGGCTGAATACTTATGTTATGTTTAGCAAATAAGGTAGTTAGTGTTTGACCATAATAGGACCAGGCTTTGGAGATATTGCCACCAACAATAATTGTACTTGCCCTAAAGTTTTTAGCGAAAGGCAATAGAAACTGATGGAAATTCCTAGCAAACTGGTTAAAAACCTGTTGAAGATATTGTTTGTCGGCCTGTTGCAATAATTCTTTAACGCCACTTATTTCTAGCGATGTATCTTTATGAGCTTGTTGTACAAACCAACGGGTAGAAAAATAATCATCTGCAATGCTATTTTCAAAAGGTTCGGCATATAATTCCCCACCTAAAGGTAAATTGTTACCCTGCTTAAAAATTGTCTGGTCCGCAATAAAGCTACTACCAATACCTGTTCCTAACGTAATGCCTATACTGCGAGCATGATTTTTACTTAATCCAAAACAAGCTTCCCCTAATCCAAAGCATGCAGCATCATTTTCAAAAGAAATTTTTAAGTCTTGTCCAAAGTGAGGGCGTAGTATTTTTTTAAAACTAGTTCCTGCTAAACTGCCTAATTTACCTTCGGGATGTTGTTGAAATAAACCATTTTCATAATCAAAAGGTCCGGGTATAGCGATGGCAAATTGATACTTATCTTGTATATTTCCTTGCGAGGCACTTTGTTCTAGATTATGTATCCAATTTTTAAGGATAGTCTTTTTGTCTCCAAAACTATTCGTTTTTGTTTGGCAAATTGCTTGTTGGTCTATTGTCCAATCTTTCGTATGTAATGGGACGGAACTAATATGACTACCGCCAATATCTGCTGCTATTATAGAAGAGTGCATGAGATTTTTGATTTCTTAGTAATTGTTGGTAGTTAATTTTACTTAATGGTCAGAACAGGATTTATGAGATTTTAAGATTGGCAGGATTTTAAGTAGTAGCACGATTTAAAATCCTGCCAATCTTAAAATCTTATAAATCCTGTTCTGACAGTTTAAATGATATTGGTTACTTACCCAAAGAACCGATGAACATTCATACTGAAAACCACTATCGCCACAAAAAAGCCAATTAATAAGCCCGCTTTACCCCAATCAATTTGCCCTCGAAACTTAAAAGTCTCCATAACTTTATCGGAAGAACTGGATGGTAAAACTATACTTGCAAGGAAGCCGACCACTAGAGTAGTCACCCCACCAATGGCATTCCACCAAAACCAAAAGACAGAGGGAACAAACAACCATAAATAAACATTGATACCCACACCTGCGGCTATCCCTACATTGATACCTTTGGAATTAATTTGTTTAATGCCGATGGCAGCTATAAAAGTAGCCAAGATTGGACCATAAAAAACGGAACCGACTTTATTAATCGCCTCTATGACCGTAGGCGCAATATCCCCTGTGAAGAAGGCCAAGATAATGCAAACTGCCCCCCAAAACAAAGTGGCATATTTAGAATACTGCATATATTTCTCTGTACTCAATTGCTTTTTTCTATTGAAAAAATCCTCAACGGATGCAGCACTTAAAGAGTTTACGCCTGAACTTAGAGAAGACATCGCTGCTGAAAAAATAGCAACCATTAAAATACCGATTAAGCCGTGTGGTAAATATTCTCTAATAAATATAGGCACCATTAGATCGGGCTTGTCGGCAGGAATGAGTTGTTGAAATTCGGGTTGGGTAGTGACTAAAGTACCGAGCACCAAACCCATTACACAGTATATAAAAGTAATGGGAAAACGCATTAATCCATTACTTAATAAAGTCAATTTTACCGTGCCTAAATCTTTAGCGGAAAAGAGTCTTTGTACTTGGCTTTGGTCAGTGCCATAATAGGAGGTGTATAAAAATAAGCCACCTACGAGCATGGGCCAAAAGCCAAATTCATCTCCTTTTTCCAAACCCATTGATTGAAAATTGACTGCATTCAATCTACTGCGATCTAAATTTTCTATAAATTCACCCCAACCGCCTAGATAATATAAACCTGCCCCTAAGCAGATAATGATTCCTCCAAAAAGAATAATCATTTGTATTACATCTCCATAAACCACCGCTTTCATCCCTCCTTGATAACAATAAATCAGCGTAACCGCACCGATAATTAGTATCGTCTGCCACATAGGAATAGACATCACACTCGTTAATATAAGGGCGACCGTATATACCATCACACTCGTAGCAAAAGCACGACTAATTTGAAAAACGCTACTTAATAAAATTCTCGTAGAGGCACTAAATCGTTTTTCCAAATATTCATATACACTTACTATTCCTGCTTTGTACATAGGAGGAATGAGGAATGCCATCAAGAAAAGCATCGCCAATGGCACGGCAAATTCATAGGTCAGCCACATCATACCGCCACCATCTTTGAGACCTACAAAAGCTGGGGCAGAGATAAAACTGATGGCAGATAATTGAGTAGCAACGGTACTTAAAGAAAGAGAAGCCCAGCCAAAACTTTTACCACCAAGAAAATAGTCTTTCCCTGTTTCGGAACCCTTAAAGAGTCTTCCAAGCATCAAGAAACCAACGATATAAACGAATACAACGATGTAATCTAGGTAATTCATGGATTGAGAATTAAGTCAATGATGGATGAGGCCGTCCAAGAAAAATTATCACCTCCATACCCTTTGTTCATCTTTTCTACAACGGACTTTTGGGATTCAAAATATTCATAAAAACCAACTTTTTGAACCAAATCCATTAAATCGCTACGAACAATTTTAGCGGTTTCTTCAAATCCATAGTTTTTTAATCCATGGTATATCATCCAATTCATTTGGGGCCAGATAGGTCCTCTCCAATACCGTTTAGAATCAAATAAAGGACTATCTACATCAAAACTCGGGCAAATATAAAAGCCTCGCTTATGTAAATCAGTCAGGTATTTATTAATTTTTTTCGCCTGTGTCTTAGTAGGAATTTCTGCAAATATTGGAAAAATACCTCCTATTTCTTTATGTAAAACCTGCTTATTCCCTCTTAAATCATAGGTTGTAAAACAGCCCAAGTCTTTATTCCATAATTTCTGCTTATACGCTTTTTTGCTTTGGGATTGCCATTCTGCTACCTCTCCTGTATCTAAACCTAATTGCTTACCAATGGTAATTAAACTCTGATTCGATTTAATCAAAATGGCATTGATAAGACTATCTTGTATTAAAAATGGGCTTTCTTCTGCTATTCCTTTACCATCGTATTGATGCTTCTTTCCTAGTTCTAATAAATAGACGTAACGATCATATTGTTCAGAAGTAGGCCGTTCTGACGGGTCTGCAATACTAGTATCTCGTCTTGTATATTTTGGCAGTTCGTTATGATCAATTACAATTCTATCCATAGATTCATCCCATAGGGGAGAGTTATCTCTGCCAGATTCCCAAGGATGAAAGATAAAAGTCAAGCCTTCTTTATGAGGGTCTCGGTATTGGTAAAAAAAGCGATGATAAGCCACAATTCTTGGATAAAGCACTTTTGCGAATGCCTTCAGTTTTTCATCTTTGGGATGCTGTAACAGTAATTGTTCCAAGACAAAACCATGTACAGGTGGTTGGGTAATACCAGAAGTTTTTGGTTTATTAGGTGCACCGCTATTTACAGAGGCTTCCCAAAAATCAAAATTTGGAAAATAAGAGGTTTCCTTTTCTGAATGAAAAATAATGTGGGGTATCATACCATTTCTCCATTGCCCAGAAAATAAAGAAGCTAATTCTTGCATGGCATTATCCAAATTAAAATGCCCAATCCCCATGCTCACAAACCCAGAATCCCAATTCCATTGAAAAGGATATAATTTGTTGGTAGGCACCGTAAAACTGCCTTTCCAATTTTGCGCCAGAATCTGCTTCGCCTTTTTTATCAGGAGTGTTTCTTTCCCGTTCATAGATTAAAGTTCATTAGGTACGAAGGAAAAATAAAATGTACATTTTATTTTTAAAGACCCTTTCCTTACAAGGGTTTTCAAAAGTAATGTTCTAATTTATTTTTGCTCCTTCACATACTGAAAAAATAGGTAGCTACTCAGTTGTCCGTACAGGTTGAGTAGATACAAAAATAGAAGGAGACATAGTTTGTCTCCTTCAATTACTCACTAGTATATATTATATGAAACTGACCATCCTAGCCACAAGGTAATAATTTTACCATATCTGTCAAATTAAAAATTGAACGTTCCCGTAAAGAATATTCTTCTAGGCAAAATAGGTCGCCCAAAGAAGAACGCTTCCTCTGTTTGATTTAATGCTCTAGGATTCCCTTCCGTTATCCCTTGAGAATCTCCTGCATTAAATACATTAAATCCAAGTCGAAGAGATTCGCCATTGTCACCAATTCCTATTTTGTAGCCAGCACCAATTCTAATAAGACTGATGGCATCTAATTCTATATTATTATTATCACTAGCGAATTTTTTTCCAGTATAGTTGACCGTTGCAAAAGCATCGAATTGACTATTGTCATAGTATAAACCTACGAATCCTAGCAATTTCGGTTGTCTTGCTAACTCATTGCCTTCATTTGATCTTGTTTCACCACCATTAATTAAATCAGTCGTAAGATTTTTGGTGATTTCATGATTCTGAAATGTTAAAGTGCCACGAAGGCTAAAGTCATCAGATACTTTATAATCTACATTCGCTTCTAAACCTATAGTAGCTGTTGTTTGTTCATCTCTTCTTGTTTGTTCCAAGCGACCATTCACAAAAGAATTTCTGATATTAATTCTATCTTGTAAGGTTACGTAATAAACAGCCGCAGACCCGCTCAACTTCTGACTACCAAATTTAAGGCCTGCTTCTCCTTGCAAAATGGTTTCAGGTTTGAATTCTCCTCCTGTTATTCCAGATGCTACAGGTGTAAAACCTCTAAATTGTGGGAAGAAATAACCTCTAGAGAGGTTGACATAAGCATTTGTAGTTTCAGATAATTCATAAAGTCCTGCTAAGGAAAGTGCCCAAGCAGAAGCATCAATACTAGCCGTAGTAAAACTGCCATCAGCGAATCGTACATTTGCTAAATTTGCACTTAATTCAGGATTATCGTACACTTGAGTTTCTACAATGCTACCGTTGTTAAAATCCCCTGTTGTTTTTTCATATCTAAAGCCAAGGTCAAATCTCCATTTGTTCGCAATGATTTCATCCGTTAAATAGAAAGCCGTTCTGTTCTGGCGTAAGAATTTATTACTCGTCATCCCGATTCTATTATTCACCCCATTTTGAGAATAAATCACATTATTTCCATCCGCATCTGTATAATTAATATCCACCAATCTTGGATTATTATTAAACTCCGAAACAACTCTATATTGCCAGTTTATATCATCCGCTTCTGAACGCCCAATAAATGTTCCTAAAGTAAGGTTGTGACTTCCTCCATTAGTAGCCACCTTTTTAGTAAGTGCCGCTTCTCCTGCAAAGTCCGTTAATGGCCGAATTCTATCAACGTGCAAGTTATCTACAACAAGGTCAGAGCTACTTACAGAAGGTCCGCTATGATAATTGGCAGTAAATCCTGTATTTCCTGGAGCTATTACATCTACATATTGATTCAAAGCAATTGGATTACCTCCATTCACCCCATTACCTCCAACATATAATGCAAAACTATGCTTATAGTTAGCCATTTTTGACTTTGCCTTGAACTTCAAATCACTCGCTAGATTATATTCAAATTCCCCTAAAACATAGCCGCCTTGTGTATGTACTCCATCTTCATAAGGGCTATCATAAACGCCACCTGCTGTTAGAAAAGAAGTATTACCCAAAGCACCAGACATTAACTGAGAAACTGGTTCTCCATCATTACCATTGATTCGTTCTCTAGAACCACCTTGTAAAGGAAGTGGCATTAAAAATTGCGCTCGGTCATTGATTAATTGAGTATGCACTGTGAAAGAGCCCTTATCAAATACATTCTTGATGTTCGCTCTAAATTGACCACCTCTAGTTGGTACACCTGTTTCATAAGGACCATTATCATATCTTAAAAATCCTGTTACTGCATAAAAGGTATTAGAGTCTTCTCCGCCCAATTTGCCACCACTATAAAAATCCGTTTTTAATCTTCCTTGGTCTGCCAATTCTACATTAACTATATTTCCTGGGTTAGAGTCACCCGTTTTACTAATGTAGTTAATCACACCAGCAGCAGAACCTGCACCGTACAAAATAGCCGCACCACCTCTAACAAATTCTACCCCTTTGAAACCAATATCTGGTCGGGCATAAACATCGTGCGCAGAAGAATTCAAACCAAAAGCAGACATTAATGGGAGACCATCATACTGTAAAGGATTGTAGGTATATTGTCCACCAGAAGGTAAACCTCTTACAAAAAGGTTAGTTGCTGTTTCACCACCACCACCTTCCGCAGTAATACCGGGAATACTTCTAAGAATATCCGCCTGACTATTTGGCGTTAACTTCATAATATCCGCTTGCTTCAATGTACTAATAGATAGCGGTGCTTGCTTTTGCGATCTAAAAGTAGCCGAAGCTGTCACCAATACTTCATCTAAACCTGTGCCTGAAGCTAAAGCAAAATCTTGTGTCAAAGATTGACCTCCACTAAGGGTAACTTGAGTCGTTTGATTGGTGTAGCCTGTATAAGAGACGGTTACATTGTAAGTCCCATCTGCCAAATTCAACGAGTAATTTCCATCGAAATCAGTAATCGTACCACCAGTTGTTTCTTTTACGATTATATTAGCACCGATTAAAGTTTCAGTGGTGCTTGCATCTGTTACTGTTCCAGAAATCGTGTTCTGAGCAGTAGCAGTAATAGTAAATGCTAATACTACTATTACTGAAAAGAAATTTCTTAAATGTAGAAATAATTTTAGGTTCATAATATTCCGTTTTGCCATTAAAAACAGTATTTTATTTTAAAGAAAAAGGTTGACAGGGCAAAGTTAGGAAGTATATTAGCATTACAACTTGTATTATTTTTTCCAATAACTAGACTATATTGTCAATTTTTATGTTAATTTTATTTTTTTAATATAAAATAGTCTGTTACTCTGAAATATTTGTGTCGTCAATTGGTGATTTTTTTTAAAAATATGGAATATAATGTGTAATTTTTTGAGTATTTATAAAAGAATAATATTCTGAAAATTTGACTAGAATAGGCAATCGCCTAAAAAAGTAATACTTCCAACTTGTTTATTTGTTGATGTTGTTTATTTGTTTAGCGTGCCTAGTAAACAAATAAACAATATCAACAAATAAACTATTAACGGGTTATTCCTTTTTTAAGCGATTGTCTAAATAGAGCATCATTTTAGCTGACGCTTGAAAGATAGGATAGGCACTCTCTAAAAAAATATCTACTAAATATATTTTTACTCGTTATTTTGACAAGTTTATCCGGTCGGTTGACACTTTTCGCCTTTGAAATTACGGGGTAACGGGAAGTTCTATTGATACTCCACATCTTTTTTTGGGCGAAATATAGGAGCGTAGCTCCGACAACGTCTGTAAGAATGGGATATGGAACTACGTCAAAGGAGCGTAGCTTCGGCAACGTCTGCCTCACGATTTTACGTTGCCGAAGCTACGCTCCTTTGACGTAGTTCTATATCCCATTCTTACAGACGTTGTCGGAGCTACGCTCCTATATTTCACCCAAAAAAGATTGGGGTATTAATAGAGCTTCCTGTTACCCCGTAATAGCGTGCTTTTACCCAGTAACTTCCCGTTACGGAGTAAATTGACTGTCAACTACTTTTCTTATCTGGATAAATTTGTCGTTATTTTAGATTAAAAAATGGGTTAACATTTCTCTTTAAGAACAAGCATAAACTTGTTACAATATGAAACCAGAATTTGAAAAAATACAAAATCGGCCTTTACACTCTTTCATAGCCAAAGTGGTAAAACGCCCCAAACGACCTACGCTAAAAGAAGCATGGCATTTTCATCCTGAAGTAGAGATTTGTTTGACCTTGAAAAGTGAAGGTAGACGTTTTGTGGGGAATAATATTTCGGCTTATCAGTCAGGAGATTTGGTCATGTTTGGAACGAATCTACCACATGGTTTTATTACCAAAATGCCATCCGAACAAATTGTGCTTCAAATGCAGGAGAATTTTCTGGGAGAAGAATTTTTGGAAAAACCAGAAACGAAAAATATTAAAGAACTCTTTATTAAGGCTAAAAGAGGCATCCAATTTCATGGCAAGACGCAGAAAAAAGCAAAAAATAAAGCACTGCGAGTACTACAAGCAGAGGGCTTGACAAAAATGGTAGAACTCTTGAATCTATTGAGTTATTTGGCCTTGTCCAAGGAGTATAGTTTTATCACTAATAAAAGCTTTGAATCCAATATGAAAATGATTGAACTAGAACGAATTCAGGTAGTTTACGACTATATACTTAAAAACTACCAAGAGAATGTTTCTTTGGCGGAGGCGGCCAGATTGGTTTCTATGACTAAAACTTCTTTTTGCAAATTTTTGAAAAAACATGCTAAAAAAACCTTCTCTGAAATGGTCAATGATATACGCATTAACCATGCCTGTGATTTAATCATACAAACGGATAAGAATATTACGACGATTACTTATGAAAGTGGATTTAATGATATTTCTTATTTTAGCAGAACTTTTAAAAAATGGATGCACGTTACGCCGAAGTCTTTTATTGCGGAACATCGGGTGGTAGATGTGCTGGATTAAAAGCCCTAATAAAAAATATACTATTAACCATAATACTTTAAGAGAATGACTACCGAAAAAAAATTATTATCCGTCCTAAAAACAATAGAAGGTACGGGTTCCTTTGAAATTTCTGGTGTTAAAAAATTTCTTCATCCCGGTTTACATATTGAAGGAATAGGAGAAATTGGATTTCCGCTTACGCCGAACGGAGTAAAAGAAATTATCAAAAAAGCAAAAAAAGCCCCTTTTGGAAAAGGCAGTAAAACGGTTACAGATACGACTGTTCGAAGTGCATGGGAGATAGATGCTTCTATGCTTTCCTTTCATAATGAAGAGTGGTTGCCTTTTTTTAAAGAAATCCTAGAGACCGTAAAAAAAGGACTAAGTTTAGAACATTATGAGATAGAAGCTTCGCTATATAAATTATTGATTTATGAAAAAGGAGATTTCTTTCTGCCTCACAAAGATTCTGAAAAAGAAAAAGGTATGTTTGCGACCTTGATAATTAGTTTACCTTCCAAACATAAAGGGGGAGAGCTAATGATTCGTTTTGACGGACAAGAAGAAGTGATTGATTTTGCTCCGAGTGCTAGTTCTTACAAAATTCCTTTTGCTGCTTTTTACGCAGATTGTGAACATGAAGTAAAACCCGTTACTTCGGGTTATCGAGTAAATTTGGTTTATAATTTAGTCCAAACGGGTAGTTCGACAACACTTAAAAGCCCTAGCTTTACTAGACAAGTAGAGGATATGACGGAGTTGTTAAAGACTATGAAAAGTTCTTTTATAGGTCAACCTAAAGCTGTTTTATTAGACCATCAATATACACCAGCTAATTTTTCTTTAAACCAACTGAAACAACACGACTGGACTAGAGCACAACTGCTGATGGATACGGCAGAAAATGCGGGTTACTTTGCTAGGCTGGGTCTTGTTACGCATTATCTAATGGGGGATATAGAAGGCGCAGGATATGACGATTACTATATTGATACGGAAGTGGTGTCTATGGGAACGGATATATACGAAGAGTCTTCTACCATTGAACATTGGAGTGAAAGTGAAGGTCCATCGCTTGGAAAAGTAAATATAGAGGAAACGGATTTAATTTCAACTATTGATATAGGAAAGGGTGATCCTATCAAAAAAGAAGCGGAAGGCTATACAGGTAATGCAGGTATGACCTTGGAATACTGGTATCACTATGGTGCCGTTATCCTATGGCCCAAGGATAAACACAAGGAACTTTTATTCCAACAACCTACTGATATCCGATTAAGTTGGCTGACTTATTATGTACAAAACTGGACTAATTCTTCCCTAAATTCCAAAAATTACACTAAACAATTATTAAAAGGTTTTGCTAATGAAGAAGAAGTAGACAAAACTGTCTATGGTTATAAACAATCAGACTATAGTCCGATTGTTGCTGCTATCATACAATTAAATGAAGAACCCTTTATTAAAACCGATGGGCAAAAATTATTGCCTAGAATTTTCGAAGATATTAGTGTAGACAAATGGATTGAGTTAATTAATCATTTTCCGCCTAATGTATTTGATTCGATTATTAAAAAAGTAGCTACTACGGAAGAGGTAGACATCATTAACCATCTTTTAGAAATTTTAAATGTACTAAAAGAGGCAAAAAATAAGCAGGTAAAGGCATTCGCACTTGCACATATACAAGACTTACCTAATTATTTAACGGATGTACAGTTAAGTACTATTAAGAAGGAGCAAAGATTTTATTCTTATACTCAAGACACGACCCGCAGAGATACGATTCATAAGATTATTGAAAAAATATTTTTAGTTAGTGCTACTCAAGAAAAAGAGACCACTTGGTTGAACCAAATCACAAATATTTTAAGCAAAAAATTACCAAGAGATTATGTTAACGAAGTCTTGTATCCTATCCTAACTGACAAGCAATTTAAAAAATATAAGTTAACCAAACTTATGTATGATATTTGTCATGCAGATTTTGTTGAACGAACTAAAGTACAACCGACACCCCCTACTACCTGGACAAGAGCATTCCCGAAAAAAATAGATAAATATAATGAAGCACAATGGGAACTACTTCGTAATTTTTTAGCGTCTCCTACTCAACAGGTCTTTAATTATGCAAAAAGACAAAGTATTCGCTCTTCTCTAGCATCTGCCATTAAAAGGGTAACTATAGATTTAGAAATGGAGACTGTTAGACAAGGTAGTCCACATACCCTTAGAATTACAAAAACACAGGCAGCTTATGAAAAAGAATTAAAGGAATGGAAAGAAGATGTGAAATTATTGAAGAAACTAGAATTAAGTAGTTCGTCTTGATTAGATTGGTGATTTTTCGACAAGTTTATCAAAAAGATAAAAGTAGTTGACCCTATAACTTTGTCCACCAATGGGACAAGAGGATTCGGTTTTGCTGGACAATTTCTGATTGTCCAGCAAATTTCAAGGCTATTTATCGGGAGGTCATTTTTATTGGTTTAATAGACATGCCCTACTTATAAAGATTTTCATGAAAAAAGTAATCGTATTTATTTTTTGTTGTATTCAACTTTCATTCGCGCAAGCACAAAACACCGCTAACGATAGTTTATTAGTTCAAATAGAGCAGGCAGAAAATAAATATCAGCAAGTATTGTGGATGATTAATTTTGTTGAAAATACGATAGGGGTACGACCAGAAGAAACAATGGCCTATCAAGAAAAAGCATTGTCCTATTTTGATAATACTGCTTTTCCAGATAAAACTACGGTTGCCTTAATATGGGCAACCTTAATTAACAGGAGTCAAGGAAAAATGGAGTTGGCTATAAAAGAAAATTTGGAAGTCGTAGAAATCTTAGAACAGAACGCAGTCTCCGATCCTTATGCGCAAAGGCTATTAAGCAAGATGTTAGGCTATTTAGGGCAGTTGTATGCTCGGTCGCACTATTATGAACCCGTATTAGATTATTTCTTTCAAGCCTTAGCGATTGCGGAAGCGCAAGATTATAAAGAAGTACAGGGAATGGCGTTGAACGGATTAGCTGTTTTATATTCAGAAAGCTATGAAGATAATGAATTAGCGATTGAATATGGGGAACGAGCATTAGCTATATCTAAAGAAACGGCGAATCAATATGGCATTATGATTTTGACGGACAATATGGCGAGGTATCAAACCAATGTAGGAAATCTCGATAAGGCATTGCCGCTTCATCAAGAAGCTATCCGATTAGCTAAAGAATTGAATAGAGTTCCATATCTAGGTGATTTTTATAATAATTTAGGTACGAATTATTTAAAACAAGGGAAGGTAGAACAAGCGATTGCTGCTGCGCTAGAAGCTATCTCTATAGCAGCGGAAAGCAGGAATGCTTTTGTTTTAGGCTATAGCTATCATCTGTTGGGGAAGTGTATGCTACAAAAAAAAAATTGGCTTGCGGCTTCTTCCTATTTTGACAAAGCCTTAGTGATTGCTAAACAAAGTCGAGACTTTAAATTTGTTGCTGAATTATTAAATGACCTTGGACAGTCTAGCATTCATAATAAACAGACCTTTAAAGCGAATGGCTATTTTCAAGAAGCAATTGCCTATAAAGATTCCCTTTATCAAGCTTTTAAAATAAAGCAGGTACTAGAACTAGAAACCCGTCATCGGATTCAAGATATAGAAAAGGAAAAAGCACTATTACAACAAGAAAAATCCTTACAGAATAAAATTATTAATGGTCAACGGCAGCAACTTTGGTTACTAGGAGGACTCGGACTAATGGCTATTATTAGTAGCTTGGTGTTCTATTTTCAAAAAAAGCAATTGCATACTTCTTATCAAACTTTAGTTGAAAAAAATAGGGCATTAGTTGTGGTGGAACGAAAGCCAAAGATTAAAGAAAAAAGTACGCAAATTGACCAGCAATTAAAAGATAAAATTGAGATAGCTTTAATTGAAGAGCAGTTGTACCTAGATCCAGATATGTCGGTTCATAAATTAGCGAAACACTTGGAGTCGAATACCACTTATGTTTCTAAAACCATAAACGAAGGTTTCAATAAAAACTTTAGCAGCTTGATTAGTGAGCATAGAATTAAAGCAGCATTGGAATTTTTGGAAGCTGGACAGTATGAACAATTTACAATAGAATCGCTCGGACAAAAAGCGGGCTTTAAATCTAGAGCTGCATTCATTAATGCTTTTAAAAAATATACGGGCGTTACGCCTTCTTTTTATATTAAGCAGTTGAAAGAAAAGAAGAACTGAGTTCAAAAGAAGGTGTAATAAATCGGTAGTCGTAGCTTTGGTAAAACAAAAAGTGAAATTTTCAGATTTCAATAAATAATGAATTTATTACATTCTTTTTTTTAATTCGGATTTAATTTTTTTCTGTAATTTTCGATTAATGCTTATCAAGTCTGAATATAAGAATACATAGAAGCGGGCATCATTCAAAATATAATCCAGAGCTACTTTAATTTCATTATTACTCTTAATAATATTAATGTCCTTTGGTCTAGCACCTATCAAGCCATAGTCGAATGATTTAAAATACTTTGGATAAATATTGTCTCTAAAATGTTTAGCTACATCAAATTGGTGAAAAACTTCTTTGGCATCATTAGTTTGAAAATAGTAAGTTGGAAGAAGAATTCTAATTGAATCGTTTTGGATGTTAGTTAATCCAGCAGATTTAATACTTTCAAATACAGAATAATCAGTTCTAAAAGGATAAAGGAGGGAGACGCTGCCTAAATCAAGAGCAATACTATCCTCATTTATAGTATCTTTCTCTAATGTTATTTTAATTTTTTTGACTAATTCTTGTTTCTTCTGATAGAAATAAATAATTTCTTCTAGTGATTCTTCATCTGCTTTTATACTAATCAATACTTCTGATAAAAGCTTTAGTTCTAATGTTTCTTTTTTTCTGTTTTCATTCCAACTATTAATTTGTAAGGCTATTAAAATGCCAAGAAGAACTAATACAATTTCGCCTAGTGCATACAGCAAATACTTCTTAAAGTTATCACTAATAATGAGTGCCTTTCGGATTTTATTGAAAAAACGCATAGTAGCCTTTTGGGTATAGTAAAAGATCAATAATCTAAGATATTAGATATTTTTAGAAATACAAAATATTAGGGACAATAACTTTTGTTTGGTCCATCCTCTGTAAAATTATTTGTCCTATTCAATTGATTTTCCAGTGCATTCCCTTCTAATTCTTGTATAAATTTATAAATTCGTACAAGAATTTATAAATATTGACAAATTAGCTACTCATTTCTGGGCTTGATAGCAGTATCTTGCCCCAATTCCGTAACTGTCAGAACAGGATTTATAGGATTTAAAGATTAATAAGATTTTAAAACGTGCTACCACTCAAAATCTTACTAATCTTTAAATCCTATAAATCCTGTTCTGACAGTTGAGGAGTATAAGCAACAAACAAACAAAAAACAAAACTCCTCCGTATGGAAGCCGCAGCAAAGGTTTTTTTAATCCTCATACCCGCCATATTTGTGCTAATCATAGGGGAAGCCATCTACGCCTATTTCAAAGGCAACTTTAATTTTAGAGCAATGGATACCATTGCCAGCCTAAGTGCTGGAATGACCAATGCCATAAAAACAGTATTGGGCTTAACCGTAATTATTTGGGGGTACGATACGCTATTCACGCATTTTGCACTAGTTGAACGGGAAACTACTTGGATGACTTATGTATTGGCATTTATCGGTTTAGACTTTGCCACCTATTGGTATCATTTATTGGCGCATAAGGTAAATATTTTTTGGAATCGCCATGTGATTCACCATTCAGGGGAAGAATTTAATATGTCGACTGCGCTGCGGCAATCTATCTCTAAGTTTGTCAATATTAGCTTTTTCTTTTTACTACCTGCAGCCCTACTAGGTGTGCCACCAAAAATCATTGCGATTGTTACCCCTTTGTTTTTATATGTGCAAGTCTGGTATCATACTATACATATTGGCAAATTGGGTTGGTTGGAATATATTATTGTTACGCCTTCCCAACATCGAGTGCATCATGCGCTGAATAAGATATACATGGATAAAAATTTATCGCCTGTTTTTTGTATTTGGGATAGATTATTTGGAACTTTTCAAGAAGAATTGGACGAAGAACCTTGTGTATTCGGGGTAACTCGACAAGTAAAAACTTGGAATCCTATACGGATTAATTTAAACCATATTTGGTTATTGACTCAAGATGCTTGGCGAGCGAATAGTTGGTGGGATAAAGCTAGAATTTGGTTTATGCCTACGGGATGGCGACCTGCGGATGTGATAGATAAATATCCTATTACAACTGTCGATCCTAATAATTTTACGAAGTACGATACAGAAGCATCTTTAGCTTTAAAAACTTGGTCTTGGACGCAATTCGTTGTTTTGCTATTTATGATTTTTCATTTATTGGTTCAAATTGGAGAAATAGGACAACCGAACGTTTTTATCTACGGATTATTTATGTTTTTGATGGTGTATAGTTACACTACCTTGATGGATAGAGACCCGAATGCCCTATGGTTAGAAGCGATAAAATCTATAATAGGTCTAGTAATTATTGTAAGTACAGGAAGCTGGTTTGGGTTGGATAATTTAGTATCAGGAG
>Ga0209831_1002537_pt1 | contig 15763 bp, 15 predicted proteins | sample Maine_Asex4_meta_FD_187451 | JGI IMG/M metagenome (GOLD analysis project Ga0209831, IMG submission 187451) | Marine algal microbial communities from Maine, USA - Maine_Asex4_metaG (SPAdes) (version 2) | ecosystem: Host-associated > Algae > Red algae > Unclassified | place: Maine, USA | collected...
CGTAACCGCCATCACTCCTCGATTGGAAACAAAAGCCCAATCAATTATGAGATGGCACAAGCTGCTTAACTGATAGTCTGGAGTTGTTGGGGAGGTTCATTAACGCTTAAATCGCTCTGGTTGAATTGTTCAATTATCTTGGAGCTATTGTCAATTCTGGTGTTTGAGAAGTTGAATCAAGCAGCGACCTGGTCAGCTTTTTCTACTTCTATTCCGTCCTTGAACTTCACTCCTTCTATCACTTTTGCTAAGTGATCAAACCCTCTAATTCGATGCCAACGTTTCTGTGCACATTGGCCTAGCTTGAACATCATATGCAGCATCGTGGTGCTGGACAAACATCCCTTCGAGCGTTTCGTGCGATGCCTGATCGTGGCGAACATTGACTCGATTGGATTGGTCGTACGGATGCTCTTCCAGTGTGCTGCGGGAAAGTCATAGAACGTTAATAGCTCATGTTGATCTTTTAGCAGGCACTGTGTTGTCCCCGGGTATTTATCTTCATACGTTCTGATAAATAAATCAAAAGCAGTCTCGGCATCCTTTTTCGTTTCTGCCATCCAGATCTCATGCAACGCCTGCTTAGCCTTGGGCTGTGCAGACTTAGGCATCTTGTTCAACACGTTCGCTGTCTTGTGTACCCAGCAGCGCTGATGACGCATGTCTGGGAATATCTGATCCACTGCGGCCCAGAACCCTAAGGCACCATCACCGATACCTAATAGCGGTGTGTTCATACCTCGTTGCTCTAATTTTAATAGCGCCTCACGCCAACTCTGCGTGGACTCTCGGTGCCCGTCCTCAATAGCCAGCAGATGCTTGCGTCCCTTCTCATCAACGCCAATGATAGTGAGCGCGCACAGCTTCGCATCTTCTGCTCTGACACCACTGTGGATGCCATCAGCCCACAAGTAGACCCATTGCTGCTTGTCCAACGGTTTATGCATCCAATCATCGTATTCTGTTGCCCATTGCTGTTTGAGTCGAGCCACTGTGCTAGCGGAAAGCCCTTTAGCTTCAGGGCCAACCAGCACTTCTAGTGCCTCGCTCATCTCACCTGTGGACACGCCCTTCAAATATAACCACGGCAGTGCCGCTTCCAATGACCTTGTCTTGCGAACGTACGGTGGTACTAAAGCCGAGCGGAACGTGACGGGCTCCCCGTCTCGTGATCGTACCTTCGGTATTCTCACGCTCACCGGACCGATACCTGTTTGCAGATCACGCTCTGGCTGGTGGCCATTGCGTACAACTGCGGCCCGTCCATCTTCCAAGCGTCTATCTTGAAATTGCTGCAAGAAATCCTGCATCTCAGCCTCTATGGCGACCTGTAACAACTGTTGCGCTCCACTTTTGAGTAGCTCTGTCAGTGCGTCGGTATGAATCAGTTCTCGACCTTCGAACTGAACAACGTTATCCTTCTTCATGGCGGTGTATCTCTCTAAAGTTAACTTGAAGTGTGGTAACTACAATTTAACCGGATACGCCGCTTTCTTCAATCTTGTTCAAACACCAGAATTAGTTATACCTCGATGATCGTGACGAGCTAGCGTCTGTGATTAGTTTGGCTGACCAAGTTGAAGCCTATGACAATATTATTAATGGACCAGTGTTAATCCGAGACGCTACTAACGTTGATTTCAGAAATAATATTGGCATGACCCAGTTGACCTTGGACCACGATACCGTTGACGTGTTGATAAGAAGCAATTAATTTAATCTGGATCTAAATAACTGGGGTACTCCACGCCGTTTTGCTGGCATGTATTTGAGATCACTTCTTAACTTTTATCCAGATAGAGTGACGATTCGTGATAATGTAATACACTCTGCTAACAACTCAACGGTGATGAGAATCCTCGATGTGGGCAACGTAACAATTGAAGACAATTCATTTATAGTTGATAACAACGTAACCGAGACGGTTTGGATAACAGCACGAACGATTGATATTCATGCAACTTTAGCAGGAAATTCCGTTGCGACATCACCAACTTCGGCAGAATCACCACTGACTCCTAGAATCCACGAAACTGGCGGTCAGACCATAACAGTTCATTAGATGTCATTGCTGTTAAGAAACTGAAAACGCAGCTGTGTAAACAGCTGTGACGGTTATAGTATAGCTCTGGCTCAACGTCATTAAGCTTGACCTGCAATCCCCCTAAAAAGCACTGGCAGGAAAAGTAGAAAGCTACAAACACTACGAATGTTCGGGTGGTAGTTGAAATTAATTCACAGGCGACTTGTGTATTGCGGGTGTCCACAATAAATCTGTGAAATCGTAAAAGCTTAGTAATTTTGATAGAAATTACGTTGCTGATGTTTCGAAGATAATATAAAGCTGTACCAAAACTAATTTGAAACACCATCTTTATCCTTACTAAAAGTGTAAGCAGTAACGATGAAAACCCAAACAGCAGACACCACAGCAGCGAGAAGATAGGCTTGGCGGATACCCCCGAGCCCCTCCTGTGAGTACGAGAAGTATGAAGCCAGTAGAAAGACTGCGAAAGTCACTATCATACTAATTGCTATTGTGCGGTAGTATCCTTTCAAATTGAGCAGCACGGCGTTGAATTGAACGTAGGCGAAAAAGGGTGCTGCAGCGTAGACGGAGTAGAACCATTCTGTGTCGGGCGATATGTTGAGAGCACTGGCAACCTTGGGGTCTGATAATAAATATGCGAGACACATTGATGCCAAGATTGTTGGCACTAGTGCAAGAATCATGTACCTGTAAAAAATTTTCAACAAGACTGTGCCTGTAAAATTATTCACAGCACTTATCAATTTTTTCGTCATCATCGTTTCGGTCAGTAGTACGATAAAACTAATTGAGTATGCTAGCCTTTCTTCAATACGAAAGTATCCGATGTGATGTGCAGAAACGAATGCTCCAAGTATCAAAGGGTACCCATTTCTATAGAGAAATGTGAATATTGCGTTGGTCAGGATCTTTTGCTGGTCTGATCGGTCTGACAAACGGCTAAATTCTGGATGATTGTCAGGACATCGAAGACAAATTCCAACCCAAATCAACATAGCCGTAAATCCAGCTATTGCAAACGGTAGCATTGGCGGCGCTTGCGCAAAGATTGAGCCGACAACAAGAATAACTAACGCTAAGCCCAGTTGCACCAGGCCCATGTCGAACAGTGATGAGAGTACCGGTCGATCGTTAGCTTTCAGAAAAGCTGAGCGCAATTGCAACCAGGCGCTGACAAACGCCAACGGGGTTGCAGCTATATATAGCCAGATAGTTTCCTCTACTCCCAGTGTAAATATATACAAGAGAATGGAGGCCCACAGCACTAGCAAGGTTATCCTTCGGTTCTCTTGTCGGATGAGATAATAGAGAAGGGCGTTGTACTGGAAATTACTATCCTGATCAGGAAATTTAACTCGGTTTCTTAAAACAAGAATGGGTAAGCCGGTCCTGTAGACTAGTCCAAACAACAGGACCGCGGAAATTGCAATACTGTACACACCAACCATCTTTGGTCCATATACATGACCAATTACCTGTATGGTCACAATAGACCCTGCGAAAACAATTGCTTTTACCAAAGCGGTGCCAATGTAAGTGCGTAGAAATTTAGACGGCATATGGCCCTTGCAAATAAGATAGATTTTGAGAAGCTAAACGGTCATTCTGCCAAGTCATCAGGCAGTGTTGTCACGGTGAGTTGTAACATTATTATCGATACACTTGAGCTCGAATAGATGTATTCGGGCACCAGTTGCGTTATTGACTGCCGAACTAGTCATGTTGTTTATCCAGTTCTCGGCTGTCATGTGACGGAGCTATTTTAATGCTTTTATCATTTTCGTTAGTGCCGGTTAGTGGGCAATCTGATGGATTGCCACTAAGTTGGACCGTTCCAAGGCCAAAACGCTGCACGCTAACGTCACTTTTACTAAGATTGTTATCTGTTAAATTAATTTCAGATATAACTGTATTCGACTCGACCCTTATTATACCTTTGGCGCCAGTTACCTCAAAGTTGTTGCCTTCCAGGTGACCTGACGTGACCCCATGAAGAAATATAGGCCAGTTAACATTTTGACTTATAATTTTATTGTGTCTGAAAACCAAGGTTCCGAAATCCTCCCTTGCCGCTTCTTCAAATAGAAGGCCGCCATTTACTTTTCTAGGCCAATGTTTTCTGATGGTTGGGAGCAGGTCGAAGGTATTGCCGGCAACATCATACGAGCTCCACTTCCTGATAAAGCGAAGGCCGCCAATACCTTCGTTGTTAAAAATTCGAACGTTAGTTGCGTATATACCGAACAGCAGGTTATTGTTAAATGTATTGTTCTCAATAAGAACTTGGTCGACTTCGCTAATTGTCATTGCGTATTGATCCAGGTCAACTGTATCTTCGACCAGGCGTTCAGCAAATGTGTTTCCGATAACTTTAAAATTGCTATTTCGAACTGTCGCGTTTTCGGTTGAGGGTTCTGGTCCGTGTAGCTCCAGGTCTATTTGTTGGGTGTCTATTCCTGGTCCGAAGTAGTTATTTTCGATTAACACGTTCTCGCTGCGTTCAGCACCTCTAATGCCACCAATAGTTATACCGTTACGATCGTTGTTGTCGAATACATTGTTGCGCACAACGAGGTTGGGCGAGTTGGCAACATTGATTCCGTCTCCACCTGCCTCTTGAAACGTTGAGTCATGGATGTAGGTGCTTTCGGTTATGTTTCGCAAGAACAGTGTGGATTGTTGTTCTTTGCTGGCGAATATACTGGCAACATCCGGTCCCTCAGCGCGCTTGGTATACAAATTTTGTACTTCACCGATTGGGTATTTAGCTTCCTCTGAGGGCCTATAAAATTTTCGGTTCCCTTCTATAGTAATGTTGGCGACTTCGACGCGATTAGCTCCTGCTATCAAAACAGTACGAATCTGTTTTCCGTAAGCATTGTCATTCGCCTCTAGTTTGAGGATAGTGTCTTTGCTGCCATCACCAACCAATTTGAACTCGTCGAGATTCTCAAGAGTTAGGATTGTGTCGTTGGCACCGGTATAGTCAATTGTGTAATGCCCCTTTGGAAAATACAGTGTGCCTCCGTTGTTCTGATTTATTTCTTTGACAGCAGCTACGATGTCTTCGGTAGAGGTTGAAGCCACTCTAACAAGCGGTGTTGGTGAAATCGGCGTGGCTGAGATGGTTGCGCCAACAGCCATCGGTGCCACGAGACATTCACTTGCCTCGAGCACAGCTGCAGATTGTGAAAAGAACAGAACGGGGATGCTGGCTAAAGCCAACACTTTTGAAACAAATTCATTTCGCATCGTAAACCTGCTCAACTGTGATCATACCCCCGCTAGACACAAGCTAACGGGAGTTTATCGGTTTTTTGCTACTTGCCATGAACTCTACAGTGTTAAAGCATCATAGTGAGTCATGGGGGCCATTATTTTATTCAGTTACCCGTCATTTCACGAACTTGCGATAGAGGTCTTGGCTTATTCGATGAATAGCTTCATCGCAGAACATTCGATTGAGTCGCGCTATGTAAATAATAGCGTTGGTTTTGCATGCTGGAAAAACTCTATTTCAAGACCATGTTCTTCGGCGCTTTATAGTATTTTTTGTACAGATCATTTTCCGCTTAATAGACCAATGGAGGACCTCGGGTGTGCAGCAATATTTATCACCGATGAGGGTTGCCAGAATACCAGTGCAAATCGCATGAGTGTGTATGAACGCAGTGACATAAAAATAAGCATGAACGGTAAGGCCCAGTGGGTTGGCAAAGTGTCTGTTGTACGCTTGCTGCACGGCTTGGTATACGGGGAGGTTTACCGCAATGTCTATTAAACAAAACGGATGAGAAACGATGTTCCAAGCGTTAGTTAGAGTGCTCCAGCATCAGAGACTCTGCAGCCAAACAAGCAACGGATTTGGAGTCCAATTCAATTGTGTTTAGGTTGGCGGAATAATTTGGGAAAGTGCTCAGATTGTTGTCAGTTCTGAGGGCCATTGCTAGTTTCTGCAAAGTATAATCTCTGAAAGGCAAGCAACCTCGTACAGAGCATACGAAAACTGCTAAAATAAGAGTGAGAGTTTGGTAACCTTTTTGTGAAATATTCGCCAAAACGCTTGGCACACTCTTGCGATCCTACAACCGAAAAAGGTCACGAATCAGTAGCCGACGATTCAAAATTTGCAATAGCGTTATCGATAGTATGAGGCTAAAAACAACTAAAGAACGTTTAAATTCAACACTCAAATTTGGCTCGAATTCAACTAGCCCTAAATTCTCGTCACTTGCTAAATAGAATTGGCTAGCTAGTGTTGGCTAGATTCGAACCATAGAAATTATGAAGTTTGCAACTTGGCTGTCTTGTGACAGATTGAAACTAATATTAGTTAAAGAGAACAACGTGAATAAAAATTTCCCGCCTTGGCCGTCTTACACGGAACACGAGATTGATGCAGTATCAGAGGTACTTCGATCTGGTAAGGTAAATCAGTGGACTGGCAACCAGATAGCTAGTTTTGAGAAAGAATATACAGAATATTTTGGCTGTAAGCACGCAGTTGCTCTAGCAAACGGTACGGTTGCTCTGGACATCGCATTGCGGGTTCTCGATATCGGCGTTGATGACGAAGTTATTGTCACTCCCAGGTCGTTCGTCGCCTCTGCCTCTTCCATTGCGCTTGCTGGGGCTCGGCCAGTTTTTGTAGACATTGACCCTGATTCTCAAAACATATGTGATAAAAATATACGTGCTGCGATTAGCACAAATACAAAAGCAATCCTAGTAGTCCACCTCGCGGGTATGCCCGCAAACATGACTGAAATCATGAAAACTGCGAGAGAGTTTGATCTGAAGGTTATTGAAGATTGTGCCCAAGCCCATGGGGCCAGATGGGAAGGTCAACATGTAGGGACGATAGGTGATATTGGTACATGGTCGTTTTGCCAAGATAAAATATTAACCACCGGTGGGGAAGGCGGCATGGTTACCACCAATAACTCCGAGTTGTGGAAGCAAGTTTGGTCATTCAAAGATCACGGGAAAAACTATGATTTGATGCACGCTCCCAGTAAAGACAACACAAACTACAAGTGGGTACACGATTCGATTGGCACCAATGCTCGAATGACAGAAATGCAGGCGGCAATAGGTAGAATTCAATTGAGCAGGCTTGATGATTGGCATTCGAAAAGGCTGAAAAATGCCACCCGCATCTGGGACGCATGCCGGCAAATAGACTGGTTGAGAGTGTCAGAGATCGATGAGCGCGCTACCCATGCGGCCTATAAATGCTATGTTTTCGTTGATACGGCCAAGCTAAATCCAAAATTTGATCGAAATGCTATTTTGACTATGCTGCGGGAACAGAATATACCGGCTCTTCAAGGGTCGTGTAGTGAACTCTACAAAGAAGGGTCGTTCAACAATGAAAATTGTCTCAAGGTCGGACAGCTCAGCACATGCAAAGAGCTGGGAGACACAAGCATAATGTTTATGGTCCATCCAACTTTAAGAGATGAGGATATGGATTACATCATTGCTGCTCTTAGTAATGTCGATAGGCAGGTGGCCGCATAGACTTGTAACCGATCATTGCCCACCCTCTTAAAGTAATCGACTTAGTTGTTACTGGCAGGATATGCCTAAACAACACGAAAGCGGACAAACGACTTGAAGAACAATATCGAAGGTGTTGATTTTTAAAGGAAAATAAGGGAATTTTGATTCTTTTTTTCAAAGGCGCAATCATTTGTCTCGACAACAGATCGCAAACGCGATTGATTGAAGTAGTAGCAAAGACACTGGGCGACATTCAGGCCAGCAACCAATCGGCAGAAGCAAAAAACGACAATGATTGGTTTGTAGATGCTACTGATCTGTATAGTAAGGATAAATAGAACCCCGTATTGGGTAATTGAGTATTAGTAGCCAGTTATTCACTATGTTTGATTCACCTCCGGGTGCTAAAATTAGACTAATTCATGTGTGCGGGCTCAGAAAATGTCCTTGTTTAAAAATGCAACGTTATTGGTGTTAGTTTATTTCGTCATAGGATGCTCTCCTACGATTCAAGCACCTGCTGCCAATTCATCATCGTCTGGGGCAAATTCTTCTGAAACTAATTCCAGTGATAATAGTTCTCAGAACAACACCACTCAGGGCGATGCTACTCAAAGCCAAAATGTTAACGACACACCGCAAGGGCAAAGCGTTCCCTCTTTCGTACCAAATCTGTTCGTTGCTGGTACAACCAACGATTCAATAGTCGGCACTTCTGCAGGAGGCTTCGATTTCTTTGTAAGAGGTTATTCATCTGAGGGAGATATCGCGTATTCCATACAGTTTGGATCGGCAGGCGATGAAGATCTGCGTAATGTGGCAGTTACAAGCGACGATAGATTATTGTTGGTAGGGGAGACAACTGGAAATATACTGGGTGATCAAAATAATGGTGACTCAGATGCTTTTATCAGGGTCTACACAACAGAAGGAAGGCATGTTTTTACCAAGCAGATTCACTCAAGTGAGTTGGATGTGGCACAAGAGGTTGCTGTGGATGAACTGTCGGGCGATGTGGTAGTGGCAGGAGTGACTTACGGGAATTTATCTGGTGGGTTTGAAGGTACAGCGGATGTGTTTCTTCGCCGTTATCAACCGGACGGAGTGCAGGTATTTGCCAGACAAATCGGTTCTGAAGGAACTGAATCTCTCGCGCAGATTGCGGTTGACGCAGAAGGTAAGATTATAGTTCTGGGAACCACCGATGGCGAAGTTTTTCAAGAAGGTCTAGAAAGTACTGCTGACACGGACATATTTTTTAGAATCTACGATGTTGATGGCAGGGTGTTAAGAACTCGACAGTTCGGTACTGATAGCGCAGAAAGAGCTGTCGCGATAAATATTGATGATATCGATGACCGTTTCCTTATAGCTGGAGAAACATCAGGTAGCATCCGCGAAGATAGTGAGGCTGGTGGCAGTGATATATTTTATCGAACATATGACTACGAAGGTGCAAAATATTTGACTCGCCAGTTTGGTAGTACTGATGATGACGAGCTTGTCGCTCTCCAAGTAAACACGCTTGGCTCAGTGATGTTGGCGGGTAACACAAGCGGAAGCTTGTGGGGCACCTCCAGTGGTGGTTCAGATGTTTTTTTGCGTGTGTACAATGATAGTGGAACTGTTGTATTTACTAAGCAAATTGGAACAGATCAGGATGAGTCTTTGGTTTCACTGCTAGTTGCCGATGACATGACAGTATATTTGGTTGGCAACACGACAGGATCTTACGTCGGTACAAACTCGGGCCAGTCAGACGGTTTCGTGCATGCATATTCAGCGGACGGCACCACCTTATTTAGAAGACAATTTGGTAGCGAATTGAACGATTTTATTAAATCAGCAGAGTTGGATGATCAAGGTAATTTGGTGATACTGGGCGAGACGCAAGGTGCTATTCTGGGAACGTCTAGAGGTGAAACTGATTTGTTCATGAGGATTTACAACTCTGAAGGGGCCTTATCACTAACTCGACAAATAGGCACTGTGGGTGTGGAGCGCACGCCTGAAATAAATTATTAATGATGGTATTGCAATTTTCTTTGAACAGGTAGTAATCCGACCATTAAACAGCCTTGTTGGCTGCAGATTGATTGTATAACATTTCAGGTGTCATCCCGGTAAGGCCTTGATGTCTGCGCTTGTGGTTATAAAGATCAAAGTATTTACCCAATGAGCGCTTTGCATCTTGTTCGGTATCATAAGTGCTGAGATAGACCTCTTCGTATGTCACGCTGTGCTATCGTCGTACCACAAGGAAGTTGTCTATCCACTGACCTTTGCCATCCATGCTGATGGCAAGTAAGCGATCGATCGGTAACAGGTTGACACTTTGCGATAGTGCAGTGCGACTTAAATGGTATGATTATTCGATAACTATTACCTGACTCGGTAAGATCGTGAAAAAAACCGCCCTTATCACTGGTGTAACTGGCCAAGACGGCTCTTATCTGGTTGAGCTTCTGCTCGAGAAAGGATACGTAGTTCACGGAATCAAACGACGAGCCTCGAGTCTTAATACCCAGCGTATAGACCACCTATATCAAGACCCGCACGTCGATAATCAACGCCTGATTTTGCACTATGGTGATCTATCAGATTCTTCATCACTGACCCGAATCATTAACGAAGTTCAGCCGGATGAGATTTATAATCTCGCCGCCCAATCGCATGTTGCGGTAAGTTTCGAAGCACCAGAATACACCGCAGATGTCGATGCACTTGGAACGCTACGCATTCTCGAAGCGGTACGCTTCTTGGGTCTACAGAAAAAAGTCCGTTTCTACCAAGCATCCACATCTGAGCTTTACGGGCTGGTACAGGAAACACCTCAAACTGAAGACACACCCTTCCATCCTCGTTCTCCGTACGCTGTGGCAAAGCTCTACGCGTACTGGATAACAGTCAATTATCGCGAGGCGTACGGTATGTATGCCTGTAACGGTATCCTGTTCAATCACGAGTCCCCACGCCGCGGTGAAACTTTTGTGACGCGCAAGATAACTCGAGCACTTGCTAACATTTCGCAAGGTGTGGAGAATTGCCTTTATCTCGGCAATATGGATGCGCTTAGAGATTGGGGTCACGCCAAAGATTACGTGGAAATGCAGTGGTTAATGATGCAACAGGATAAACCGGAAGACTACGTCATCGCGACTGGTAAGCAGGTATCGGTTCGGGATTTCGTGGTCATGGCCGCAAAAAATGTCGGGGTTGAATTAGCGTTTCGCGGTAGTGGCACAGACGAGATAGCAATCGTTGCTAGTGTGCGCGAACCCTGCACAGATGCCGTCAAAGTTGGAGACACCATTCTAAAAGTGGACCCTAGATATTTCAGACCGGCAGAGGTCGAAACACTACTTGGCGACCCCTCGAAAGCCAGGCGACGGCTTGGCTGGACGCCTGCAATAACGGTTGAAGCAATGTGTGCACAGATGGTTACCGAGGATATCAAGGTGGCGCGCCGCAGCGCGCTGCTCGAAACTCACGGATTGTCGGTTCCAACGCCGCACAATGAGTAAATAACTAGTTAGAATCTAACCCTCGACGGTTAATATCACTCGCCATGGATGACAAATGAATTCCACCGTTTTTGTAGCAGGGCATAATGGCATGGTCGGCTCTGCAATCCACCGTGCCTTGATTGAGAAAAAAACAAAACCGGTCGTCACTGCCTCCCGTGCTGAGCTCGATCTTATGGACGGGCAAGCGGTAAAAGAATTTTTAGAAAAAAAAAGAGTTGATACAATCTATCTGGCGGCCGCTCGCGTTGGGGGCATACACGCAAACAATGAATACCCCGCAGAATTTATAAGAGAAAATTTGCAGATACAGCTCTCTGTGGTGCATGCAGCTCATCAAGCTGGCGTAAGCAAACTGCTTTTCCTTGGGTCTTCTTGCATTTACCCTCGAATGGCGACCCAGCCAATGTCGGAAGACGCACTAATGAGTGGTTCGCTTGAGCCTACTAACGAGCCTTATGCTGTAGCAAAAATAGCAGGTATCAAATTGTGTGAATCATACAATCGGCAATACGGTTCAGATTTCCGCTCTGTTATGCCCACCAATTTATACGGGATAAATGATAACTTTCACCCCGAGAACTCGCACGTAGTACCAGCGCTCATGCGACGTTTCCATGAAGCAAAAATAACGAATGCGCCAGAAGTAGTTGTATGGGGTAGCGGTAAACCAATGCGAGAATTTCTTTACGTCGATGACATGGCAGATGCGGGCGTCCATATCATGGGTATAAAACGCGAGCAATACGATTCGGTAACCACCTCAATGAAATCGCACATAAACGTAGGTACTGGAATTGATTGCAGTATTGAAGAATTAGCCACAACTGTTGCTAAGGTGGTTGGATATAGGGGGAGCATTGTCTGGGATACCGATAAACCAGACGGAACCCCCAGAAAATTATTGAACGTCGATCGGGCGAAACAGCTTGGATGGCAGGCGTCTACCAGCTTAGAAGATGGGCTGAAGAAAACCTACTCTTGGTTTTGTCAGGTTGAAACTCAAGGTCAGCTTCGTGGCGTTTAACTGCACTTTAGGGCGCTTAATATCTAAATTCGAACTCAAATTGTCGTGTTCACTCTGTTAGTAACCGTTTTAATCTACTCCATTGGCTTGTTTGTTCCACATTATAAGATTGAAACCACATTTTTATTCGAAAAGCACTTTCCTGGTAGCGAAGAAAGTTGGCAGGCAAAGTATTGTAGTGAGCGCATCTTCGGTGGTTTTAAACGCACACCCAGATAAGCACAATAGGTTAACGTTTAAGTGTCATTCTATAGACGAAAGCACAAAGTCTAGAATAATTCAGATGGCAGCGCGGGTTGCACGCAATGGATAAACAGTTTTGGTCGGGAAAGGGAGTCTTTCTTACTGGCCATTCTGGCTTTAAAGGTGGTCGGTTAGCGGTATGGCTAACTAGTTTGGGTGCAACTGTAAAAGGTTACTCACTCGATGCACCCACAACATCATCTCTGTTTGCGTTTAGCAAGTTGGACGACATTGTTGAATCAGAAATTGCTGATATTCGTGATGCGGTTGTATTATCAAAATCGATGCAAGCGTTCAAGCCAGACGTTGTATTCCACCTAGCAGCGCAAACTTTAGTCAGGCTTTCATACGATATACCGGTTGAGACATTTTCGACTAATGTCATGGGCACAGCGAACCTGCTGGAAGCCGTGCGTAGCTTGCCAAGCGTGCGAGCAGTAGTTGTCGTCACCTCCGACAAATGCTACGAAAATAAAGAATGGCACTGGGGATACCGTGAAGACGAGCCATCAGGTGGATACGATACCTATAACGCAAGTAAAGCGTGCGCAGAGATAGTCACCAACTCTTACAGGCAATCTTTCTTTCAAACGAACTCAGCTCAAAAAAACTGTTCAATTGCCAGCGGACGTGCCGGAAACGTTATTGGTGGTGGTGATTGGGCAGCTGACCGGCTTGTGCCCGATATTCTTCGGAATCTCCAATCTAGTATTCCCCTGATAATTCGCAACCCAAATGCCATACGGCCTTGGCAACATGTACTTGAGCCTTTATCCGGTTATATGAAGTTAGCTAAATTACTACACGAACAGGGCGAGCCATTTGCTCAAGTCTGGAACTTTGGACCACCGGAGACCGGTGCAAAGACCGTTCAATGGATGACGGAAGAGCTCATTAATCAATGGGGTTCTGGGTCTTGGGAACTCGAAGCAGGCGACCATCCGCATGAGGCTACCTACCTAAAGCTCGATTGTTCAAAAGCGCGCGAAAAGCTCAGCTGGCAACCGGTTGGGAACCCGGCGGAAGCTTGGGCTGTTACTGTTAACTGGCACAAAGCCTATGTGAACGAATTGAATATGCGTGATCAATGCTTGGCAGATATTGAACGGGATACCATCAATCTTCGGCGTATAGAAGAGCTCAGTGCGCCGGTAGGAACACGGCAGTCTGCCGACGTGCAAGTTTCCACTAGTAAGACGAGTGTAATGACATGAAAGTAGTAATTTTTGCTGGTGGACTTGGAACACGAATTAGCGAAGAGACCACTGTAAAACCCAAGCCAATGGTTGAAATCGGTGAAATGCCCTATTTTATGGCACATTATGAAAAGCTATGGTGCGCATGGCTTAAACGACTTTGTTATTTGCCTCGGCTACAAAGGTCACGTTATAAAAGAATTTTTTGCAAACTATGCAATGCGAACGTCGAGTGTACATTTCGACATTCGTGCCAACAAAATGAAGCTGTTATCTGAAACCTCAGAACCATGGCAGGTGACCTTAGTAGAAACAGGCGAATCGACCATGACGGGTGGCCGTTTGAAACGGGTCAAGCCGTATTTAGATGATCAACCGTTTTGCCTAACGTATGGTGATGGTGTGTCTGATGTAAACATCACTGAATTGATTAAATTTCATCGTGCAGAAAACAGCCTGGCCACGCTCACGGCTGTTCAGCCTCCCGGACGTTTTGGTGCCATTGCATTGGCGTCTACTCAGTCCAAAATTCATGAGTTCCATGAGAAGCCAGCCGGTGAAGGCGCGTGGGTCAACGGTGGATATTTTGTTTGTGAGCCTGATGTACTCGACTACATTGAAGGTGATGATACGGTGTGGGAGGACAGTCCATTGAGTCAAATAGCAAGGGCGGGGCAGTTAAGCGGCTATCGACATACTGGCTTTTGGCATCCGATGGACACCTTACGAGACAAACATTATCTTGAACAGCAGTGGCAAGCAGGCAACCCACCATGGAAGCAGTGGTAACATAGGCAGAGCGACAGAGTCGCTACTTTTCAGTGAGTTGCAAGGCTTACTCTTTTCAGATTTGAATCAATCAGGTAAAATTGGTTGTTTAATGCGTTGGATTTATTAATTGATGCGACTCCCAGCCCCTTTATTATCTTTGCTTGCGCTGTTGCTGGCGACCAGCCTGGCTTCATCGACAGCCGTAGCGCAGTCACGCGATTTTGATCGTGATCGCAACAATGATGCACTAGGTTTCAAGATAGGTGAAACTGATTTATTTCCAGCGGTTCGGCTGGATTATTTGCAAAACAGCAATGCGTTTTTACAACCCAGCGATGAACTCGCTGTGAACGACGTCGTGATCTCGCCAGAGCTGATTTGGGTTGCTGATCGTCGGCTTGTCTCTCTTGAGGGTTCTTACCAGGGTCAGTACAACGTTAGCTCGGAAGAAGTGTTAAATTTCGCGGACCATCGCCTCGCACTCGATGCTGATGTGGAATTGAGCAGTCGAAAACGGATGTCGGGTTTTGTAAGTTTAGATTTTGGCCATGAGGAGCTTGGTGTGAACCTAACGCGAGGTTCTGCCAACGATAATTCTGATCTTGTAGAATTCACCGACTTCCAAATTGAAGGTACTTATCGCTACGGCGCTGCCAATGCCAAGGGTAACTTGTCAGCAGGCCTGCTGGTGCAGAATTTTGGACACACCTCCAGGAACGATGTTACGTCCGGTAGAGGCTTCAATCGATTCGAGCCATTTGCAGAATTTTCTCTGCGAATCAGCGGTGATACGCGTCTTTTAAGTGAAATTCGTTTTGGATCTTTTCGTTTTGAGGACAGCCGACGCGATAGAGACGATTTGTCACTGCTTGCCGGCATGCAATTCGCTGCCACCGGCAAAACAGGTGGCTCGTTGCGCGTTGGTGCAGTGCAAAGCCAGACCAAGCTTGCATCAGCAAATGATCAAACTGAATTTGTATTGCGCGCATTATTATTTTGGGAACCAGCATCATTCTCAAGATTTGAACTTGATGGCCGGCGTGAGCTGGATAATCTAGGCAGTTCCTTGGTTAATACTGCTTCCGGTGACGGACTATCGTCTGTGGAAGATTTTGTCAGACTCACTTGGGTGCATACTTGGACGGGTCGTGTGTCGCATGTGGCGTACGTGGAAAGCAGAAATTTTACACGTGCATGTCCAAATTTAAACGACAATACAGTGACTGGAAGCCTTGAATTCAATGTACAAGTGCGCCGCTGGCTATCGGTTGGTTTCGGTGGTAGCAGCACAACCCGTGATATTCCCGGTTGCCCGGGGACAGAAAATAGCGACCCTGATCTCGATTATCAGCAAACTCGTGTTGGCGCACACATAAGAGCGACCTTGTAAGCAATAGGATAGTTTGTCCGCTGTGTTCGTTACATCGCGCACAGATTCTGTGCCGGG
>Ga0209831_1002541_pt1 | contig 15742 bp, 12 predicted proteins | sample Maine_Asex4_meta_FD_187451 | JGI IMG/M metagenome (GOLD analysis project Ga0209831, IMG submission 187451) | Marine algal microbial communities from Maine, USA - Maine_Asex4_metaG (SPAdes) (version 2) | ecosystem: Host-associated > Algae > Red algae > Unclassified | place: Maine, USA | collected...
CACCGCGGCGGTGCGGGAAGAGACCGGCGCTCGGGACCACGGCGGTGGGGTGGCGGCCGAGAGTGCGGCCGTCGGCGGCGGGGCGGGTGCGGCAGACGAGGCGGCCGACGAGGCGGCTGCGGGGGAGGAGGCTACCGCCGGGGAGGTCGGCGGCGGCAAAGCCATGGACGGGGATGGTGAGGAGGCAGTGGCTGCCGAGGGAGGAGCCGTCGACGGGGAAGGTAGGGCGGGTCAATGACAGGCCGCTGGTGTACCGTCTGTTGGGGTGCACGGGTGCCACAATGCGGCAGCGTCTCCCGCTCTCAGTGCCGCGGCCGCCGACCGCGTGCGCGCCGGCGGTGGCGCCGACGCGCACAGCGCAAGGCCGGTGTGGCGGATTCCATGTCCGGGTGCGGCCGCCAATGGGCACAGGGAGACGGCTCTGGATATGGGGTGCCGCTTGTACCTCTCACTGCCTCGCGCTCGCCTTCGTCCCATCTTCCTCCTCGGCGGTCGGGTGATGCATCGCTCGTGATCGGGCGCCTGGTCCGAAGCGTACGAAAGCAAGAATTCTACGGTGCCCACGCCCAGAGAAGCGTTTTAACCCCATGGCCGGACCGCGGCCAGGCCCAGTCGACATCGGCAGTGGCCACCACAAGTCACCCCCCACAAGCCGCCCCGTGCCGGGCGGCGCAGCGAAAAAAACCTGACACAAATAGAGACGAGGCGGCCATCAGACGCCGTGCAGCCAACCAGAGCGGGTGCACACCAACCAGAGCAGGATAAAGAGAGGGAACGGGGGTGAGGCGCACGATAACAGAGCCGCTACAGGCCCGACAAGGAGGATGCCAGGCCTCGCCTCTTTTGGCCCGACGAGTTGGCCGCCGGCCGTGGCCCGTTATTGCTCTGCGGCGGCGGCGGTGGGGGGCTCGGCTCGTCGTCCGCGACCATGTCGGCCAGGGACATTGAACCGCCGTGGCGGGAGCGCCCGCCGCGGGGGTAAGCCCCGGTGACCAGCGTCTCGAGCAGCGCGCCGACCTCGTTGGACGAGTGCAGGTAGTAGCGCGCGTGGCTGGGCTTGACGCCCACTGTACAGGTGAATTGCTTCACAGACGGGTCCAGGTGGGTGTCCAGGTATGCAAACATGTCCTCGTCCGTACGGTCGTCGCCGCAGCACAGCACAAAGTCCGGCGCTTCGGGCATGTCGCGCAGGATGGTCTCGACCGTGACGCCCTTGTTCATTGCCGACATCCGGACCTGAAGCCACCCGTAGCCAGATACCACCTGCACAGAGAAGGGGGAGAGGAGCGACTCGAGGTGGTCGCGCATCTCCTTGGCTTGCCACGAGCCAAACTCCCGGTCCGCGTCGAGGTAGTGCCACACGAGGCCCGCCTTCTTCTGCTCCACGTACGATCCGTCTGTGCGGTCGGTGTACATGAGCATAATCCGCAACGCCAGCTCCATCCACGACAGGTCTGCGTCTTCGAGCAGCTTGTTCCACTCTGTCGAGTTCTTCTTGCGGAAGTAGAAACCATGTTCCGCCGCAATCCCAATGGCGGGGTAGTTGTTGAGGCCGGCCTCCAGTACCTCCGTCTTGCGGCCCGACATGATGTAAACGTCGTTGAGCGGGTCCTTGGACAGCGTGTCCAAGTTGGCAACCACACTCTCGTTCGGCCGCGCCCACGCGTGAGCCATTTGGGAGGACTGCTCGGTGATGGAGGTCAACGTCCCGTCGTAGTCAAAGAGGAAGAGGCGCCTCTTGGCAGCCTTATAGGCACGCAGGACAGAGGAGCGGTTGAGGAGGGTGAACTCATCATACGTGAGGACGCCCGGCAGACCGGCGAGCGGACCGACCTTCACGACCGCCCGTGCTGGCTCCGACGCCTCCTTCAGATCGTGCAGAAAGGATTGCGCCCATTGCTGGGACGAGTGGGCCGACACGTACGACTTGTCGGCCCGACGCTTGAGCTCCACTTCGGGCGCCTTGCTGAGAGCCTTTTGTACGACCATGTCCAGCACGCCGCGCAGCTCCTCAATGTCCCACGGGTTGACACGCACGGCCGAGGAGAGTGCCCTGGAGCAGCCCGTAAACTCCGAGAGGACAAGCTGACCCTTGCCCTCCGAGGTCGACACGATGTACTCGTACGGGATGAGGTTGAGGCCGTCTCGGATGGGTGTCAGCACCAGCGCGTCCATGATGCTGTACAGGGCCAGGCGGCTCTCAAAGCTGATGCTCTCCTCCAGGTACCACACTGGTCGCCTTCCCGACCCGTCACCGTGCTTATCGTTGATGGCGGCCACCAGCTCCCGGATCTCGTTGCGGACCGACTCCTTGACGCGGGCGGCCTTGGGGATGGCCACTTGCACAAGCACGACCTTTCCCCGCATGTTAGGCGCAGTGTCCAGGTACCGCTGGAATCCCAACAATTTGAGAGAGATCCCCTTGATCAGATCCAAGTCGTCCACTGCGCCGAGGACCATGCAGTCAGCAAACCGCTGCTTGAACTCGGCCACCCGGTCAGCCAGAGACGATTCGTTGAGGCCCTCGGAGAAGCGTTCGGGGTCGACGCCGATGTGGCTGACGCGCAGCATGACGTGGCGACCGTCGTACTCGAGGCCAAGCGAGCCCCGGTTGGCCTCATGCTCGAGATTGAGCAGCCGCACGCACGCGGAGAGGAAGTGACGAGCATAGTCAAACAGGTGGAAGCCGAGCAGGGTGGCCGATAGCATACCCTTGAGAAGCTCGTTCCGCCACGGAAGCACACGATAGACCTCCGAGGAGGGCCACGGGATGTGCAGGAAAAAGCCAATCTTCACCCCCGATAAGCGCGAGCGCAGCGCCTGAGGCAGCAACATCAGGTGATAATCGTGCACCCAAATCAGCTGCCGGTCGCCGTCGTACACCTCAACCACCTTGTCTCGGAACATCCGGTTGACGTTCATGTACACCCGCCAGAGCCGGTCATCGAAGCGAGTAGTGTGCTGCGTGTGGTCTGTTGCCGTAGACACCATGTGGAAGAGCGGCCACAAGACGCCCTTGCAGAAGCCCTCATAGAACTGCTTGAGCGTATCGTGCGGGATGAAGACCGGAACGCAGTTAAACTCCTCCAGCAGACGGTCGGCCACACCGTCTCGCTCTCGCATCGGCACCTCCTCATCCGAGTTTAGGATGCCGACCCACAGGGGCGCCACCTTGAGCTGCTCCAGGCCCTTTCGCAAGCCTGTCGACGTGAGGTACAGGGCGTCGTCATCCCACTTGAAGTCCCACGCCCCCGTAGTGTGGTCGCGCTTCGAAATGATGGGCAGACGGTAAAGCACGATGACCAAGCTCTCGATGGAATCGCCAAACCCCTCGTCCGTCGTGAGAAAGCACTTGACTCGACCTTCTTCCTTGTCGTTCCACTTCCCAAACTCCCCGTCGTTCACGATCATCTGGCCGGAGCGGGTGGTGAGGGTGCGGTTCTCTTCAAAGAGCTCCCATTGCATGGTGCCGTCCACCGACTCGGGACTGAGGATGCCCGCGCTGCTACCCGAGCCGCTGCCCTCTGCGCCTCCCCCAGCAATAGGCGTGGGCGCTTTCATACCGGGGCCGTCAGGGCTGCCGACCACGAGGGTGTCACCGGCGAGGGCGCTGGGGTTGCTCTGCAGCACGACGTACTTGTACTCCACCTTGTGTCCGGCGGGAAGGTCAACGGAGACGCGCCATGATGGCCACGCACCCGTCGAGGTTGTCAGCTCCACGCCACGACGCGGGTCCCAGCCACCGAGACGCGAGTCATTTCCAATGACACGCACCCTGCGAGCGCGCACACCAATACCACAACAGATCCGAGATCAGCCAAGAGTAGAATACAGATGTTAAGTCAGTACACGCGGTCGCCAGTGCCCATGCCGCCTCAAGAACAGGGCCCAAGGAATACTAGAACGAGGGGAAGCACACGCAGGCACCCCCGTTCTGGGAAATGGCATTCGACGCCACCTCTAAACCGTCCGACACAGAAGGATGACTGGTGCATCCACCAACAGCGTGATGGGGACCAAGTAGCAACCGCAGACCCTGCTTCCAGGCAGCGAACCAGGGCCATTGTTCCACGCCGGTGCCCGAGACGCAATGGGCGGCGGATGCGAGGCGCAAGAAAAACGCACCGTTGACCGAACTCGGTTGCACAGCGCAACACAAACGTCACGCGCGAGTTGGAGACAGAGGAGGAAGGGAACGACATGCTGCAACGCGCCCGCAGCGTGTCGTGCCGCACCACAGAAGGCAGCCGCTCCCGTGCCTCCGTCGTGGGCCACCGCTGCCGAGCGGGTGCAAGACAGGGGCAGCGGGCAGCGCTCGTCGAGGCACAAAACACAGCGAGGGCTCCGCGGTTCTGCCCCGATGGTGGAGATTTTGACGATAGGGCATGAGAGCGCCACTTGTGTGGCCACGCTGTTGATTGGTCACCACAGCGATGAAGCTCCGGTTCTTTACAGTTGACGAAAGACCGTCACACAAATGCAGACGGAAGAACTTACTCTCCACCTGCGACCGGGCCCTGACAATTACAACAAGGGTTGCTGTCCTGCTGATGATCCGCTCTATGCTACTGCCACCCGTTTCCCCGGTCGGCCTGCTGGCGGCATCGACTTGGTCGCGCTTGGCTGTCCTGCCCCATCTCTGCTCTGCGGGCGTTCGTGTCATTGGCACGTTTGGCCGTCGTGTTCTGCTTGTGGGGCTCTTGTTCGGCTGAACCCCGATTCCATCGGATACCGTGCCTGTTGCTTCGTAGCGGGCCACCATGGGGGAGTCCGATTACTCTTTTTCGCTGACAACTTTCAGCCCCAGCGGGAAGCTCGTGCAGATCGAGTACGCGCTGAACGCCGTGGCGGCTGGCGCGACGTCGCTGGGCATCAAGGGTACGCTGTGAAGCCTTCCCCATTACCAGGTGTGAAATGCTCGTGAGGCGTCGCGATGTGCGCCTGATTGCTGCTGTCGCTTGTCGCTCGCAGGTCTTGATCTCGCTGGCGGCCAGCTGCTCAGCTGGCATCGCTGCTGGTACGTGTAGGCCGACCATGGTTTCCGTTTCTAATGCTCTAGTTGCTTTTTGCTCGTCCCCTGCCACTTGATTTCCCTTCCTGCCCCCCGCGCGAACCGTAACCACGCGACAGCCAAGAATGGCATTGTACTAGCAACAGAGAAGCGATTGCCGAGCCCGTTGATGGACGAGTCGACTATCGATAAGGTGACGTCAATCACTGCCAACATTGGCATGGTGTACGCGGGCATGGGCCCCGACTCGCGGGTACTGCTGAAGAAGGCGCGCAACTATGCACAGTCCTACTACCGCGTTTACAAGGAGTCCATTCCCGTCAGCCAGCTGGTGCGGCAAGTCGCGTCGGTGATGCAGGAGTTTACGCAGTCGGGCGGTGTGCGGCCGTTTGGGGTATCCCTGCTGGTTGCGGGCTTTGACGATGAAGGACCGCACCTGTACCAGGTCGACCCGTCGGGCTCGTACTTTGCTTGGAAGGCGTCGGCCATTGGGAAGAACATGGTCAACGGCAAGACCTTCCTGGAGAAGCGGTACTCGGACGACATGGAGCTGGAAGATGCCATCCACACCGCTCTGCTCACAATCAAGGAGGGCTTTGAAGGGCAGGTGACGGAGAACAACATTGAGGTTGGCATCGTATCAGATGACCTCAAGTTCAAGAAGCTGACGCCCGCGGAGGTCAAGGACTACCTCAGCGAGGTAGAGTAGCCGCCGCGTGTGCTCGACAAGGGGATGTGTCGATCTGCGTGTTCGGGTGGTTACGCCCCTTGCCGAGCGGCGAGCGGTGGGGCCCGACGCTTCGGCTCTCGATTCTCCACACTGTGTATAATGTTTTTTGGCGGTCCCATTATGCAAGCGTCATGGTTCTCTTTTCTGAGCAGCAAGTTTGGCGGTGCAGCAGCTGGTGGTCTGCCATTCCCCCATTCCGAATGTCCACAGGTCTCTTCCGTGACGCGTCCTGACGCTGACGGATATGCGTGCAGCTCCGCTGGACTGCAGGCAATGCGGTCAATGGCTTCGCGTGTTCTGCGATCGGTTGCTCGCCTACATCGCCGTTGCACGCAATGTACAGCTGCTTCTAGTTTGTGTGCTCGACGTATGGCCGTCACCTGGACAGTCACGTGCTGGACGTGCACCGATCACTGCAGCGCTCTCGTCCACACGCGACGTCTCGATCAGCTCTTCGCGGACAATGAGCCTGCAAGGATATCAAGCGCGCGGGCTTTTCGCCATACGCCAAGTGTCCTGCCGAGAACACAACTGCCCGCTCCACATGTAACGCGCCCTGCGCTGTGGTTGCCAGATTTTATTGGCACGGCCGACGCCTACATGTGAGGGTGCGGATTGTCCCGAGCCCGCGGCGCGGCCTTGATGATGTCGTCCACCCGGATGATCATCTCAGCCGCCTCCACCGCCGAAGACAGCATCTGACGTTTGAGCTTGAAGCTCTCGGTGATGCCCAGTGCCCGCACATTCCCAATCGTTCCCCGGTTCATGTCCAACCCGGCCTCGGCGTCTCCCGCTGCGTGCGCGGCGCGGAGCTGGGCGACCAGCTCCGCCGAGTCGTACCCGGCATTGTCCGCAATAATGGCGGGAAGGGCGCGGAGGGCGCGTGCAAACGCCTCTACAGCCAAACTGGCCTTGCCCGCGACCGTCGGCGCCAGCTCATCCACCGCCCGCGCCATGAGCGCCTCAGCGGCGCCACCGCCCAGGACCGTGCGCGTGTCGACCGCCGTCTGGGAGAGGACGCACAGGGCGTCGTGGAGCGACCGCTCGGCCTCATCCAGCAGCTGGCCCGTAGCGCCCCGCAGCACAATGGTGCAGGCGGCGCCCGACTTGCACCCAGAGAAGCGGATGACCGCGTCCTCCCCAATCATGTCCTCTGAAACCACGTCGCAGTGGCCGAGCGAAACCGCGCTAGGGTCATCAAAAGTCGACACAATCTCACCGCCAGTCACAAGAGCAAGGCGCTCGACGCCGTCAAAGTCGGCGTGCTCAATAGCCATTACGCCCGCCGCCGTGAAGGCCTGCTCCGGCCGGTTGTAGATGAGCTGCCTGTTGATAAACACGTTGCAGCCGTGCGCCAGAATCTTGTTGACTTTGGCAGTCATCTTCTCCGCCTCGGCCTGCTCGATAGCGGCCACCCGCGTCAGCGAGTCGACCCGCACCCGCGACGCGTAGATCTTGACCTTGTCTGTGTCCATGGCCGTGTTGGCGATCAGGATGTTTGCGTTCTCAATGCGCTTGGGCTGGCCAACACCTAGCTTCTTCTCCAGGATGAAGCCCGGCTCCAACCACGAGTCGGCCAGGGAGCCACCAGCCTTCTTGATAATCTGAACATGGTCCAAGTTGGTCGAGCCCTTGAGACGAAGGACCGCGTCGACCGAGATCTTGGCAAACAGTTCCTTGGCCTGGGACAGGACCTTGGACGAGAGCGTCGTGCGAGCGATGTTCAGCAAGTCCACACGGAACGCGTCAACGTCCGTGCCATGGTCTACCGCCGCCGCTTCCAGAGCCTTGGCCGCCGCAGTGGCAGCAAGCCGGTACCCCGAGACGACCGTCTGCGGGTGCATTTTGAGGTCGAGCAGCTTCTCGGCTTCACGCAGGAGCTCGCCCGCCAGGCAACAAACCGAGGTGGTGCCATCACCCACCTCGTCGTCTTGTGTCTTGGAGATATCCACAAGTACCTGTACCAGCGTCACGTCAATGACAGACAAACAAGGATACCACGATACACCAAATGACCCAGAATCTAACCAGTCAGCTCACCAAATATGACGCAGAGGCTTATGCCGTCTACTCAAAAAGAGACGCCCAGAACCATCGAAGAGACCAGCAAAAAGCACATACCTTGGCAGCCGCGTTGTCAATATGAATCGACTTGAGGATTGTCGCCCCATCGTTCGTCACCTGCACGTCACCACCCGTGCTCTGAAGGATTTTGTCCATACCCTGCTCCATGCAACCAACGAGCGTAAAAAAAACAAGTCACCGCAGCACAAAAAGCAGCCAAGAAAGCAGCGCCAGTCAGCGACAGCCCTGTGGATGACCCCAACTCAATATTCCTCTGCCACGGGCGACAGATGGGGTACCACAACCGGTGAAGCCAGTGAAGCAACGCCAGCGCAGCAGCGCAGACCAAGCTTGCCAAAGGCCACACCAACACAACTCCGCTAGAGAATCCTGTTGGGATGCCACTTGACAAACGAGGGGCTGCCATCCAGCGGCATGCTACTCAAAGGAAACCGAACACAGCTCCAAATGTCCCTCCAAGCTCCTCCAAACGCACCTTGGGACCGAGGGTGGTCTTCACCAAGTCCGTCACCGCCAGCGCGCCGACAAACGCGTTCATCCGGGCTCCCTCCCCGCGATCCTCCGACGCGCCCTGCTGCAAGACAGACGGCACGACATTCATGCCAAACGGCATGCCGCCAGCGGCGCCACCACCCCCACCGCCAAACATGATGGTCGAACCGAAGGAACAGCAAACAAAAAGTCTGGGCGGGGCGGAGTGTGCAGCCAAAGTGCGAGGGGGTGAGGACGCCACGGAGGGGCTGTTGGCGACGCGGCGCACCGTCGGTACCGCGTCGGCGATCAACGGCAAGTCCGGGAAAGAACCGCTGGCAGGGTCTTGTCAGCTGACAAGTATACTGACGGAGTACAACGGTTGGACCAACCCGACGAGCATTGCCCTGTACTTCTGATACTGTAAAGAACTATCCAAGTTTTTCATACCAATCACTTGAGGCTGAGCCACTGTTTTCAAGACTGTCCGCGGTCAGCACGTCACGGCGCGCCCAGCCAGATCTATTAATAGCTGTCCCGCACAGCTCAGAGCCTTGCTACAGCAGACGATGGTACGGGCGAGCGCCTTAGACACAGTGCTCTACCATCTATCCTGGTGCTCATGGAGGCCCGCCTCTTAAACGTTTTCCATCCGCCATTCAACAGTTTGGGTTTGGCGCCCTTGGAGCTAGTCGCCTTCACAGCGCCTTCCGAGGAGGTCCGCCCGCTCACATGCCGCTGGCCACTGCCCTTCTTTTTTCTGGCGTGTTCTGCCCCGCGTCTCTGGCGCTCTTCTCTCATCCCCTGCCCGCGCCGCAGTCATGGCTCCGTCGACGTCATGGACCATGGCCGACCTCGAGCCCCAATCTGGCAAAACCTTTCTCGTCACGGGCGGCAACTCGGGCACTGGCTTTGAATGGGCGCAGCACCTGGCCCGCCGCGGCGCCACGGTCCTAATTGCTTGTCGCAACGCGGAGCGTGGCATCGATGCTGTCACTCGCATCCAAGTGGCTCTGGCGGGCACCGACGTCACCCCCGGCGGGTCGGCTTGTCGGATTTGACGTCGGTCAAGGCCGGGGCGGCAGCGCTCAACGCCGCCCACACGGAGCTCCACGGGCTTATCTTCAACGCCCTGCTGTTGCCTCTGCTGACGGCCACGCCGGGTGCTCGCGTAGTGAGCGTTTTGTCCGACGCGCAGCGGCATGGCGCCGACCTGTCCCTCGTCGATTGGACGATGGAGCAGGGGTACTCACCAACCGCCGCCGACGTGCGGTCCAAGGTGGCCAACATACTTTTTGCGCGGGAGTTGGCGCGCCGCTTGGCCGCGGCTGGCTCCCCCGTCTTGGACGTCGCGGCGCAGCCCGGGTGGTGCACAACCTCACTGTTGGTCAAGGCCACACCCGAACTTTCCACGTCGATTTTCATAGCCGTCCTCAAGCCCTTCCTTAGCCGGTCGGCGGAGGCCGGCGCATGCTGCCTGTTGCACGCCGCGACCGAGGCGCCTCGCCTAGTTAAGGTGGCTCTTTTGGATCTGAAAGCCACAATCGCATTACACAAATTGGACGACAGCACCACGAATCTTGTGTGGGCGAGAGAGGCCGTCACGGGCTCGACATGGAAGAGGCAAATTGGCTCCGCGTCTTGCTCGCCAGCAGGTCGACCTGCTGCAAGATTGCCTTCGGCGGGGCCCTTCTTCCCTTGTGCCACCACTTGCCCACCCTCCCCCCTGCCCCACTCCACTCTTCACACTGAGTGGCCGAGCCCCCGGGTCAGACAAGACTCTGCCGGAGAAGCAGCCCTGTACAGCCATGCTGCGCCGTGGCACAGGCTCACCAGCGTCCCCGATGTTGTCACTGTACGTTCTCAATTTTCCGTGGGGCGTTTGACGGGAGCTGGTGTCACCCATCCATTGCGCACACGGCTGTGATCCCCGCTCGGAGCTGGCTCTGAAAGTGTCAAGAGTCCCCATGCAACCAATACTCATTTCGTCTGCAGGCGGCATTGAAGCTAACACCCCCCCGCCGCTCATTTCTGGCTGTTCCGTGCCACAGTGTGCTCTCCTCTGCCCAACTGGCAGCTGCTTTTCCAGATAAAGTGCTTGCGTTTTTCTGTCCGACTTGTTCTGGATTTTTTCTCAACCGTACAGAGCAAGCGCGGGTCTGGCGCGACGCCGCACTGCTGACCCAGGACGGCGCCAATTCGGCTACAGCGGTTGGAGCAGCAGCACGTCTTCCGTTTCGGCGGGGCAAGGTGGGGTCTTACACCGACCCCCACGGGGTCCCGCACCGCCTGTGCGACCCGTGCTATGCGCGGCAGCGGCGACACCGCTTGGTGCCGGCATCCATGACGGCTGACAACAGTGGCTCTGTCAGCGGAGCTGATGCGCCGCCCGCGCCCTGTTTTGCGGCGGGCTTGGCGGCCGCCGCCGCTGCTGGTTCCTGTCAGCCTAACCCCTCACAGCCGGTCAGGCTTCAGGGTGGCGGCGGTGCCGGGGTGTCCGGCCAGTCAGGTGGCGTGGAGTTGGCTCCTGCGGGGGCAGCGCCACGGGCCATGCCAGCCGCCGAGATGTGTGATGCGCCCTCCCCCCCCCACCGTCGCGGCCACTCGCTGCCGTCACAGGCGACGGATGACCGGACTGGCTCTGTCGGCGCCGCCCATGCGCCGCTTGTGCCTTGTTCTGGGGAGGGCTTAGTGGAGAGCGCATCGTCACCTGCTTTTCAATCCCTCTCGCCACCCTCTCACCGCTGCGACCGGCCACCGACCGCCCAGACAGGCGACGAAGCGAAGTTGGGCGGTTCGGTTTGTGCCTCGCCGGTTGACGGTACCTACACCTCGGCAGCTAGCCCGGCTGTGCCGTCGCCATCCGGCGCGGCGTCCATCTCCCCTCAATCCCCTCGCCTCTCTGCGGATGATTTGGTGCAGCAGTTTCTGACGAGGCTGGGGGAGGCACGGACGCCGGCGGAGGTTGGGTCTCTGGCCCCTCAACGGGTTGTGGCAGCTATCCTTAGCAGGACGTGCCCACCTAGCGTGTCGGTGTCACACCCTAATGGGCGTGTCAGCGTTTACACTCGCCGTCCCACTGTGCTCAAACAGCAAGTGGGCAGAAGCCAAACCAATAAGCGCTTGGCGGCAGGTGCGCGTTCCCAGAGTGGCGCCGCAGGGCAACGGGGCACCAAAAGACTCCCACCGCGCCCGACTGCCGCTGAGCAAGTCGGGCTGCTGGCTTCCATTGGACTCAGCGACATCAAGTTCAACCGAATACGGTTGTTCTTTGGTGGGGTGCATAGCCCAATGGCTAGTCTGCCTGTCTTGCGGGCGGCGCGAGCCGCCTTGACGGCACTGCCCGCTAATGAGGTTTCCTTACTGGACACTGGCGCCCATCTGGCCCACCTCTCGCGGGCAGTGGAAGGCCGGCTAGCCCAGCTGTGGTCCGCCGGCTTGTTCATTGAACGGCCGTCGTTTGATCCGCAGGGCGTGCCCGTCCCCCAGACTCGTGATTACGAGGCTCCCTTAGATGGGACACCTACGTACCACGATTTCTGCCCTCCCGCCGACATGCGAGATGTCCATATCTCTGTTGGCCTGGACCGAGGAGGTGACCCAACTTCTGTGAAGGTTGTCATGGGGTTTTTGAACCAAGACAGTCCAAACAGACTGGGGAATACCCTTCTCATGGCAGTATGCCCTGAGTCTAAGGACAAGTACCCCGAGGTGGCGGCTATACTAGCCCCACATGAGGCGCAGTTACGTCGAATGGCTCTGGCTGGGGTGGTGGTTGGGCCCCATCGGCGGGCAATGCGCGTGTTTGTGAACAGTGACTACCCCGCTGTTTGTAACACGACAGGCCACAAGGGGCATAGTTCATCGCTACCATGCCCCTTTTGCTTGGGCACTAAGTGCTCCAGTGACCGCCGATGCGTGCTGGTGGCTGCTTTTGGGACCATCCAAGACTTGACTGCAGCGCACCCACCGAGGACGGCCGCCCATCTAAGGGAAATGCGTACTGCGTACCAGTCGTCTGGGCAGACTCCGGGAGGACTTGGGCTGGACACCCATTTGTCCATCGAGCGGACGCCGGTTATTATTGTGCCACCCTCCCAAATCGTGCCCCTTCCACTGCACTTGCTGATTGGGCTGACGCTGCGGATGCTACGACTAGCTATTGAGGCTGTCACGCAAGCGCGAGGCGTGGCAGCAGGACGGCAGTTTTCGCACACACTGGCGGCTGTGTTGAGCGTGGAGATTGGCGTGGAGCCAGTGCCATATCATGGAGGCAACTTCATTGGTCGGCACTGCCACGCCATTGCGTCAAGGAGCGACGCAGTCGTGCGAGCTCTGCGGCCTCTCCTGCCAGCTACGTGGCTCGCCGCTTACGAGCGGGCGTGGACGCTATTCCGGGGGCTCATGTCCACGCTCAATCGAGCAACGATTATCCCCCCGGCTGAGCAGAGGCAGTTCAAGATTGACGCCCGGGCGTTTGTCAGACTCCTCCAAGGAACATTTCCTTGGTTGAGCATTTCGCCCAAGCTCCACGTGCTCTTTTCTCATACGTGGGAGTTCATGGGGCTGTGGGGCAGCACTGGTCTGTATGGAGAACAGGCCATCGAGTCCTGGCATGGGTTTTACAACCAGAACGCGGCGCGGTTTACGGCGGAGACGCCTTTACTTTCCTGTCGCAAGCTGGTGCAGACCATGGCTTTGAGCGGTTTAGCCTCGGATGCTCTAAGGCGGGCGAAGGCGCCGATTCGCAAGCGGCGCCATGGGCCCCGCAAAGCCGTTGGGCCAGGGGACCGGCGGCTGCGACGCAATAAGCCCTGGCGGCGTGAGTGTCTGGCGACTTTGGAGAAGAGGGCCGCGGACCGGGCCAAGTGGGCGACCGACCAGTTTGATGAGGCCAACCAGGTGATTGTAGCTTTCTCTAAGAAATCGTGATTTTCCGCCCATGGCGGTCTGTTTGCAGTTTGGCTGTTCGGGGGCTGTGAGCATCGGGCACTTCCACGCGCTTGGCTGGATGGAGCAGAGCTCGGCCCTGAGATCAAGACAACGTTGAAATGGATTCCATCCTGTGAAAGTGCTGCGAGCTCGTATCGCGCGCTCATTGGTTCTGAGGACCTTTCGGCGCAAGAGAAGTGCATATTCACGGAAGAAAGTGCACTGCATCTGACATCAGCCGACAGAGATGACATCAGCCAATGGAAAGCCCTAATTGTGTGGGAGACCCAATGAGGATGTCCAAAATCCAAAAGAGCCGCTCAGGGGGGTCTTAACTAGGCGTGAGGCGGGGGTAGCCGCCAACGACTATTGGGAGCCATCCTTCTTCCATGCCAAGGGGCCCCCGACGCGCTCGTCGGCGCGCACGGGGCTGGTGGTGTCAGATGAGGCGGCGGCGGCTTTGTGGGCCAAGAGTGAGGAGGTCACGGGGGTGGTCTACCCGGTGTAAGAGGGCGAGTCGGCGGCTGCGGCGGGCGAGTGCAACGGAGGTGGAGGCCGTTGTTAAATCACAGACCACGGGCCGCACCGTCATGGAGTTGTTTTGTGCAGAAACAGTCAGACAGCATTCTTCTTTGTTTTTGTTTGTCATCGGGTCTGTACTTTGGTTGAGGAACAATGGCGCCGCGACGGCGACACGCCACGGGATCGTTCTTCGCTTTCCCCCCCCGGAGACACGGCGGCGATGCGGTTTGGGGAGGTAGGGCCGACGCGAGCCGAAAGTGCCGCGTCGCGGCGACGCGAAAAGTGGGACTCGCTGATGAAGCGGGCATCACCAGAACAGAGACCGTCGACGCACGCGGCCCACTACGCACGGAGCGAACGGCATGATGCGCCGGTCCCGCCGTGCACTCCCGATGCAGCGTGGTGCGCGGCACTCGACCATTGCGCCCGATGCTGTTGACGTTTATCGGATCGACCACCCCGTTTACCCTTTCCACCTCCACCACCGACACCCAGAAGCAACTATCCTTCACATCGTCTCTGCGTCGCGGCAGAGCTCGACACTTCTTGCCGCACCCCTCGACACCGCAAACCCTCTGCACAACTCCACACGGCACACAAAAGTAAGTGCAAGCGCCTCCAACCGCCGTCACCACCGTAGGCGGCCACATGCGTCGACGATGGAACCACCCCCCTGTCCTCGTTGCCCCCTCTCCCCTTCAACTCCCCCGTCCCAACCGCGTCTCAGAGAGTACGTCCACTCCTGCTGCGGCCGAGGTGGTGAGGCCGCCCCGTCTTGCTCGCCTACAGTCGCCCCGCCGCTTAGTCGCTCTACCGGCGTTGGTCCGGTCGCGCCGTCGCCGTCCACCAGCCCACCGACAGCCGCACCCGCCACGCGGCCGCCGCCCGTCCACCCCACCCGCCCCATCGGCGGCCGCCACCTGGCGTCGGCGGCACCCCCGGGCACCACCCGCCCACGCGAGCACCTGACCGCCGCACCAGCAGCGGCGCCATCGCAGGACACGCTCCACCGCTCCAGCCTCCGCCCCCCACACCCCCCCTGTCCCGCCGCTCCTCGCCCCTCTGCCCCACCGCAAACCACCCGCCTTACACTCGAGGCTGCCCCCTCGAGCGCCACGCCCCCCTCACCGCCGGCGCGACGGCGGCGGTCGGCCCCGCACCCGTCACCGGCGTGACGGCCAACGGTGCCGCCACCGTCGCCACCGACGGTGCGGCAGCCGGGGCGGCCGGTAGGTCCAGCTTGGCCCGCTCGTTCGTCAAGACCATCCGCACGCGGGCAAGTTCGTCCACCGCCCCGCCCGCCGACACGGGCCGCAGCGCAGCGGGGGTGTAGGGCGGCGGTAGGTGGAGGGTGTCCAGGATTGTAATGGTCGTGCCCTGCCACGAGACGGGCAGACTGTTCGGGCGCAAAACGGGGAAGGCAGCGTGAAGACGGGCAGCAACAATACGGAGTCCAAGAAAAAGTACGTGGACACAGATACCATAACGAAGAGCAGCTTGACACCAAAACGAAACACATCAAAACCAAACGAGCGCACGGGGCAGGTTAGCTTCTCCATGCATCGTCCACGAACGGCGCACATATCCCCAACTGGCACCCCCCGTATGAGACGGACATGTCGCCCGCAGGAGCGCAAAGCTGTTGCCACAGCGGGTGACGGACAACAGCCACCACCACAATTGCCGGCCGCAGGCGTGCACAACAACCACCGCCCGTGTCCATGCATGCAACCGCACGCAATCGCGCTCCCACCTTCCCAAATCGCCGCAGCAGCTCCTCGCGGCGCATGCCAGCCGTCGCTTGCCCCCCCGGCCCCCCACAGCAACACTGCCCCTGTCCCGCGCAACCCCATGCAAGCTCCTCACCAACAAAACGTACGTCTTGGCAAGCGCATCAAACACGGCCTGGCCGTCTGCGCCGACACCCACCCCCACCCGCGCGCGCTCACGGCCAACCACCTCCCCCACCCGCCGCGCAGCGGCCGCCAGCT
>Ga0209831_1002542_pt1 | contig 15739 bp, 17 predicted proteins | sample Maine_Asex4_meta_FD_187451 | JGI IMG/M metagenome (GOLD analysis project Ga0209831, IMG submission 187451) | Marine algal microbial communities from Maine, USA - Maine_Asex4_metaG (SPAdes) (version 2) | ecosystem: Host-associated > Algae > Red algae > Unclassified | place: Maine, USA | collected...
GTGCTCTTAGCGCATCCGGCTGGGCGGGCCCGGGCGCCGATTTCAAGATTTCGGGCCCGAATGTCGCGGCCTGGAAGATCGTTCCGGGCCCGACACGTGGCGTAGACGTGGCGACGACGTGGCGGCATCGGCGACATGAGGCGCCGTTGCAACACGTGGCGCTGCTGCAACACGTGGCGTCGTTGCAACACGTGGCGGTGGGGCTAAGGGCGTGTCCAGTAATGGAGCCAACCGTCCAAAACTCCAAACGTGGCTAAACGTGGCACCGTTTGGCCAACCGGGCATTGGTGGCTGGGTCGAGCTCCAAAACTTGGGTGTGACGGTCCAAAAATAGCCCTTCCTCACATATTTTAGTATTCTAATCGGTCTCGTGTGGGGCCCGCGCGATCGCTTATACTTGGAGCTTCAACGGCAGCGAAATGGCTCCGAGGTCCAAACAGGCCCGTGTTGCGGCGCTCCAAAGCGCTCCGCCAAAACATGGTTCCGAACGTGGCCATCCAACGCCAATGGGATGGCTGACCCGTGGCGATCACACAGTCCCGAGATGCTCTGTGATCGGAGCAGATTCATGGTGGGACCTTGGCGGATGCTTGGGCCGCCACAAAAGAGGCCCACCGTCTGGGAGCGCCTGCAGCAGCCCAAGATTGAGATGTGATGTGCCTAGTTTTGGCCCGGCTGTTGGAGAGCCACTAGCAGGGCCACACGTTACCCAAACGTGGCCGTTGGGCTGGGCGGTTGGCTCCATTGCTGGACATGCCCTAAAGAGCTTTAGGCCCTCCTCTGGTGGTGCCCGACGGACTGGATGTGGTCGTACGGGCACCCGGACGGGTCGGGCGTACTTCAGGCACCTGCCCGAACCTCCCTGGGCCCTATCCGAGGTCGGTTGAAAAACCGACTTTTGGAAGGGGTCTAAAGGGCTTTAGCCCCGGGGCAGATGTGCCATTGTGGGGGGTGGTGCCCGATGGACCGGCTGGGGTCGTACGGGCACCAGGAAGGTCCGGGAGTGCCTCTGGCACCCTCACAAGCCGCCCTTGGCCCCATCCGAGGTCGGTTGAAAAACCGACTTTCGGAAGGGGTCTTAAGGGGTTTAGATCCCCGGCCAGAACGGTCATTTTGGGGGTGGTGCCCGATGGACCGGATGGGGTCCTACGGGCACCAGGGAGGCCCGTAGGTGCCTCTGGCATCCTCGCGGGCCTGTTTTAGCCCCATCGGAGGTCAGTTGAAAAGCCGACTTCTGGACATGGGGCTAAAGGGCTTTAGACCTCTCTGCATGAAGGGGGTCTGAAGGGCTTTAGACCCCTCGGTCGGATCGTCCCCGGAGAGCCTTGCACGGACTTTCGATGACAGGAATTCGACCGGGTGGCTGCAATTATCCCTGGGGTACTGGGGGGAGTGTGAAGTGTACTTTCGCAGTCCCCCAGCGACAAGTGGCCCTTGCGTAAGTCGTAAATCTTTATATTTGACTGGCGACACTGCCTGTACTGATTTGTAGATCTTTCGGCGGGGAACCCATGTGGGGTTGAGCTCCGGGGGAGATTTGTGTGGGGAGCGGCACCTTGAGTGTGACGCTGTGGGCGCCCTCCGGAGGTGCGGGAGCTGCCCTCGAAGGTGTAGTGCGGGCCTTGTCGGCCACGCCATTGGGGGTGCCTGGGAAGGCGCTGCGGCAGAGGTGGCCTGGGGGATATCAGGCGCGCCTTCGCAAGCCTGGGAACGCCGTGCCTAGTAAAACAACGCACCCACTCAACATCATCGACTTCACAGCCGGCCACAGTACCGACCGCGTCGGTTGAAATGGGCCATGCCCCAAGGCGGAACCATCCCAGCCGTGCCGGGGAAGCATAAAATCCGAGCCACGCCCGGCTCCACCACCACGGCCTCCACGGGAAAAACCCCGCCCAACAAGCGGCGGATACCCCTGCCGATCTCGGCGAGGCGCCAGCGGAGGAGGACGCCGGGGGATGTGATACTCCCCGGACTCGACCGCCTCAGTCCCCGTCTTGTGTGGGCCATCGTCGACTTCCGCAGGAGCAGCCGATGAGGCTCCCGTCCGGGGATACTCCCGACTGAGGGACGGGCGAGGAATAACATCCTCGGGGTGGTAGTGGAGGTGTTTCACCCCGGTCCACTCGCGGAGCCACAACCGCCCCGCCGCCGTGATACCCGGGGTAACCCGGACCCAAACCGTACGGACGGGATTACCCTGTCGTTCCGTCTCAACGCGATCAAACGCGGCCCAATACATCCCCGTGAGGCACTCCATCACGGCCGACAAAAACACGTCGTTCTCCGACGTGCCGTCGAAGATGGCGAGGAGCCCCATCTGGCGTAAGCCGTCCACCAACAAGGTGGGCAAGCGGTAAAAAGGCCCCTCTTGGCGGACCTGCCCAGCCACGGCCAGGATCGCGTGGGCCACCCAACCGCTCGCAACGGCGGCCCGCAGGGGATCCCCTTTCTCGGCGTCCACCAGGTGCATCCCTTGGTGAAAAAGGACGTCAGGGAGACGGGCGAACACGGTGCCGGGCACTTCCACCGAGGGCCACCAACGGGGAAGATTGGGGAACCCCGAGGACCCCCCCGACATAGGGACGTAGTCCGCCTCAAACTGGCTCCAGGCCACGAGGCAGCCGGACTCGGTGCGCCACTGTCGCTCCCACATCGCGGGCGTGCGATCAGCCGTCCCGGGGACGACAAAGGAGAAGACCTTGGGGAGGAAGTCCAGGGAGAAGGTCGGATGCTCCTCCGCCACCGGGCGGGTGAGCTCCACCCGGAGCGTCTGTAGACGATCCACCACCCCCGCGTCCTCCTCGGAGCGGTAGAAAGGGTAGTCGCTCGAGGAGTTCCGACGGAGGAAGAACCGTTCCGGGAACGCCTCCCCTAAGCGGCGCTCCACCGCCTCGAGTTTGGCGTGGGTGAGACCCCCCTGACGCCGGCTGGACGGCGCGGCCGCGGAACTCGAGTCCAGCCCCTCCCGAAAGGGGCGGAGAGGACTCTCCATGGGCGGGCAATCCCCCCAACCGGGAGGAGACGGCGACCGACTCGGCGTCGTCCCCCGTCGAGTAGGAAGCCCGGACTCGCTGCCGTCGTCGGCGGCGGACGAAGACCCAAGAGGAGGGGCGTCGTACAGGGCGGAAGAATCCCGCCATATCTCGAAGGGATAACCCTGATACGCACACGGGGGTGACTCCCTCCCGTCGTGTACCAGACCACGGTGGAAACTCGGTGACAGACCGACCGTCCACGAGCAGGGCTATGTGTGGCTGTCTGCCCGCGACACCCCAGCGAGGGGGAGCGAGGGAGTTTATGCCTCGCTGCAGAGAATGGACCAGGGGAAGACCCCACCAGAGGCCCCACCACACCGAACGCCGGCGGGACGCGCGGCGCTTGGGGGGTAGGATATGTAGTGCCTGGGGGCGGGCAACCCCCCCCAGAGGCCCGGGAACCGGGGTCGGAACCGGGGCGAAGCCTCTGGAACCCGGCACCCACACCCACTGTGGCCCCTTTTGGGGCCCCACCTCGGGGAATGCCCACGTATGGGGCGCCGGCAGCCGGAACGGGCGCGGGCCCCATTGGCGCTCGGGCGAGAACCCCAGCCAGCAAGGCAATCCGACAGCAGGGCACTCGGGTTTCCGGTTGGAACGGGCGTCGACCAGGGAGTCCTCCTGGGACAATTGGGACTTGCGTAATTGGATTTAGCGCCATCGCGTAATTCCGATAGGGCGCTCCGGGACTTGTATTGATGTATGCTTTTCGTGGGCAGTATTCCCCGACTCTTTCTCTCTTTCGGAGTGAAGGGGCCATAGGGCCCCGGAGGGGGTTCTGGGGGAGGTCCTATGGAGCCGGCATGGGGACATGGGGTGTGCGCGTGGGTTTATGAGTGGGAACAGCGGGGCTCGGCCCCGCCGTCCAGGAAAAAAAGCAAGCCTGTCTCCCCCAGAATCCTTCGTCCTCGCCGTTGGGATTACCCGACTATAAAGCGACCGTTGTGGTATCGGGCCGGCGGTGACTTCCGCTACGGCGATACGGTGGGCACGTCCCCTTCCCGGTGGGTGCCGGGGGGCCGTGGCACCACACTCTTCTTCGGAACGCGAGAAAACGATCGCGTCATCCAGATATACTAGGCATAAGTGCCGCTTCACGTCGGCCAGGATCATAGCCATGGCTCTTTGGAACATCGCAGTGGCGTTGCACAGCCCAAAGGAGAGGCGCACGAACTGCTACGCGCATGTGTGACACGTGAAGTCCCTGAGGTGCTTGTCCTCCTCGGCTACTGGTTTATGCCAGCAGCCCGCGTTACATTCCACGGTGAAGGACACTCTGGCGTCCCCTGAGGAATCAATGCACTCGTCCATCCTGGGGATGGGGTACGCATCCTTGATAGTCATCAAGTTGAGCTTTCTGTAACTGATACAGAAGCGTCCCGAACCATATAGGTTCAGTACCATCACCACAGGGCTAGCCCATTCTCCGCCGGCGCGTTCAAAAACTTCCATCGAGCATATACGCTCGACTTCAGCTTTCTCTCTCTCCCGGGCCATGGGCCCGGCCTGCTTGGGATGCTGCCGTAAGGGGACAGGCCCGGGCTTCAGTCGGATCCGGTGTTCCACACCTCGGATCAAGCCAAGCTTGCCTTCCCATACGGAGGCATGCTTTTTGAGGAGGGCCTTCACGGCCCCCGACCATTCCGTCGACTCCGAAAAAGCGTCTACCTCAGGTAGAGGGGGTTTCTTGACCCCCTCGGCGGCGTCGGGAGCTCCTCGAGCCAGCTCTCCGAGACTTCATAGGTCGGTCCCTCATGGGCGTCGATACAACCAATGGTCATATCTGTCGTTAAACGTGACGGCGTGACACCCTGGTGCATCACCTGGATGGTTACTGGCTCATTCGCCATCATGATGGCGGGACCCTGAGCGGCCTGTATGCCATGCTTATGGTATAAGGCGGGTCGCACTTTCACGAGGCCGCGTGTAGGTACTCCTCACCGCAACGTCGGCAATGGTCCCGGGTTGAACTCTGGTCTTCCGGGCCAGCTTAAACTGAGCCGAAGTCCCTCCGAGACAAGCACAGACCACCGAGGTGGAGGCATCGGGGCGCCCTCTTGGGGATCCCCGTCTCTTGATCGGCACCTTGGCCCCGTTGAGGAGTTCCACATGTTGCTCCTGAGTCGCGATATTCTTAGTTGCGACATCAATAAAGGAGGTGCCCAGGATTGATGGTACACTCATGTTGTTTACAACTCTGAAGGAGATACAGGAGTTCTGACCCCCGAGGGTCACACCAAGACAAACAGGACCAACAATGGGGAGCCAGCCCCCATTGACGGCGTGAAACAGCTTCCCGAGATCACCCAACGGTTGTAGTGGGGTGTCTACCGGCAGTAACCGCCGGTCTATTAGGGTCGGGCCACTCTCGGTATCTAAGTTAGCCCGGGAAGTGAGATCAAACCCTGCCGTCAGGAATAACCGGATGGCTAGTTGATACCTTGAAGAGGACATAAAATCGCAATGCGTGCCCTCCGGGGGCCTCCCTTGGGGCGCCCCTGGTACTCGACTCGGCCTATTACTCCCGGCCCTCAGGGAAGACTTACATCTTCGATCTGCCCCTGCTTTTGTCGGAGCGGGTGGGACCAGCCCACCCGCTACTCGTTTCCCGATGGGGAGCTGCCCTCCTCGTAGTGCTCTTCGGCGCCCTTCCCAAGGGAGGGCGAATCATCCGAGGACGACTACGGTGGGCCGTAGTGGTGTTTCACCGCCGCCACCGGCTGCGTTCGCCGGAGATCCTCCTCGTTCTTGCGGCGCACTTCGCACAGCTCCAGGAAGGCTGTCGTTAGCAGGGCTCTTGTCCCCGCATCAAGGCGGGGCACACCTTGAATACATGCCCTCGCATGTTACATGCGAGGCAGTTATTCTTCCGGAGTCGCCCCGGGCGACCCTTGTCGTCTCGGGGAGGACCAGGTGGGGCTTCCCGAACATTGGATGCGGTCCGTCGGGAAGGTCCAGGGGGGACTTCCCCCACCTTAGCGGGAGCCCATCGGGAATGACCCGGGGGGGCTGCCCCCCCCTGAGGAGGGGCCCATCGCGAAGGACCCGGAGGGGCTTCCGCCATCTCAGGTGGGGCCCATCGGGAAGGACCCAGAGGGGCTTCCCCCACCTGAGGTGCGGCCGTTACCGCCGCGGTTACATACTTCCTCGGTGCTGGCCGGGCAGCTCGACGCTCCCGACGGGTGTCTCCATCCCTTCGCTCCTGATGGCCTCTACGACAGACGTCACCCATTCGCTGGGAACATTGCACCAGCAGATTCATCTGAATTGTGCTGGTGTTATGTTCGCGCACATCTGCGCGAACCTCCCAGCCAAATCCCTGCGTATAGCGACTTTTCATCTTTCCTTCTGTGTTCATATATCCACACAGGCGACGTAGCCCCTGAAAGCATACGTAGTACTCACTCTCGGTCTCGTCCGCCTCTTGGGCGTCCCCATGAAACAGAGTGTCTTGATTTCGTAGCGACTGCTCATCCGCATACTTGTGGAGGAGCCAGTTGATCAGCTCCATGTAGGAGCTGACCTCTCCGCTCCACCCCCCTTGGAGGGACGGCATGATTGTGTATAGCTCCCTCTTGAGGTCACCCTTAGTGAGCTCGGGGAGGAGGTAGAGGGCTCTGCCCTCCGATACATCATCGTCGTCGCCCGCTTTCACGAAGCGGCTGAGGAATTCAAAGACGCCTAATGCGGGCGTCCCATCCCATTCTGCCTCACGGCCAAGTGTGACCGAGACATCCTTACGCAGACGAGCTAGGCCGTGCGCCATGGTCCGGTCATACCGGAAATAGAAATTCGCAAAGGCGGACGTCGAGCAATCTAAAATGGCTGCATAGCGATCATCCACTGGGGTGATCTTGGCAGGGATCCGTCGACGGAGTTTCCCTTCCAGCTCGCGCCCTAGGGCGCGAGTCACAGAGCGACGGGGCGCATGGCGACCCCCCTCTCCCCCGGAGTACTCTCCATCCGAGGAGGAGGAACACATCCGTCGACGACGGCGCCGGGACCGTCGTGTGGTCCCGATGGCTGTCTCAAAAAAAGACAGCCGCTCATTCAAGGGGCGATTCAAAGCGTCCAAAGAATCCCGTAGGGCGGCCGATAAGACCGCTGCATCCTGGGCCCCCATGGGGGCCCGATCTCCACCTCCACGAGGACATGTACGGTGTGGCCCGGCGGCTCTCGCTCGCCCGGCCCGTCCATCATACGGCCCCTAAGGCAGAGGGGGATCCGCTTGGTCCCTCTCGCGCGGGGGTCGAGGAGGAGGAGGCGGGAATGCTCCTCCGGCTCGGCCCTCCACACCTTGAGCGTGAAGAGACGCGAATGCCCTACCGTCTGCGCCCCCCGCACCTTGGGGGGGAATAGACGAGAAAGCTCTTCTGTCTGTGCCCCGCTGACCTTGCGGGGTAAGAGACGGGAATTCTGTTCCGCCTGCGCTCCCCTCACCTTGGGGGGGAAGAAACGGGAATAGCCCTCCGTCTCCACCCCCATCGCCAGGCACGCCACGTTCTGACGTGGTCGAGCCCGCACGATCCCCCGTCCGAGCAGGGATTGCTCCGGGGCCCCCGGCCCCCGAGCCCTCGCTGGCTCCGTCACGGTCACCCCGGGACGTGTCGCCGGTGCCCTGGGCGCCGGACTCCATCACTCCCGGTACGTCCATTACGGGAAGACTCCGTCCTCCTTCGGGAACAATCTGTAACCTCAGACAACAACAGCAACTCAGTGACACCCAAGGGTAAGACAAAGACACAGCAGAAAGACCACCGTAACACAGGACAAAGGGTAGACCCGACTGATCAAGAAGGGCCAGACTCTGATTCCCCGCTGATGCATCAAATGTAGTGGTTTCTGCCCGCAAGGCCGACCGGGCGAGACTCCGTCGGAAACCCAGCACAACATGTCGAGCGACACAAAAGAGAAAGAACAAGGACGCCTGGATCACAGGACGCGCAGCGCACTAGAACGCCGGAACTAACGAAAACGCAACGCTGATCAATTCATGGAAGAATGCCGACCCAGGAACAAATACTCATATACCTTCAGGAGAAGCAAAACGCGCACGAGCCTAGCCCACGAGACCGGTCATGGGGGGACCGGTGCCCGACGGGCCATGGTCCCGGAGCAGGGGCCTCTGGTGGCCCGTGCCGCGGATCAAATAACACTGTTCCACTGGAAGAGATATCTGGCCCACTCACTTGGGTCAGCTAGGAATGATAAGTCCCCCTAAATCCCAAGAGACGTAAGCCCAGGAATTTCCAATTCTTCGTTGGAAGTTCCTAGGGAATACCTTCGTCGGCCGATATGTGATCTCGGCTCGGGGTTCCGCCCCGGTTGAGAAAAGCATCCACAAGCTTCCCGGCCCCTCCAGGGGGCCCAGATCGAATGGGCTTGCGCCCCTTTCGTCTGTGTCAGGCCCCTTATTTGGGGCCTGATCAGGCGGTGCTCCTTCTCGCACCCCCCTGGAGGGGATGTCACGTGTATGGCCTGGAACCACGCTTGGTGCCTGCTCGAGGGGGCGCCACACGTCAGTCCCCTCTGGGGAGCGCTACGCGGGTGCTCGCGGCGGGGATGGCCATCCCCGGCCTCGGCCGGGGGGTCGTGCCATCCGAGTCAGTGGGGTTTCCCCCAAAAGTTCGTTGGAGGTATTCATGTCTGGCACCGTTGAGACACGTGGTATTGCAGATTTCATTGCTTGAATCTATGCTGCGGCATGCGACTCAGATGTGGTACGGCAAGTGGGCAAGCCGCATAGAACAGAACGACAGAGATGAAGAGGGCGTAAACCAATGATGCCATGAAGAGAGAGGAATACACCACAGAGCGCACAGTCGACGTAACTGACGTCAGCGCAAGGTAAACAGAGCGCGTGCAACGTGTCTAGATCCCACGCGCCGGTACTGATCTGACCACCCCGAAGGACTCCCAGCTCTCTCCTCCCGCCGATCCGCCCGCCCTCCCCCCCCCCAAGCCCCCCGCAGAACATACCGGTGCGCCTGTGTAGCAGCAAGATAAAGAACAAAGCAGAGTGCAGAAGATCATCAACATCCACGTCGTACCAACGGAAAAACAAAGGGAAAAAGCAAAGGCAACATAATGCAGCGATCGTGAGGGTCCTTGTTCCAAGTCCAAGCACATCGTAGGCACAAGGAAATAGCTGTTGGAAACGCCAACGTCAGAAAAAAAATTGTCCCAGCGGATCCAACATGTCCACGGGACACTCAAAGATTGAAACATAGAAAGACGCTGACCACGCAGGCACACCCACGTACCGAGCACACATGCACGACAAGGTGCACAAAATGACCATTTAGAAAGAAGTGATGCGCATGTTACGGACCCCACACGGTGAGGAGCGACCCCACGGCCAAGTCAGCAACGGGTCAGGCACGCGCAAGGGACGTCGTCAGACGAATCCGCCACCGCCGTCCTGTCGGGAAGCCAACGTGGGTCTGTCCCGTCTTCAGGGTATGGTCCGTAGGGATTGTTCTCGCGCAGGATGTGCAGGTTAGGATTTGCAGCATTCGACGAGCGGGACAGGATTCGTGGCCCGTAACGATGTAACGAACACGCCGGCTGCCAATGGGGAGACGCTCAAATCGATACGACAAATCTCCCAGGACCCCCTCGAGACGCTGCAGACGGTGCTTGGGATCCAATCGCGTGCTTTGTTTGCTCCCGTGAGGCGCACGCGACCGCCCACGCCCCGCCCCCGCACCACACGACGATGTCTACGCGAAGAAGAGCGTGACACCTGGCCGAACCCGCCGTTCAGCTGCCACCACAGGGGGTCGCCGCTGTGTGCGGCACTGTGGAGTGCGGAAGAGCCGCGGCCGGCCGCCGGCGGCAGCCGAGCACCATGGCCAGGCGGCCACACCCCACAATTTGTGGTCGCCAGGCGCGGATGCCCTCATCCGTGGTGCTGAGAGACCCACCCCCACACACGGACGCACACGCGATAAGAACGTCACGTCGGCTGGGGTGCGCCTCGGGACAGCCCCCGGGCCCGCCGCCCAGCCCACCGTCGCGCCCACCTTCGTGCCCACCGGCGTCCCGCCGTCGCGCCCACCGTCGCGCCCACCGTCGTGCCCACTGGCGTCCCGCCGTCCTGCCCCATGCTCGCTGCGGCTCCGGCCACGACCACGCTGCCTACGGCCGCGCGACCGACCATCTACTGATTGAGGCTCCATGGAGCCTTTCGAGGCGGCCCCGGCCCGGGGATATCGACTCAACCGCTACGTATTTGCGGCCGAGATACATCACCTGGACGGCATGCCAATGTACCTGCGCACGCACATTGATGGCGTCGCCTACGTTTATTACTGCAACGACGGTGAGACGGCGGAGAGCGCGACCGACCGTCTATACGACGGGCTGGGGGGAGCAAGCCTCGCCGAGCCGTCTTTGTCTTCTGACGCGGGCGCCAAGGCGCTGAAACGAGGCAGCCACGGGTCGTGGATCAGCCACGTGTCGTTTCATGGCAAGGTGGAGCAAGCCCGCACGAGCAGCGGCACCTGCGCCGCCCCTCTCGTTTGCCCGAATATGCACGTCCACCTCCGGACCGTCCCGTATGCTGTGACGACGTACGATGCAGAAGACGAGAATCTGACCGCCGCCATCGCCAACGCGGAGCTGGAGCGGTCCCCTTCGTACCGCGCCAAGCAGCAGACGCTGAGCTTTTTCCGCTCGCGGGCCGCCATGCCGTGTCCCCACCAGGGGTTGTCAGGATATGGTTTTTGGGCCGTGATAGGATACGGATACACGCCGATCCTCCGTATCTGATTACGGATAACTCCCTAAGCTGAGATCCGGATCAGGATATCTGCCTCCGGAACCGGATATTTGAGTAGATTATATTCGTATCCGGATACGATTATTGGATCCGAATATAATCCCCCAAGTCCGACAGACAGCTCAACTAGAGCCCAAGAAGAACGCCATCCAGCCGTTGTTCGAGTGCTAAATGGACGTCAGTACGACTTGAAATCCACACTTGATTTCAACACCCCAACGGGCGCCGTCGAGGCGGTACGCCGCCGTTTGTGTAAACGGACGTCGGAATGGCCGTTCTGAATCTCGTGTCACACTCTGACAACAACGCAATCGGATCGAGTCGCGTGATTGAACGGTTCCACAGGGGTCAGGCTGGATCGCCGCTTGTCGCTGCCAAACGTTCGGACATTAATACCCCGATTGTCGGCACGCGAAAAGAGAGGTCGACTGCGTTTAACCAGAATTCTCCAGATGCGGGAAGCCTCATAACCATATATATCCCTATATCCTGACTCTCATATCTGGGATACGGATCCGATATAATCTCGCAATTTCTGTCGGACAGTATAGATGAATCCTCTCCTCCTTTTCTCATAAAGCATTTTGGATATGCGTCCCCGGCTCGTATCCGAAGTGGATACGGATATAATCCACGGATATCATCCTCGGGGATATATCCATGACAACCCCTGGTCCCCACGTCCGCTGAGACTACCATGCGCTCGGCGCGACCACGCCCGAAACCGTGTACGGGACTGATGCGGTTGCGCCCCCTGCATACTGGCCATTGGTTTGTGGGCTGCACGGCGTACAACAACGAACACAGCCACCGCTTTGTGCTGGTGCCCCCTTCTGTTGACATGGAGATGCTGCAGGATCTGTTTGACGACCCCGACAAAGCTGACGCCCGCACTGAGCCGCCCGCGAGCTGCCTGTACACGGATTCGCGCTGGGCGCGCCACCACCCATGCCCGCTTGAGCCCGAGCGTGGCGTCCGCCTCGTGCCCGCAGGGACGACACCTGACGGCTCGGGCCCTGTGCGCCTGACCATCTACTCTTTTACCAAGCCCGCGCTCGCTAGATATGCTATCTTGTTGCTGACCGGTGTGCACACCCAGCCCCGCGGTATCCGAGCCATCCCACGGGGCCACCTGAGAAGGCACGTATTTGACCATCTCCAGCTGGACCCAACGAGCACCCGCGCTCAACTAGATAAGCGCATCCGCGACGAGTTGCAGCTACGACCAAATTCGGCCGCCATCCGCCACGCATGGGCCGACCATCGACTCGCCAACAATCCGCTCGGGGAGGACCAGGTCAGGGTGATGTCCCGCCTGGCTGTCTCCGCCGGGGGGCCCCAATACATCTGCAAGGTGGTCATTTGCGCCCGCTCCCACGAAAATCCGGACTGCCCGTACAGCTACGACACATTCTACTTGGACGCCTTGATGGACGGGGCCGGCCTGCAGAGCTCCTTTTGTGCGGTCATTAGCTTCAAAGACTTCACCCCCATCGGCGCTGCCCCCGACGGAACTAACCCACAGTGGCTTTTGTTCTGACCAACAATCTTGTCGACTCGCTTGCAGCGCACTGCAACTGTCTTCAAGGCCGCAACGCTGGGGGAGAGTGCTGACCTGTACCGAGAGCTGTTTGAGGAGTTATTACGCGAGTGTGGCTTTCACGGGCAGACGATTCCATTGGTAGGGACCGCAGTGACTGAGAGAACCGTCGAGGGAGTGCGCCCGCGCGAGTTGGTCTCGCTGACTGCTGACTTCTGTGCCGCGCAGGCGGACTGTGCGGCGATTACGCTCGCCAAGAAGGCCGGCCACGCCAACGCTGTCGACGCTGCGCGCGCCTTCCTGCGCGGCTGCTCGGTGCACTACCAACGCTCCGTGCAGCGGATTCCGCTGGACCGCGACAATGCCGACAGGGACAAGTGGACGCGCCCGCTCTCTGCCTCCTAGACCGTCTCCACGCTGCGCGATGCCAACCACCTGCTCCATGACCTCCAAGATCACAACCACAAGAGAGTTCGAGACTGGTCTGTCTGGGCGTCTCAGGACGTTATCCGCCACATGCTGTTCCCACGAGTTTACAGCCGCTTGCACGCGGACCTGCTCGTTGCCGTGCCGGCCAATACCAACAAGCAGGAGAGCCGCCACCACGCCAACGCCGCACACTCTCCGCCTGGCCAGCTGCTCCGAGTCATCACCCATCACGAGCGCCTGGAGAAGCAAGACATGGACTGGGTTTATGGCCGCGGCAACGAAGGCAGCGAGAATCACCGCCCCCTCAACACCGAGCGACGCTACATACGCCAAGCCCAACGCAGCCACAAATCCCGCGCCAACACCCACCGCCACCAAGGCGCCGCCGACGCCTCCATGCCGACCTTTGCCCACGAGCCCGTTGACGCGCACGAGCCGACCCAGCCGACATTGTCCATCACGGCGACCACGACCCTGACGACCACGCTGACAGCGACGCAGTCGACGGTTGCGAAGCCTTCCCGGGTGCAGCACGGCGGGGGGGAGCACCGACCTGGCGCGTCAAAGCCGACTACAACCGCGACGCCGAGGCTCACACCGTCGTCAGCGTCGTCGCTGCTCCCCACCGCCAAGCGCGCGGGGTCAAGCGCCGTCCCGACCGACGACGACGCCACGCGGCCCTCCTCCCCCACGACGGCCACCGAGCACCCCCTGCCCACCGACATCCGCCGCCCGGTGGCGGCGGCCGTCAAGCGCCAGACGGCGGTCGAAGAACAGCAGCTGTGCGTGGCGGCGCAGCAGCAAGAGCTCCTCAATTCCTTGCTCGCCGTCCACCAGCCGGACAAGCAAACGAATACGGGAACGTCGCAGTCGCCCGCGGCAAGCAGCCCAGAGCACAGTGATGTCGCTGACAACAAGTCGACCCACTACGCCCGAGATATTTCTCTTCTCTTTCTCTTTTTTTTCTGCTTCTGTCTGCTCATGCTTTTCTCTCTCTGTTGTTTGCTGCCTGCTCCGCGTGGGCTAACGCATACGTGTGCCACAACAGCATTGAATGTCACCAAACCAAGCGGTCGCAATCTTGACAAAGTTTTCCGCCTCCCCCCGCGTCACTACCCCCGAGCCCCCACCCATTCAACCCCACGTTCCCCACCCCCTGATGTAAGAAAAATGCTGCGCGCAGACACACCGTGCCGCCCGGCCAGACGCCCCGTCAGCCCAGCACGACCCACTCAGCACAGCCGCCCGCACGCCACGCGCTGGGAGCCACCCATTCCGGCTGGCGGTCACAAACCCATCCGCGCTGCGTCACGAAACTCGTGGAAGGCAAGATACCGAACGAGATCCCGAAATCTCACGAACGACAGACACCAAATAGCAATTGAGTGTACTTAACGTTATGGTGCTTTGCTGAGAGATGGAGCATGCACGTTTGCAAGTGCAAGCGTTTGCCGAGATGGACCGATGTCAGGATGTCCATCAGAGCGTCTCTCACCTGGCTTCGGGGGACCGATAGCGTCCTAAGTGCAATAGCACCTGGCATCACAGGAGAAAGCCTCAGCCAACCACTGGCACATGGTAAGACGTGGGACTGAGGGCTGATCATGCAGCCAATGACTTCTCATGATTCAATGTCAAGAGCACTGCCCAAACCCTGTCAGAATGCAGGTTCAATGAATGTGACCACGTGCCCATTGGCTGCGTCAGGCGACTTAGTTTCACAGTATTTGAGCCGGGTCTCCACGGTCCAAAATACAGGGACTGGGCACCTGTGCCATCTGGTGCCCCAGAAGAAACGCAGTTGGGCTGGATCTAGTCACTGCTGTACCCTTCATCAATGGTGATTGGTCAACAATTGTCAGTGGCACGTCTCGATGTCAATGAACGAAGGCGATCTACTGGTCACGGGGCTCACGCGGTCGGAGGACCGATGAACGGCTCGAACGGACAAAAAAGAACTGCAAGAACTCCTCAAACGTCATGCATGTTCGGAGGCCGATTCAGCCTCTGCGAGCAAACATGAGGGGCCGGTTAGGGGGGCCGCTCCTGACGGCACCGCTGTGGCCGGTGGCTTAAGATGTCTTGTCCTGATTAGGCCGTCAGCGTGCATGTTCTGACATCGTTTCACAAAGACCACAGCGGGTGTCAGCCGGTACTTGCCACCGGGTCACTCAGAGTGCGGTTTTCCAGCTGCGGTCAGCCTTTGTCTGCCCAAGGGCCCGGCGGACCTGGTCGGGATGCTTGACATGTCACACATCACCCGGTGATATCATGGGTCTCCCTGCAGCACGGGTCAATGCTCGCAGTGGTCGGGTGTGCATGTTTGTTTGCGCAAACGTGCATGCGCCAATTTTCCGCAGAGCACCATATGAACGTTGCACGCAGGATGAGCATTGTCAAGGATCCCGCACCCAATCCCTTTGAATTCCCTGGCCTTTAGGACAGGGTGCTCTCAAAGTGTAGTGATGCACACATATACTTAGATAACGGGACTTGATCTCCGTTTCAGAGGTGGCAGTCTACATTCGTGTTCTCAGGGATCTGAGGGCGTGTCAGCGTTGGAAGGGTCGCGATGACGCTAAAAAGCGAATAGAGTTACGTGGCTGAGAAGGACTGTCCTGCCACAAGGGTCACAGGGCCCGGACAACGTCTGCCCCTCTGCCCCCCCCCACCGCCCCGAGTCGCGCGCGGCGACCGCGCGCAGCGACTTCCGGGGTTCGACGCGCCCACGATGACCCGCGGGTGATCGTGCCTGCGCGCCGTCTTCTGTTGCGGCGGCGCGTCGGCGGCTGCTGACGCAATCTAGCCGCGGCTTTAGGCGACCCGTCGCGCGGCGATCAGTCCAACCCGCCCGCCCGTGCGCCGTGTCGGCCGCCCTGCCCGCCGTGCGCAGGTGCGCTGCGCGGCGGAGTGACGACTCGTCCTGTGGGCGTCACGCGACGCCGGCGG
>Ga0209831_1002545_pt1 | contig 15731 bp, 14 predicted proteins | sample Maine_Asex4_meta_FD_187451 | JGI IMG/M metagenome (GOLD analysis project Ga0209831, IMG submission 187451) | Marine algal microbial communities from Maine, USA - Maine_Asex4_metaG (SPAdes) (version 2) | ecosystem: Host-associated > Algae > Red algae > Unclassified | place: Maine, USA | collected...
CGTTTCTTGCGTGCTGTCACCCATCTACTGCCCCGTTCGTGCATCGACAACAACTTTGTGGCCGACGCCTGCCACGGCGGCGGTGGCATCTTCTCCTTCTTCTCGATTGCCCCTACCCGACGGTGGAAAGCGGGCCTGGTGCAAGACGATGGAGTGTCGGTCAAGGCGGCGCGTGCGCCAGGACCTGAAGAGTGTCGAGTGGTTGAGTTTGCGTTGTATTGTTCTTGTGCGGCCGCATTACTGGCGTGTGCTTGTGGGGAGAGTGGTTTCCGGGGAGACTACGTGCGCAAGAGTGAAGTGGTGTCGAGTACGTCACACCACGATGCCTGCTCGAGGTGGTCGGCGGGATAGTTGGGGTCATGGTGGCGGGGAGAGCTCGAGGGGGGGGGGGGGAAACTTTCCACGCCCACTAGTCACCCCCGTCGCCATGTCTCATTTTCCGACATCTGGGCGAGCTACGGCCTCCACTTTGAGATCGCTATGCGCATGTCTGCCGATGCCTTCTACGACCTGGCTGACCGCTTGCGGCCGCGTCTTCCTCACCGCGGTGCGCCGCCTGAGGTGCGGATCGCCATTGTGCTTCTCGACTTCGGCGGCGGGAGCTACCTGGATAATTTTGCTACTTTGGGAGTGCATACCTGTACTGTCCATTGTGCTCTTTGGGATGTCGTCGATGCCGTAAACTCGACACCCTTTTTGGAAATGGACTTCCAGTTGAGCAGCTCCCCACGTCGGCTGGCGTACGCGCCGGGGTTGCGAAGCCGTCGAAACTCCCCATTTGGCAACGTCCGTGAGGCAGTAGACGAGATTGCGGTCGAGAAGGAGCAGCCTCTCGCGACGGACGCACCGCGTGTCGAACACTACTGTACAAGGAAGAGCTTCTACGCTCTGAAAAATCAAGCCATTAGCGATTCCGAGTACAAGTTTTGTTGGATGGCGTGTTCCAGTCCTGGCGTAACAGTCGACTCCACGGCCTTCTCGAGAACATCTCTGGGTCGGCAACTGTCTGACCGCGACAGCGTGTTGACGCTCGATATGACTCGAGACGGGCACAGGATTGCTGCCGATGGAGCGTACGCTGCCCGCGAGGGTTTGGCGGTCCCGCGGCCAGGTGTCGGGCAAGGCTATCGGTGGCGAGATGCGTTCCATTTCTACCTGTCTTCTCTGCGCGTCTATATTGAACAAGGTATCGGGATGCTGCTATGGAGGTGGGGCGTCTTTTGGCGGCCTTTGAGGGTGCCGTTTGCGAAGCGCCCCAGCCTCGTTCGAGCACGCTTTCGACTGCACAAAGTTTTTTGAACGCATTCCGTTGCAGCGGCTGCCGTTGGCGCTCCGTTTGGCAATGATCGTGTCAGACCGGGGGTATCCTTGGCACTAAATGATGCGGTGAGTGCTTGCCAGCGTGGGCGGCGCGGCGATTGCGAGCGGTCGGACCTGAGGTCGGGAGATCCCGCCACCGCATCAGCGGTCGGGCCAACCGCCGGCGATATAGCGGCTGCTGCCGCCGGCGCAGCACGTGGCGGGCCGCCCGCTTCCACGACACGTGGTGTCCCTGCCGCCGAAGCAGTGTCGGGCGTGTCACTGGGGCCTGTAGGCGCCACAATCACGGGAAGCACATCCGGCCGCATGACACCAGTAGAGGCGGGCGGGGAATCCAAGCTCCGCGGGGAACGGTCAGGTTTGTCCGGTGCAGAACATATGCCCCGTTTTCGCGACACCGCTCCAATAGCACGCTTTTTTCGCCATACATTGGCAAGCCGCGACGCCTCAGCTCCTCCTTGAGCCGCTTTACCGTCACTAGAGATGCCATACCCGGTCGGAAGACGGAACAACGAGCGGCAGGGGGGGAGAGTTCTGAACTGGTAGCGGGGGGGGTGGACTGCACTCGGTTGGGGAAATGGGCGGTGACTGGGTCGCTCTGAGAGGGTTCTGCCGTGTCCGTCGTCGGGTGGTGCAACATTGAACGACGGGAATCAACTTCAAGTCTCAAAATGGATGGACCAGGCATCAATCTATTCCTGGAATGTACACGGCGTTATAGCGATATGAAGTACGTGAGTAGCTCGCCTATGTCATAACATTATATGGCCCGCATAGCGGGCTCGACCAAGGACACCGGCATCATGTTTATACCGAGGAGCATAACGCGGAAATGCGAACGGGCCTCAGTCGGGCAGCCGGGGCTGTTTCTCTCCCTTGCATGCAGCCAACTGTACCTGGAGGGCGTCGCGCGAGTCAAAGCGGAGAGGCTCGATGGCAGGGCGGACGATAGTGAAAAAATGGTCAAGACAGAAAAGATGCACAATCCGGTCAAGAACAAGACCAAGCACTACTGCTGATCCCCCAATTTTGTCCTCATCGCCAGAGACCGGGAGTGCAACAGCAATGCAGGGACGTTTGCGATTGGCCAAGTGGAGCAACAGCAATGCATGTCGGGTCCCATCTTTCCAGAATGAGCCCGTACGGCCCGCCAACGCACCATCGGCGCACTCGTATTTCTGAGATTATCTGAGAATCTCGCAGCAAATCCTGATATGAATCTGCACTGGGCTACTTTACCCCATGAGACGACTGAGAAAGGAAGAATATCGCAAGAAAGCGGATAATCTCGATTCTGCACGGACCTGGCGGTTGGACAGCGAACGGCGCGTCGTAGATACGCACTCAGAAGCTGTTTGATGCTGTTCTACACGAATGGTTGGCCTGTTTTACGAAGCAGTCCCGGTCTTGGCCGATGAGGACAAAATTGGGGGATCAGCAATATGTTAAGAAGCTCCACGTGTTGCACGCTCACTTGCCGTAATTGTGCAAGCCACTGGTGGAGGCGACGTCTTAGAACATGGCGCAGGTGAGCGTGGAGGGCGACGACTACACCATGCTCAGCGCCACGCTGAACCGCGAGGCCAACGTGCTTGAATTTCCGGCTGACCATGACATCTGGCATGCGACGCAGGCACGGTCAAACATCCTGCGTTGCGCGGTATCCGCCAAGGCCGGGCGGACTAATAAGGCGTGCAGTGTGAAAGAGATGCTCTCGTCATCGAGTTTTCGGGAACGGTTCGCTCAAGGAAAGAAGAACATTAATGAGAAAAAGCGTAGCTGTGCTGTCGTACGAGGGTATATTGATGGTTATGAGCGTTTGGGTACATCTCTTGGAGAACGAGGGCATCGGCGATGCGTGCTTGCTGCACACTTGCCACCCAGCCATCCCGGATGCTGAGGGCAGAAAAGCACTGGTGCCATATGTTCCATAGAAGAAAATATGTTGTCGTGCCGGCATTCACGTGACAGGCCAGCAGAATCCAGCTAGCAGTGAGATGGCTGCCTGTAGAACGAGAAGCACGAAAGACCTGACTTTGTGGCCGCGGGTGGCGGTACCTGACGCCATGGACTAGAACCGACCAGCTGCTGGTATCATGAATGGCGCATCATCGGATCATCGGATCAACCAGGCAGGAGAAGTGGATTGGCTGACTTTCAGTTCCACCAGCCTCCTGTCATCCGGCGCATTTACGGAAGTCCTCGAGACTCTTGCGTATGGGATAGTGTCCAATCGCTTTGTCTCTCGTATCGAGCTTGTAAGAGCGTGCCGAAGAGAGGGCGTGTGGGCCACTCACTGCAAAGCGGCATATCCGCTAGGGGGAACTGTGCGGCCATCAGTAGCGCTACTGCCGCTCGCCCCCCCTCCTCCCTATTGCACTTCTTCTTCTCCGTCCCCCCCCCATCCCCCCCACTGATGTTGTGCTTTTCCGCATTCTGCACTGAAGCCACGGCCCCCCTGCCCACATAAGAGCCAGCCCTCGCCCCGCTTGCTTGTGCAGCACTGGCTGCAGCGGCGCCAGCCGCCTTCGCGGCGCCGGCAGCGCCGCCGTAGCGGCGGTGGTGCCGGCAGCGCCGGCTGCGCAGGCGAACGCCGCACCCGAAGCTCTGGGTGTGCTGCCGGCAGCGTCTACCAGCACGGACGTCGAGGCCGCGTGGGAGGAAGCGGAAAGCCATACTGCGTTGGAGAAGATACGGGCCGCGGCGCTGGCGGCGCTGGAACCGACGACGGCGGCCGCGTAGGTAGCAACGGTTGTGGTGCCGCTTGCGCGGCTGCTGCCGAGGAACTGACGCGACTACTCCGGCGCGGCGGTGGCGCAAGCTAACGGGGCGAACGCTATGTCCGTGCACGCTGGGAAGTAGATTGGGTACGTTTTGGCCCAAGCGCATGCAAGCCGGGCGGGCACACTGGGGCCGCAAACGGACGCTGAGACGTACGCCAGTGCTGCGGATGCTGTTGTTAGCGTTAACGGCGAGGTGGCGAACAAGAAGGCTGCACACGCCGCAGCTGTTCACGCTGCGACATAGGACTCGTCGTACACGTACGCTATGGACAACGTGTTCGACCAGGTGGCAGACCGCATTTGGTGAAGCCCGTTCATCTCCCTTCAGAAAGCGTTGGCTCAGTTCGACATCTTCAACGATGGAGCACCGCTCCCGCCTTCTGCGAGACAGCCTGGCGGATCGCCCGCGTTGACTGTAAGCGGCGGCGGTAGCAATGGTGGCGGGCGGCGGCGGCGCTGGCGGCGGGCGGTGGCGGCTGGGGCGACGGGCGACATCAGCACTGGCGGTGCGCGGCTGCGGCTCTGACGGCGGGCGGCGCTGGTGCCGGCGGCGGGCGTAGCGGTCGCCCAGGATGAAGCAAACCTTGGCAAGATTGGCGGTGGTGCTCTTGTTGCTCGCCCAAAGGCTCGCAGTCTAGCCATCTAAGGTCAATTGCGGCGGCGGTCTCGTGCACGTGCATCGCCGCAGCCCCAAGTATTTTTTTGGAGTACCCCATCTCCATCGACAGCCAATTGCCACCGCCCGAGATCCGTCTTATCTTTAAGCGCCGTCATCTCCTTCACTGTTCGGAAATTGAAGAATGGGCGAGCCTTGGACGACCGCACCCGACGCGCACTGCTCCGCACAACAGCTACTTTGGTTTGGGGGATGGCATCGTCCATCAGCACCCAGCCGCGCCCGTACTTCGCAAGAGCCTCGTGAATGGGCGTGGGAGATGTGTCCGCCAGGACGACTGGGGCCGCCGGAGGTGGAACACCAGGAATGCCTGAAAATGAGACGGCGGCAGCAAGGGCTACATCAAGTGGTCCTGCCGTGGGTTGGCCTGAATCCGCCTCAGCGAGAGCTGGTGAGTAAACGAACGAGGGCGTGGGGCGCCGGATCGACTCGTGGGGGGGGTGCAGCGCGGGCGCCGAGGTCGGCGCGGCCGCCGCTGAGTCGTCCAACACTGCCGCGGGGCGCCAAATCGACTCGTGGGGGGGGTGAAGCGCGGGCGCCGAGGTCGGCGCGGCCGCCGTTGAGTCGTCCAACACTGCTGCGGGGCGCCGAGTCGACTCGTGGGGGGGGTGGAGCGCGAGCGCCGAGGTCGGCGTGGCCGCCGCCAAGGCATCCGAAGCGGGCGTGAGGCGCCTTGTGGGCACGTGTGGGGGGGGGGCGCCGTCGTTGTCGGCGGGTGAGTGGCATGACTATGCGGGTTACGGGGCGGGTGTCCCGTCGTTGGGTTTGCGCGCATCAGGGGACGAAGCAGAGCAGCCCCGTTGGTCATGTCTTTGCTGGCCTTCGAACACCCCGGTGCCGCCCAGAAGCGCTGAGCCGACGAGGCCACAGGTTCGACCAGCACCCTCCGCGATGCGGTTGTAATAGGGTTGCGACCTCCGAGACTGGGGCCCGAAACTGATGAAACGCCTTTCTTGGCCCGCTTCCCGGGCGGCCTCCCGTCAGCAGCCACTTTACAGCCACGCATGCCCCCTGCCTTCGGGTGCTGGCACCCACGTTTGCTGCGCCTGCCGGCGTAGCGAGCACCGGAGCTGCCGCCGCCGCCGCTGCGGCTGCCGTCGCCTCGGCTGTGGTTGTCGTCTCCGCCGCCGCCGCCGCGCCTGCCGCCGCCGCCGATGCTACGGCTGGCGCCGTTGCTGCGGCGTCCGCCGCGAAGGGACGAAGAGACAGACAGGCGGTCGCGGCTTTGGCTCCGGTGGCTGCGAGCAGCCGACGACGCGGAGTGTGTCGTCGTCTCTTGAATGGCGTCAGAGGTTAATAGAGTGTGGGAGCCGCAACGGGTGGCCGACAGGCTGGTAGTGGCGACTCAAGGGACACAGTTGACGAGAACAAAAGCTCGCGTCTGGAGCCACGGCCGGTCTCAAGATCAACTACAGCAAGAGGCGCCGGCGGAACTTGCTGTCGGCAGTGCCACGTTCTGGCGACGTCGGTAGCAAAACGCTTCGCCGTCACAGCCGCCCGAACGATGAGCGGCGAACGCCGGCGCTGACGGTTGTTGCGCGCGTCATCTCCTCTGTCGACCCGCACAAGAGTGAAAAGTGGCGGAGTTAGCGCTGGAGAATGATTAAGTCACTTTTGACCATCCGGCCAACAACGGCAAAGCGTTCACGGCGGCGCTAGTGACCGCCGTTGCCGCGGCCCCGGACAGGACGCGCGCTAGCACGCGAAGGCGGTGCAAGAGACAACCTTCTTCGGTGCTGCCGGCAACAAAGTTTACCGCAACAAGTGGCGCCGGCACTTGTGGCCTCGGTCGCTGCGACAACGACACAACCAGCATATGGCAAGGGGCGGTGGCAGTGCTTGTGCAGGACATCGCCAATGCGGTAGAACACTCACTGAAGGCAACATGCAGCAGCGACTCTGCTGGTACCCCTCGCTGCCCTCCTGACACGCAACACTAGGCAAGCAGCGGCGATGGCGGCGGTGTTTGCGGGCGCCGCCGACGCGGCCGGACAGTGCTAGAAGGAAAAGTGGCAATTGCGTCACTGGTGGCGGTCGACGCTGCCGCCGCGGACACGACGGTTAGTGGCAAGCAGCGGCGGTGGCGCTTGTGGCCGGCCTCGCCGCACAGGGGGGCGAGGCAGACATAAAAGACCCCAGCGTCGGGAGCGCGCAGATGGGCACGAACGGACGTGGCGGTGTGCAAACATGTCGTCTCTCCAGCGCAGAAGTTCTGAGTGCAGGTTCAGCTAGATCTGATGGCCAACCATCACCGTGTTAGCAAAGAGCAGGGGTGGGTGTAGTGCAATCGGCCGACCCTGTAATCAGGTTTGCAAGGACCCGTACCCGTCATGCATGGGATCGAAAGATTCGTGCCTCGGGTATGCTATCCTGAAGTGAAAGATTGTAGGATCAGCTGTTGTCAAGGAGCTGTGCGGGTGGTTGCACGCAGTCTTTGTGCAAAAGTTTGAGGCGCTTCTCCTCACGGGCCTCGTGAGTATGGAAGCGGCGCCAAAGATAATGCCTCATGACGCCTCAGCCGATGTAAAGGGACTAGAAGACCCTCAAGGAATGTTAAATTACCGTCGTCCTGACGGCTGATGATCATGCTTTCTTGGACGCGTGGCGGGGGGAGTACTGCGACAATATGATTGAGGAGGGCGTTGAAGGGGCGAGTGCTGCCTGCGCGCAGCGCCTCCATCTTACTGCGGGTGGAATGGCTGGCTTCCACCACGGCTTTATCCACCGTGGGGTGAAAAATGAGGGCAAGCAGTACATACGTCGACTTCAGGTTTTCCTCAATAGTAGAACTACGCCACCGGCCTGGTCCCCGGCGCTCGCGGCGAATGTGCGAGGACGCCGGGTTTACGGTCGCGCGCAAGGGTTGTCAGAATATGCATTTTCGGCCAGAACAGGAAACGGATAAACGCCGATGCTTTGTACTTGAGCACAAATCACTCACATGACCCAGATCCGGATACGGATATCTGCCTTCAGAACCGGATAACTACGTAAAATATATCCGCACTCGGATGCAATTATCGTATCTAACTAAGTTTCTCACAAGTACAACGGACAGCACTATTAGAGCCAGCGAAGGACGCCGTTTATTGTGCTTATCACAAAAACTGGATACGCAACATCCGCTTCAGCATCATGAACCGCCCCCTGAGCCAATGAAACAGTGATTTTGCAACGGAAGCTGATGCACCGAGGTCCAGTTTTGGTGAGAAGCACAATAGTTACTACTCGAGTGCTAAATGGACGTCAAGGACGATTTGAAAATCACATTTGATGTGCGCGCCTGACCGGGTGCGATCCAGGCGGGTCTCCGCCGTCTTCGTGAACTGACGTGAGAAGGACCAAATCGGATCTCGTGTAACACTCTGCTGATGTCGCAAATGGGCTGAGTCGCGTAATTGAACTGTTCCTTACGGGTCGGGCCGGATTGCCGCTTGTCGCTGCGACATGTTTGCACATGACTTTTCTGATTGTCGGAACGTGAGATCCGAAGTCAACTGCGTTTTACTAGAATTCTTCAGGCGCGAGAAGTTTCTTAGTCCTATATATCCCGGTATCCTGACTCTCAGATCTGGGATACCAATCAGATATGATTTCGCAACTCTTGTCGGACAGGATAGATATATCCTCTCCTCACTTTTTCGTCACTCATGTAGAATATGTGTTTTCGGCGCGGATCCGCCGCGGATACGGATATTGTGTGTGGATGTATTCCTCAGGGATATATACATGACAACCTCTGGTCGTGTGTGGCCTTCATGTCGCGCTTCTGGTGTTCGCGAGCGCCTCCGATGTTCGTGTCCTGGTGAACTCGTCGATTTTGCAGGTGCGGACAGCGGGGCGTGATAAACCAGATTGGACAGTGTCATGCATTTGAGAGAATTATCTGCATCGTACACATTCTGCAGCGCGGGACGGGGCCAACGACCGGCCCCGATCCCCGCGCAGCGGTTTCCGCCCTTCAAGAACGAAGGGCGACGACGGTAGGAGGCACCGTCGTCCCCGGCTAGAAAACCGTGTCTTTCTTGTTGTGCTTTGCCGCCCGATCTCGTTTCATTGGACCTCGAGTCTCATGGTGGAGTACGCGTGGATAGCGGGACGGGCCGCTGCTTCCCTCCTCTCCGAGGTGATCACTATTCGATGTACTACATCTACCAATGCAACGGCTCAAAGAAGCCAGCATCAGGACACGAAACATTCCCTGTGTGGGTGGTTGTCTATTATTTCTGGATTTGACAAGCGCTCCTTCACTCTGTGCAATTCATCTCCCCGCCTCCCCCCATTTCGTTGGCGGGGCGCACATGACGACGCCGTACTCCCCGAGAGCGGTGTCACCTATGACGGTGGATCGGCCTGTGGGGCGGCAGGCAGGGCGCTCCTGGCCCGATCATTTTGGCCGCATCACGCGTCACGTCAGGGATATAGATGCGTCTCGTGTGCGCCACAGCATCGGGTTCCCTGCCTCTGACAGAAGCGGACGAGCTACGCGGCAGGTGCTTGAACACAAGAATAAAAGTGGGAGCCACCGTCTCCGGCAAGATAGCACCCCGTGCAGCAGCGTCCTAAACCTCTGTTCGAGGTGCCTGTCTTTAAGAACACACGCTTCTCCTCCCAAAGTGATTATATTCCATGGCTTGCGGCCTACGAAAGACGAGTTGGCTGCGCTTCAGAACCTCAGGTGGCCATTATGGGCTGAGTCATTGGATGAAACATGTCCCGTTACGCGACGCCGGGTCACACGCCCTGACTGCACCGTACGCCACAGGTGGGGCCGATCGCTGAAGATGACATGGCGCACCCTGGATTGAACCGGTGGTTCTGTTCTCGCTGGCAGGGATCTTGATTGATGGTGGGTCGCATGCATTTTCGTATCCATTAATTGATTTGCATGCTTAACAGTGGGGGGGTCCACTGTCATGGATCCCCGACTCTCCCTTTTGGGGATGCTACTGTGCGGAATTCGAGGCCCTTTTGGCCCGCTTTATCGGATAGTATCATGGGACAGCGGGGCGCGCGTGGCCCTGCTTCCTCCAAAAAAAACAACTGCGTTCTTGCGACGCTCCTCCCTCTTCGAGCCTTGTCTCACTGATTGACCGTGTCACCGGGCGAGAGTAGGGCAGGGGGCGTGGGCGAGTTCCCTCACCTGGGCAGGTGTCCCTATCTGCTTGTGCAGGCTCGGGTGGCACGTAATTTCATGCGACAAATCAGTGGAGCAGCAGGGGAGTCTGACAACCGGTGTCGGTTCCCACGTAACGGGCGATCTGTTCCGTGCTTGGTTATCCCGGTCGGGAACGTGATCTTCCGACTTGTGTCGGGATTCCCACTCTGTCCCTCGTTGAACTACGCCTTTTTCTTGCGGTCGCACGTGTCCTATCGCCTGCCTAGCTGCTTAACGATGGAGACCGCTATGTCGTACCCGTCCTCCTCCCCGGGATGGAAATCACCCCGGCATACGACGACGGACAAGGCCCTGGAAGCGACCGGTGCTCGGATACCTGCAGCACTGGGCCTGATGCCGCCGCCTCCAACCCCGGATGACGGAACGGGTGCTGGCGGGCCATCCCGGGTCACGGTTGCCATCAAGAGTGAGCGCCAAGGACCCACGGCGGCGGGCACCGGCATCACGTGGAGGCTCCCTACGTAGACGATACGTTGACCGTGGGTGATGCCCCGTGACAAGCTGTTGCTCTCATATCGATTGTTCCTTCCTCACTTCGTGGCGTGATCGCATTAGGCTCACTCGATGCGCCAGCTGATAGTTCACATTCTGGCCTCAAAACCAGCAGCATGCAAGCTGTGCACAGAGGTGTTGGAGAAATGGCGGAGAGGGACATCACAACATCGGTCTCGTTGGTACGACTTCAACGAGGACATTGCCTGTACTATTTCGGCAGACTCTCCTCATAACATCACTCGAAGTAGTCCTGGCTACGAGCTACGATCAAGCCATAGGGGTAGTATCCTAGATCTCTTTTTTGGAGTCGCTTACACATTCCTCGCGAACGATCTCCCGGATAAGCGTCCCCCGACTGCATAACAGTCCTCGGTACGCTCGACATAGCAATCAGGAGCAGCGATCCGGAACGATCCTTCCTGACGAATCCGCAGCAGCTTCACTGGATAATAGTTCATTCTACAGACGCCGGTGTGAGGACATCTCTGACGAAATGACGTAAAATAGTATCTTCGAGCCCTCTTCAGCTCAACCGCTGACACCGACCAAAAGATCATCGAAACTAGAGCAAAAAAAGGTCACGGAATCGTTGCGCGATAGAGCTGCGAGTCCTCGGTGGGCGTGTTCGAATCTCGCAGCTCTCTGATTTAAGGAATCCAAAATGAAGCTGTGTGTGGCGAAGATACATTTGCATTTTTGAAGTTTACTGATGACACTGAAAAAACTTGTTTGAAGATAGTTAGGGCGCGTCCACCAATGTGCAATTGGGCGGCCAGAACGGTGAAATGAAGCTGCCACGTGGGCACATCTGATTGGGTCCACGTCGGCGTTCGACGGTCGTTCGCATATGAGCAATGGAGTTAGATCGAACGGGGGCTACTGTGTGTGGTTACCGATGCTATTCATGGTTGGCATCGCATGAAATGGATACTAAATTGGTGAAAAGTCTCGTGCGCAGTCCGTTCGCTGTTGATGAGATGGTGGGCTACCTGAGAAAAGAATGAACGCATTCTGCGATTCAGCCGCGATCGACGCGCTGACCGCCAGCGATCGTCGTTCTCAGGAAAGCACGTGTCTGGTTGATATGGCTAATCTGTCCCAAATACTCGGTCGTCGGCGCGATCGTCATGCCACGACAGCGCGTGCCACGTGCCAAGTCTGGCGTCGAAGCGCCGCCGACGCAATCTGGCGACTGCGCGGAACCGTCTGTGGCCTCAAGGGCGCCAACTTAGCTGCGGTCAACGACAAATCTCCGTTGGATGACAACACGCGCTCTGCATGCGGGCGCCTGCTGGCCACACAATGCAACACAGCCCCTGTGGCGTCGTCAAAACGTACACCGCGCGAGTGGAGCGCCAGGCATTCACCGGACTGTGCGGGCTGCATGACTCTGATTGCTTTAAGAGTTGGTGCCCAGTGCGAGACTCGTCCGACGACATGGGCTGACACTGTCCAATTGCGTGTGAGAGACGACTCTGGATGCTCTCGCCGGCGTTTTCGCCGCTGGAAGCACGCCCCCGCATGTGAAGGTGTTCACAGCATCCGACAATATGCAGCTCGCTGTGAACACACCTCCACACTCAAGTTACATCTTGTCTCTTCCTCTACCTGCAGATCGTTGCGCATGCCTACAGGACAGCAGCCACCGCCCGAAGACCTTGTCCAAATATTTGTGGCGCAGACGCGATCTCTTCTCGGCCCATGCTTTCTCGGATTGCTACACTTAGCTGCGACAGTGGCCACCGATGGAAACTCGCCAGCAAGGTCCCAGTCCACACATCGCTGCTTCGAGGGCTGGGCTACCAGTCGGCGCGAGTGGCCCGGCCTGCAGAGGCGCCTCTGCAGAAAACTTGGGACAGCGCATCGAGCCAGCTCGGCGCGGTGCGTGAGAGAGGCGTGCTTTTGTACGCGGCAGGCTGCGAACACGGGACGGTGGACGGCAAGAGCCTACGGCAGCCTGCATGCATAGGTCTTTGGCCGCACCTATCTCCCCTGTGGTGCACTGTATTAGAAAGCGTGCTGGTGAGTCGCTGTCAAGTGCTTTAGTGCTGACTGAGATTTCTTGCATGGCCCTTCCGTGCACGGTAGAGCGCGTTTCATAACAGGCCCGTACACAACGTCTTAGCCACAAGTACTGGCAGTGACGGTGCACTCCCAGCCACGCCGTCCACACCACCGGCCAACTGGTCTAGCCCTACGAATCCACAGGGTAGGACCTCGCGATGCGCACGGGCGCTGCGCGTATACGCGGTCACAGCGCCGCGGCCCGCCACATGTATTCACCGCATCTCGACCAGTCCGCTGGACACGGCCTCATCGCGTATGCCACGGGCACCGTGGCCCGCAGGTTGCTCCACCGCAGTCGCGATCGACGACACTGCGGGGTCTGCGAGCGCAGTCGCTGCGAGAATCCCAGCGCCGGCTGTGGCATTTCCGCGTGCGCGGACAGCTATCGCGCGCGATCACCACGGAACGGCCGACGAGAACGGCACGGCTCGCGGCAACATAAGCCGAGGCTGCCATCTGGCGGCCGATGCCGCCAACGCTGCAGCCTGTTGTCCACCGGCGTTCGTGGACAGACTACCCCACCACCTCCAGCGTGTAGTTGCGGGCACCGTCACGCAGGCTGTAGGATGCGCTCCGCTGGGGGCCGTGCGCGTCGCGGTGACACTTCTCCACCCTGCGCGCACCTGGCCGCGGCGGCGCGCCCCACAGAATCCACGGTGGGGCGCCACAGGCGTCCGCAGGGATCGCCGTCGCCTCCATTGGATGTCGTCGCGCCGAGGGCGACCGCCTCTCCGTCGGAGGATACGGGCCGCACGCCGGAAACGGAGAGAAGCTTGCGCCGCTGCGAGCACTGCGTCTCTACCGCGCCGCGCATCATCGGGCTCGTTGACGCTGACGCCGAGTGCAGCGGCGACGGCCGCTGGCAAGCGCACCCTTCTTCGCTGCGGCGACGGTCGCGATGGATCCGGGGCAGACGGATCGTAACAAACAATTGCAGGAAGCGACAAAACGAGTCGTCGCGCGCATGTCAGCACGCATTTATCACTTTCTTGAGCTCGGAAACCCGTGATCCATCTCCATCCTCTCCCCCACTACAGAAGAGCACCTAGTGAAGTACCTGCGCGTGTTTGGATGCCCTCCCAAACGAGAACAGAGCCACCTATACCTCGAACACTTAGTGCACCGACAGGAAGAGACGGCGCTAGTAGAGACGTGAGGCAGTGTTGTCCAGGTGGAAACGGGAGGCAGTGACGGTGAAGCGCACACTGAGAGTGGGGACGACGGCGACAGTCACGTAGCTACAGAGAGGTCGTCGACGACGACGATGTTGGCGGTATGCTGGGCACAACGATGGCCGGCCTGGACGGGACATCAGGCGGAGGTGCTGGCAGCTGCACCATCATGCCGAATCATCACCCTGACGGCGGCCCCCGACCTGCCCCTCTAGACCAGTGTCGGTACGGGATTTCCGCCCTGATAGGACGGCTTGGCGGCATTCCCCGCCCGGGGCCCCAGACGCCCATCCCCCCCCCCCCCCTTCTGTTGCCTTCTAGGCAGGATTACTGACAAATCAAGCTGCAGAGCATTCCAGGCCACGCTCGTGGCGGCGAGCCCTGTCCTTCTCGTCCCCACCGCCGTCAAACAACCTCTTTGCACAGTGTCGGGGTGATGACCGTCATTTGCGGAGACGGCCGGGCCCAGTGATACCGCACGCGGCATTCCCGCCCCAACCTTTCATTTCCGCCTCGCTCTCCACTGTTGGAGCGACCGACCGGCTGTTTTCGCATCGCCAGCTGGAACCCCTCAGGCAGAGGGTTGCGATGGCTGCCACCGCCGCTTCCAGCCCACTGGACCACTGTCGGATGTGCAACGGCATCACGAGATCACGCGGCAAGCGATCGCGGCTCCTGCCATGCCGCGTCATCCGCTGCAGTAGCTACCGATCGTAAGCCCCTCACGTGGCACTTTCGTGGCACCACCAGCGATCGTCGATTGGGCGAGTTCGAGGCTCCAAAACACCACAGTGGCCTTCCAAGTTGCGTTTTGGGCGTCGAACGGCCCCCAGACGTTCCCATATCACCCCCGATATGCGAACGGTCGACTCGCGTTCGACGCGATTCATCTTTGAATGTAATGTACTTACTCGATTGCGAAAACTGCTGGATATTCAATCTAGCGCCAAACGAGGACGCGTTCGACGGCCTTTCTGCTTCCACCAACGCTTGTTCGGCCACGTCGCACCATATATGCCACGTCTCTGCAACGTGTCGTAATTATGGCGTCGAATGCACGTCGGTGGCTCCGCCCTTAGCCTCTCGCCCAAATTCTGGATCTCCGGAACTTTACGGATAGAGCTGTCAAGGATATAAAATATCCGACGATCAAAAACTGGCCACGGTACTGCTTCTCGCCTTGTCGTGCAAGAGAGGGCTGTCCGGAAGGCAGTCCGGCGGAACACCCGCAACCGGGCGGCGGCGCCGGTCCCAGCGGGTGCTGAGAGGGAGTTGTCTCGTGTTCCGCACCTTCTCTGAAGCGCCCCTACCAGGCAGTGGCTCACACATTTATATGGGATTGATGATACAGAGACGTTTGTGAACAAAACCATTCAATGGATCTTTGGCTCGGTCAAGGAGATGGATCGAACGAAACATCTAACACTGAGTCCGTGACACGCTTGCGGGCAGCGCATTTCTTGAAGCGTGGCAATATGACAAAAACGAACCCATACAAGAAGCTTCGCTGATGAAGAAATGTTGCCTCTGGCGTGCATCTCGGGTTTCTTCCAAGGCTCGAACGCATGTTTGAAAAAGACAGTCTGTCCAACGATGAAAGGCTGGCGACGGCGCAGTTGCCCAAGTGAGGTAATACCAGCCTTGGCTGCTGAGATTCAAAAGCCAAGGCTCAAAAGCCAACCCCCCCACCCCCGTGCATGCGTGCAGGTGCGCGTTCCGCAGCCCTTACAGACAGAGTGCTGACAGAAGCGGCGCAGCGTGATGGACTGCTATCCGTCCACCATGAGGACTTTAACTCCCTGTACTGCCGGTGAGATGAGCGCCCATATAGACGCTTTGCTGTTTTCCTTTCGACGTTCTCATAGCGACATCTCCGTTCATGTGCGTGTTCGTGGGCGAGAAGATTTCGCCCTTCTGGCCCCGTTCCCCCGCGGCTGCCCGCCGCCCCGCGGCTGCCCCCGCCGCCCCGCGGCTGCCCGCCGCCCCGCGGCTGCCCCCGCCGCCCCGCGGCTGCCCGCCGCCCCGCGGCTGCCCCCGCC
>Ga0209831_1002549_pt1 | contig 15712 bp, 11 predicted proteins | sample Maine_Asex4_meta_FD_187451 | JGI IMG/M metagenome (GOLD analysis project Ga0209831, IMG submission 187451) | Marine algal microbial communities from Maine, USA - Maine_Asex4_metaG (SPAdes) (version 2) | ecosystem: Host-associated > Algae > Red algae > Unclassified | place: Maine, USA | collected...
AGGCAATCTACTCCGGCTCCTTCACCATTTTGCCGAATCTTCTTGTACGCTGCCCATAACATCTCTTTGGTAAATGGGACGACTTTTTTTCTTCTTTAAAAATCATCTATATATCCCAAGTAATAAACCTACAAATCCAGCAGACTTTTTAAATGATCAGAATCTTCATAAGTCACCTACTTCAGCTAATATGCACTAAGCAGCCAGACCTGCGATATCTGGTACAGATCGAAGTAAGTTATACTCATGCTTCATGGGTAGGTAAGAGAAGTACCTGATGATTCCACTCGCGATATATACTCTTGGCAATATTTATCTCATCAAGATTTTAGATTTCATTTGAAGAATACAAGCACTCATTGGATCAATTAAAAATAAGTCTATGATCCATTGATCTTGCGCCTCAATATCAGATAATTCATTACTTTAGATCAAAACTAAAATATATGAAGCGACTGCTTGTATTATTAATCTCAATGTATTGTCTATCAGCTACGGCTCAGGATGGATGGGAAGTACTATTTGATGGAAAGGACTTAACTAACTTCAGTCAGTTAAATGGTGAAGCGGAATACTATGTGGAGAATGAAGAAATGATCGGTGTCTCCAAGATGAATACATCTAACAGCTTCATGGCGACAAAAAATACATATGCTGATTTCATACTGGAATTTGAAGTAAAAGTAGACAATGGGCTAAACTCCGGTGTACAGTTCAGAAGCCTCAGTAAGGCTGATTATAAAGATTATCGAGTGCATGGCTACCAATGTGAAATAGAAACCAGCAGTCGAAAGTGGGCAGGTGGTGTATATGATGAAGCCAGAGGCGGCTGGTTATACCCCTTGACTCGTAATGAAAAAGGACGACAAGCATTCGTCCCTGGAGAATGGAACCACTATCGCATACAAGCTATCGGACCATACATCAAAACTTGGGTGAATGGCATTCAATGTGCTAATCTGGTCGATGAAACAACTGCAGAAGGATTCATAGCCTTTCAAGTACATAGCATCAGAGACGCATCACAAGAAGGCAAAACAGTCCGCTGGAAAAATATTAAAATAAAAACCAAAAATCTATATGATGATACTATGCCATCTGATCCTGATGTCCCAGAAATAAGCTACTTATCAGGTCTGACTCAGTCAGAAATGAGACGTGGCTGGCGAATGCTCTGGGATGGCTCAAGTGCAGGCTGGCGTGGAGCCAAACTTGATCATTTCCCTAAGAAAGGATGGAAGATGGAAAAAGGAATCTTGAAAGTTCTCTCATCAGGCGGTGCCGAATCAAGTAATGGTGGTGACATCATCACAGTAGATACTTATAGTGACTTTGAGTTAAGTGTAGACTTCAAGATAACGAAAGGAGCTAATAGCGGCATTAAATACTTTGTCGATCCCGAGCTTAATAAAGGGGAAGGTTCAGCCATCGGATTAGAATTCCAGATATTAGATGATCATGTGCATCCAGATGCTAAACAAGGTAAAAATGGAAATCGGACCGTCGGATCATTATATGATCTCATCAGAGCAGAGAGTCTCAATAATAGCAGAGGGAAGAACTTCAAAGGCGTCAATAACTGGAACAATGCAAGAATAGTCGTCAGAGGCGGCCATGTAGAACACTGGCTTAATCATGTTAAGGTTGTTGAATTTGATCGATATAGTCAAGTCTTCGGCGCATTAGTAGAAAAAAGTAAATATGAAAAGTGGGAAAAATATGGCCGTATTCAAGCAGGTCATATACTCCTTCAAGACCATGGCGATGAAGTAGAATTTAAAGGCATTAAAATTAGAGAGTTATAGTTTTAGGTAAATTATAAATTGATAAGTCCTTAGTTATTCTTCCATTACAGTGCTGTAATGACTATCGTAGATATGCCTATGAAAAGACAAATAGGAATATAGATTCTGGTATCATTCTTAGCAAAGCCATCATCACTTGACTTCTTAAATATGCCCACGTAATTAAAATCACCAATAGCCCGGATGATAAAAATAGCAGCAATGACCCAGCTAACATAAGTGTGATACTTGTCCTCTAACTGTCCGATTTCTATGAGGTACTGAAACCCAATGATCGTCGCAAACACGATTAAGCCAATAGCAACAATGATGGTCATGACTTGAACTTTAAATTCATTCTTCTCACTGAAGTATGTTGTTCTGAAGTCTCCCGGAATAGCTGACTCCACTCCCCACTTACCGCCTAGTGCCCAGTAAAAGTGCAGTAAAGCAATCATTATTAATATCGTGACAACTGAGATAATTAAGATGGTCTTTAGCATTTATAGATTATTGGTATAGAATAAAAACTTATATAAAGTTACTCTAATAATCAATTCTAAGATAAATCCGAAACTTAAAATCCATTGTGTTGAATTACAGAAATAGGCACCGAAATGAAGATCAAAAATTCCAACAATCTGATAGATCAAAGTATATTTGCGATCCTTAATCTGACAGAAGCAGAAAATATAAGAAATATGAATTCGAAGCTTAGAAATAATATGCGAACCATTCATCGATATTTAGGCTTTTTTCTTGCTGGAATCATGGCCGTCTATGCGATTAGTGGGACTGTCTTAGTCTTTCGTAATACTGACTTTTTAAAAAAGGAAATAAAGTATGATAAGACTGTAGATGCCAATATTCCTGCTACTGAATTAAGTTCTGTCCTTAAAGTCAAAGGCCTTAAGGTCACAAAGACAGAAGGAGACGTGCTCTATTTTAAGCAGGGCAACTATAACCAAAAGACAGGAAATGCAGTATACACTGTCAAAAAATTACCGTTTGTACTCGATAAAATGACAAAATTGCATAAAGCCACAACTAATGATCCGCTGTATTATTTGAATTTGTTTTTTGGGGCATCATTACTATTCTTTGTGATATCATCGTTTTGGATGTTTATGCCCTCTTCTAATGTTTTTAAAAAAGGGCTGTACTTTACCATTGCAGGGATTGTGCTCACGATGGTTATGCTATTTATATAAACAAGCATACGAAAAGTTTATGACGCAGATGGTTACGACACCCAAGTGGATGATTTAGTTTTGGGGCGCTAATAAACAGCAAGTTGCAAAAGCAAACTCAAAGAAAATGCGAGCTATCATATGGTGTCCATCAGAAGGCTCATCGCTACTTTTTGACTTACCATGATATATGGCTTCCCTTCACAGCTGATCGTACAGCTTTTGTCAAATGGTTCTACCTTGATAAGTTCTATTACAGAGCCTAACTCTATGCCACACTCATTGAGATATTCGAGTAGTTCAGACGAACTATTAGACAGTGCTGCAAGCCTTGCCATTTCTCCCGGCGCTATCTGAGTCAAGCTTATATACTCTTGCTCAGTGATATTTCCCTGCTCATCAGGTATCGGAGAGCCATGCGGATCAATCTGAGGCTGTCCTAACATCTCATCCATACGCCGAAATAGCTCATCAGAGTCGATGTGCTCCATTTGCTCTGCTATTTCATGGACCTCTTCCCATCCAAAGTCCATGACCTTATGAAGAAACATCTCAGTCAAGCGATGCTTTCTGATGATGAGTGCAGCAGCTTTCTTACCCTGATCTGTCAGGATAACAGGCTTGTACTTCTCATAGATCACCCAGCCTTTCTCTTCAAGACTTTTGATCATATGGTTCGCTGTAGGTTTACTGACCGCTAATCGTTTACTGAGCTCAGTCATGCTTATTTGGCTGCTCTCTTCATTGAGAAAATAAAGTGCTTTGAGGTAGTTTTCTTTGACAATACTTGACATGGAGAGATAAAATTAAAAAATTATAACTTTTATTTTGTTAGAGTAGTCTAACACTTTATATTTGCACCCTCTAACAATTATTTTAAATAGATCTCATTGAATCAGAAAATAGTCATTCAGCTCATCATACAAGCCTTATTACTCATCGCTTCAACTAGCGTCTTAACTCAGAATGCAACTTTATCAGGTACTGTCAACACACTATCTGGAGAAGCATTAGGATTCGCCAGTATAGCGATAGAAGGGACATCCCTTGGTGTCAGTACTGTCGATAATGGTACTTATACCATAACAAATATTCCGCCAGGAGAACATAAAGTTTTAGCTTCTTTTTTAGGGTATGAGACCACTCAAAAGAAGATTAAACTCACTGCAGGTGACAATGTATCACTGGACTTTACGATGGAAGAATCTTTCAATACACTGGATGAAATTGTCGTCACAGGTACGATGAAGCAAGTCAATCGCTTAGAAAGCCCAGTACCAGTAGAGGTCTATAACCCTTCATTCTTTAAGAAAAACCCAACTCCAAATATTTATGAAGCACTGCAAAATGTGAATGGAGTACGTCCACAATTAAACTGTCAAGTGTGTAATACTGGCGACATACATATAAACGGCCTCGAAGGTCCATATACGATGGTACTCATCGATGGGATGCCTATCGTGAGTAGCCTTGCTACAGTCTACGGTCTATCAGGTATTCCTAACTCTTTAGTGGAGCGGATGGAGATCGTCAAAGGTCCCGCCTCTTCGCTATACGGTAGTGAAGCCATCGGAGGACTGATCAATATCATCACTAAAAGCCCTGAAAAAGCTGCTACCCTCAGCGCTGATGTGATGGGCAGTAGCTGGGGAGAGCTGAATGCTGACTTAGGACTCAGACTCAATCCAACTAAGAATGTATCAGTGCTAACTGGAGTGAATTACTTCAACTACGATAATGTCATCGATCATAACAATGACAACTTTACTGATGTCACCATACAAGAGCGCGTATCCGTGTTTCAAAAGTGGAACTTTAAGCGCAAAGACAATCGGCTCTTTACACTTGCAGGGAGATACTACTGGGAAGACCGCTGGGGTGGAGAGCTGAACTGGACTCAGGCAGATAGAGGTGGAGATCAGATATATGGTGAGGCGATTACCACAGAGCGATGGGAATTTATGGGTCAGTACCAGCTACCAGCAGTGGATGATATGATCCTATCATTCTCTCTGAATAGTCATGATCAGAATTCTGTGTACGGTGATCTGCCATACATAGCAGATCAAAAAATAGGATTCGGTCAGTTGACATGGAATAAAGATAAAGGATCGCATGATCTACTCTTTGGCTCTGCACTACGATACACTTATTACGATGATAATACCCCAGCCACTGGTGGAGGTATCTCAGATGCCACTAATAATCCAGACGAGATCTGGCTGCCAGGTATCTTCGTCCAGGATGAGATCACACTCAATCAAAAGCAAAAGCTGCTCTTAGGTATGAGATATGACTACAATAATACACATGGCAATATATTCACACCACGCTTAGCTTATAAATGGTCCATCACTGAAAACGATATTTTCAGAATTAATGCTGGTACTGGATTCAGAGTAGTCAATTTATTCACTGAAGATCATGCTGCGCTCACTGGCGCAAGAGAGGTCATCATCAAAGAAAAACTAAAACCAGAGCAGTCCTATAATGTCAATGTCAACTATATCAAAAAAGCATACATGGATAATGGTGGCTTGGCGAGTGTAGAACTTGCTGGATGGTACACTTACTTCACTAATGTCATATTCCCTGATTATGAGACGAATGCCAACCAGATCATCTATGATAATTTAGACGGCTCAGCAGTGACTAAAGGCATAAGCCTTAATGCTGATATGACTTTGCCTAATGGTCTATCATTTCTCTTAGGGGCTACATTAATGGATGTCTCTTCTATAGATGGAGAGGTAAAAGAAAGACAAATTCTTACTGAGCGATTCACAGGGACATGGTCTATTTCCTATAAATTCTTAGATCGGAAGTTAGCGATAGATTATACAGGTAATGTCTATGGCCCCATGCGCTTACCGCTGCTCGGAGAATTAGACATGAGACCAGCAGACTCTCCATGGTGGAGCATTCAGAATATCCAGCTGACCTATAAGGGCATTAAGAAATTTGAATTATATGGTGGTGTCAAAAATATCTTAGACTGGACACCATGGAAAAATCAGACAGAGCCGATCATCGCTCGTAGCTTTGATCCTTTTGATCGGAATGTAGATTTCGACAATGCTGGAAATGTCTTAGTTACTGCTGATAATCCCAATGCACTCACCTTCGACCCAAGCTATGTCTATGGACCTAATCAAGGTATCAGAGGATTTTTTGGTGTCAGATACTCACTACAATAATGCGGAAGCACTGCCTATATTTATTCTGCTTCATCAATATACTCGGCGTCATGAGCTGTGCTTCCACAAAACTGAACAAACTGCCAACAGACACTGTGTTAAAACATCATAAGTTTTCAGAACTTGACAGCTTACAGCAAATAGAAAAACGATCCTTATTGGTATTCCTCCATACTGACTGGTGTGCGTACTGCGCTAATATGAAGCAGACGACTTTAAAAGATGAATCCATTATTAAAATACTTAATGAAAAATACTACTTCGTCTCATTCGATGCAGAACAAAGAGACGATGTCCTGTATCGCGATCATACTTTCAAATATCTTCCTTCTGGTCGCAATACAGGAACGCATGAATTAGCCCTTGCCATAGGTAGGGTGAATGGAGAGATAAGCTACCCCACTTTAGTCGTCTTAAACTCAAATCACGAAATAAAATTCCAGTTTAATTCTTTCTTGAGCAGTGAGGAGATGGAAAAAATATTGGAGTCGGCTATTGGTGATTAAATATATCTGATGCTATGTGATCATATCAGTGACAACATTCCATTTACCTGAAAGAAACTAAGATGTAATCCAATTATTTCTAAGAAAGCCTAAAAATTAATTTCTGTCTTGAGTCTAAGCCCTAATCCTTTTCTTCCAAATAGCTGCTGCACGTTAGGATGGTCTAAATAGTTTATTCGCTGGACGATATCTATTCGGGCTATCTTGAATATATTAGCAATTCCAAAACTCGCTTCCATATACGGCTTACTGCTAAATGTGTAAGTCTCTGGCACACCATCTGCTGTATTGACAAATTGTAAAAGTTCTGGGTTTTGATTCGGATCATTTTCCTGACTTAACTGTCCCCATACACCTTTAAAGCTGACGACCGATCTAAGTCCCAGCTTATTAAGTAAAGGGACGCGATTCATGATAAATCCATTAAAGAAATGTCGGTAATTTACAATGAAATAAGTGTCAGAAGTGAATTCCAAGAAATTCATCATATTGAATGTTCTGTGTTTGTAAAAGTAGGTCTGATTTCCTCGAGGCACGAGTAAGTGGTAGTATGGCAATCCAGTTCCAATAATTTTACCACCCTCTATGATAATATCTGATATGCCCACAGGCGGCAGGTAAAGTCGTTTGAAAAGACTTCCAGTGATTTTATGATAGTCATAGCCAGAACCTAATATGCCATTAATGCCTTTAGCATATGATAATTCTATAATGGGTGCATTATTAAATATAGGTTTTCTAAATCCATTGAGCTGTATAAATGACTCATTGGGCGCCCATCTGATATTGATGCCTACTTCAGTCGTTGTCACATCGGGAATTTCTATGGCATTACCCTCTATATCTTTTGCAGCAAATTTAAGTGAACCTTGAGCTATCTCTTTTTTATGGCTTGCATAAATATTATAGGAAAGATCTGATTGCAATTCCTGGTTAAATTCAAACTTCGTTTGATCAGTCAACACAAATTTTGATGCGTCGCCTCTATTAAATGATAAGAAGAGATTAGATTCATTCACTAGGTCAATGTCCTGCCCTACTATATGTAAGTCATGGCTGTGGCTTAATTTAAAAAATGTCTTTGGGTTTTCTCTAAAGTTTTTATTTAAAGAATATTCTATCTCCCCTTTATATTTAAGTCGCTTATCTTTAAATCCATATGCAGCATATCCTCCCAGTCTTAATTTTGGATGAAGTAGTGGAGTGGTCGCTCCACCAAGCTTCATTTTAAATCCTTCTACATCATTAAAACTATAAAAGCTTGCTACGGGGCCCATCTCTATTGTCCTAAAATCCCAATATCCAGATATAGCTAATGAAGTGATATTAGCCACCCGCTTGAAGATTGGTGTATTCTTCATGGTATCTATCATGGCGTAGATCTCCTTCTCCCTATAGTCTACATCTTCAGGTCTGACAGCATTCCAGTATGTATCGTCTTCCTCTGTTTTATCTTCGGTCCGTTCATCTATAACATTGACGAGACCATTGTAATACTTATCTTCTGAAGGTTTATTAAAAATATAATCTGTATAGAACACTGATCTCGTACCCAAAAGTCCTTTACCACTTCCTGCAATGCTAAAATCGCCAGTTAAGATATTATTTGATACGATCCATTGATCACCATACTTTTCAAATTCTTGGATTAATCGCAAGTCAGAGATCCAATTGATATTTGCTCTTTCATCGAGCGTCATTTCGGCCTTAACTAATGCATAAGTACTATCATTAGTAATAAGCAAACTACCCTTAAATCCCAAATCCAGTTTATTAGCTGGCATAAATGCTAACTCTATGACATCTACGCCATCATAATCCAGTGTATCGATGATGTGATAGTGATAGAAGGCATTTCCGACCACACTGGAAATAGGGCTCACCACACTTTTAGCAAAGATGTCGATTGTATTATTATAGACATCGATGTCCTGATAGAGATTATCTAATATCGTTGTGATATTCTGGCTAAATAGCCATTGGTCTAGCTTGGTTTCTTTTTCAGCTTGTATGAATTCTTTTCTTGATTCGGGCTGGCTCCTGTAGTAGATATCAGAGTCTCTTTCGCGCAAATAGAATGGTAGATGTGGCTTGCCATTTAGGTCTGAAGTATCAATATGGTTTTTAAGAAACTGAAGGTCTTTTAAGTATCCCTTATCCAGCGTACTGCTTTCAAAGTTATTAAGTGAAAACTCTATTTTTTCATATTGATTGCATTGGTAATAATCCTGACCCTCCATTCGATTTTCATCCTTATGGGCGATTACTTTCTTAATCAGCTCAACTGCAGGATTATTCTTTCTACTATATTTTAATCTTGTCGCTTTGATTTCTACCTCACCGAGTGTTACTCCATCTTCATTTAGTTCAATATTTATTTCTTGTGATTCACTAGTGTAATCTACTACAATAGGCTGACTGGCATAACCCAAGTATTCAGCTAATAAATTACCATGCTTACTGTCTAGCCTAAGCGAGTAGTACCCATCTATATCTGTCGTCGTACCTACGCTCTGATCCACTGATGATGCTATGGTAGCGAATGGTAATCCCACTTTGGTATTAGCATCTACTATCCGACCTGCTACGGTAGTCATGTTTTGAGCATTAAGATGCACAAGACTGGATAGGAATATTATAGCGTATATGATGATTCTCATTCCTTTATATTGAAGCAAACAAATAATTTTTTACGACAGTCTGCCAGCCAGGATAAGGCTTATAATTAATAAATATTCGGTCTGCTTTATTCTTCGTACACAGGACTATATTAGCGACATGATCTCCATCCGATATCCAGCTATCGATGACTTCAGTATTATAGTTAGTATAAATATTCTCTTTTACATCAGTGTATACACGACTCCTCGCGCTCAGATAATCTGTTTCAATGAGGTAGAATTTATCAAGTGTTATTTTATTAAAATCCCTTTGATTATGAATGGGGTAATATTCACTATCCTTTGCTACAAACCAGATGTCAGGCATGCCTACTAGTGGGATAGATTGCTCGGTTTTATGACTTATAAAACTAGACAAGCTTTCAAAATTATAATCTTTGTTATTAAAATATATGCAAGAAAAATAGAACACGCTAATCACTATCATGATGGCTGACAGTAGGCGCTCTTTTCTGAGCGTCTCAAATATGACAGAATAGTAAAGAAGTAAAATAGGTAGTACGTAAATAAAATAATTCCGATTCTCTCTTCTGGTAATAACTGTGGAGATGACGAGTACAGCTAGCATGATAGTCATAAATCGATTCTCCTTATATATCCTATGTTTTAGAAATAGCACGATGCTTGCGATAAGTAATGCTAATTCTGGAAGATGATACGACCAGTCAAAATCGAAGAAATATGAAAGGATATAATTATTAATCGGAGATACGAGGTCTTTATTCTCTACAACAAGATTATTGAGTGCTGAAAAATCAAATTCAGTCCAATGAAGACCAGCATATATCATCGCTCCAAAAATAGAACCGATAATAATCTTCACTATAATAGGTAATATCTCTTGCTTAAGAACGATAATATAATTTTTAATAGATACTGATTCTACTTGATCATCTAATAAATAAAGAAGGTACCCTAAATAGTAAAAGAAAGTAACTACTCCCATCAGGTGGGTCTCCATTGCTAATACTCCGATCATTCCTGCAAGTATGTGTTGCCGCCGTATCAGGCTGAAAAAACCGCAGGATAATAAGAGAAAAGTAAATGCATCAGGTCTTCCAGTGTGCGCAGCAAAAAACATAGACGGTGCAATAAGCATCATTAACGGGACTAGCTTCTGAATGGTCTCTGAGACTGGTAGTAGCTTCATTATGTGAGACCACACATAGACACTGGTCAGTATAAATATAGAATTGAGTAAATAAACATTAGCTTTCGTCCAGCCTATGATATCCAAAATATGACCTATCGTGGTAAAAAATATCTTACCAAAGAACTGAGTGGTAATTGCCCCTCCATCTTGATCAAGAAAAATCAAATCATGATCTAATCCTTTCTTTATGTATGTGTAGGCATTAGAAATCGTCCAGCTGTCATCCTCATAGTAAATATTTAGATGAGTATGTAGTAAGATATAAGCTAATGCAGCAATAATGATATATATGTAATTGAATAAATTATGTGATTCAATAGTCATCACCGGCCGACTATCATTATAAATTTTAGCCAACTTATAATTATTGATAGCAGTTGCTATATTAGTCGTTTGTTTATAAGATTTAATTCTGCTCAGCATAAATGTTATAATTGTATTAGCTCTTTTATTATTAGGTTTTCTCTTTTCAATCTTTAATCGACTACAGCTTACACCATATCTATTCCCCTAATGAACTGGCTTGTAACTCTAATCAATAATCACCATGGTATGCTAATACTTTATAGTCGTTATTACGATATGCATACCCTAATGTGCGCAGATCATTTTTTGTAAAAACTTTATCCTCGCCCAATAATTTATCAAAACCAAATAAATCAGGTAGTTTGATAAAGAGTAGCTACTTTTTATTGCTATTTCGGCATGTCATGAGTATAATATTTCGTCTCAACAGTTAATGCTACTCATGCTAATATTATCGAGATTGATAGCTTGTGACAATCAAAAGAAGAAGAACGCTTCTCATAAAAATTTCGTCCCTTGGTAGTATAAAAAGTTGTAGAAAGTGCACAATGTTATCCCCAATAAAATCCAGAAGAAGAAATCTAATTCTATGTATAGTAGGGCCTAAAAGCTAAGTAGTATGTGCCTACTACTATACAGTATGCTATTGATGGGTGTACTATAGGTATGATGCTTTAATTTTGTAAATCGTTTTTCTTTTAGAACAGATTTGGGTACAAAAAAACCCACAACAATGACGTTGCGGGTTTTTCTCAGTATTTAATCTAGTAAGCTCTCTCTACTTCAACTTCAATAACTTCCCTTTATGCTCTTCAGAATTCGTAATTAATTGATACAGTATAGCACCTGTATGATTGACCTGATCTAAGTTAATCTCTTGCTCATTCTGCCCCTTCGTTAGATAGACATTTTGCTGATGTAATAATCTACCATCGATAGAATAAAGATTCAGCTCTGCATTCTGTGTCTGAGTGACATCTAATGATATTCTAAATCCCTCTGTAAATGGATTAGGCTGAACGCTCAGCTTATTAAGTGACTCCCCTTTATATTCAGCGATTCTTCTTTTCAGATCATCGATATCAGATCGGCTCTCTAAATCCACATCTCCGACATTACCGACTTGAATAGCGATGAAGTCGACTTTATTCACTGCCTGTTCGATCATAACTTCATACTGCTCGAATAGTTCACTCCAGGGTGCTTGTACACCATCAATATTCTGTGCTGCTGTTATGTATAACCATGGTGCATTAGGTAGTGCATCCAGCTGGCCTGTGATATAGTCCACTAAGTATTCTACATCATCAAAGTCTATATCTGCATCTCCGTCTACATCCGCCGCTAATAGATCATAAGGGTCTTGGATTCGATTGATTCCCGTCAAGTGTTCGAAAAGGATGATGCCATCTGCTGTATTGATCTTTCCATCTGCTAAGTCTGCATTAATAGATGGCATGACATTAACCATCTGGCCTCTCGGCACATCACTGAATAAGAATGATCCGCTGTCATCAGTATTGACTGAATTATCATAAGCGACTTGTCCAGCAGCTTCGATTCTGATCTGAGATCCGAGCATGACGTCACCGGCCGCTGATACAAGACTGCCATATACCAGCGCTACACCTGCAGTATCTACTACAGTTGTATCTGATCCAGTATGAGTGCTGTCTATATCCATATCTACATGTATACTATCTACTATAGTACTATCTACCACCATCATAGAGTCTTGACCCATGAGCGTATCCATAACATACATACTGCTGTCCATGTCAGTCCCTGTCGTATCCACATCACTTTCATGATCACCATCTTGTTCTTCTTCCGCTGATGCAGTTTCTTCCTCACAATTAGGAATATTCGCAGCATTATTCTGTACTCTTAATTCTACATTACAGGAAGACTGATTCCCATTACTATCTGTAGTATATAGTGTCAGTTTATTCACACCTACATTAGAACAGTTATATGACTTAAACATCTGTAGTTCTGTAGGGGAAAAAGAAAATGTCAAAGGCAGATCACAAGGGCTGTAACTTTTAAAGTCAAAATCCTTAGCCCAGATAGATACTTCTCCATCTTCTACTACTCCATCGTTATCTTCATCTATCGGCATGAGAGCCACTGATAGTCCGCTGAGGCAGATAGGTACAGGTGCTGTCTTATTGACTACTTTCACAGTTTGCTTCATAGTCTTATCAAATCCACAACCATACTCTACCTTATAGTGTACGATATGTGTCCCTACTGGATAAGTCCCACTGGCATCAGATCCACTTCTATCCGCATAGCGTGAGCTGTGTGATATCTTATACCCATTACCACATACATCTCCGCTGATGTGTAAGTCTGGTACTTTGACATACGTACCTTTACAGTCAGTTGCTTTCGCTTCTGTCATCGGGTTATCGTAGCCATGTGGCTCTTTGTTATTGACAATCTTAATCGTCTGGTTGTGTGTGTAGTATCCTTTCTTCGGCCATGTGTTAGGCTTATACTCGCACCAATTAATCACCGTCCATTTACGGACCAGCTTCTTACAACCGCCTCCGAATGAAAAGATCTGATCCTTATAAGTCTTTACCAGCATATCGCATCCTTCATTGTGAAACTTAGGCTCATCGTAATATGATGGTAAATGCTCAGGAAGAATATTAGGATTGCATCCTTCTAATATCAGATCATTTTTAGGCCAGTGGATCTTAGTATCTGATCCTCCTGTACCCACATGTATGGTCTGTGCACAACTGTGCCACTTACCATAAGATTTGTGTTTCCACGTACGGGTGATATATCCCGTGTTACACTCATTTAAATGCCACTTCTCTTCAGGATTGTAAAGTGTTATGGTCTTGTTGTAATCTTTGAAGTGTGCATTACCGTAGATTTTTAGATCCCATAGCTCTGCGCCACATTCTACCCATTTATCACCTGGGCATACCATACCTTGGAAAAAGTCATCGTCTTCGGATGAACTGGAGTCGCTAGCAAAGACTCCATAGTTTAGATTCAGATTCATCAATAAAAAGACAAATAAAATTTTGTTCATGGTTTTGAAACTTTAATCGAAATTCAAATATAATTACTCATGGTATTTAAAGTATTGTCGTCAAAACTCTAAATACTTCCCTCAAAATTAACGAATTATATATTATAATTATAATTAATATGTAATCTGTCGTGAAATACATTTCAGTCGCAGCGAAAGATGTCTATTGTGTCATATTTCACTGAAAATGAAACATTTAGCTCTACAAAGTAGCTAATGGTGGCTAAAATGGTACATTTCTCATGAGTAAAAAATATATAATTAGTCTTTTAATATGAATTGTCTTCTGTGCTATGAAGTAATCCATAATGGAAAGTTCTATGTGTTATTCGTAAGCGTTTTTATCCGTCGCATTTTTCTGCTTTAATCGCTACAAGTTTTGGCAATATAGTGATTCATAGGTACTATGCCTGATCATATGATCCCCTTCATTGAGATTATCTTCTATCTTAGATCACTATGGATGAGCATCAGGTATTCGGGTTCGCTAATAATATTGCTATGATCAGTTGGGTAGTGATGATATTTCTACCAAAGTGGAAATGGACAGCTAAGCTAATCATAGGCGTGAGTGTAACATTACTATCCATCGCATATGCGTATTATATTATCACCACATTCGACCCTTCTAGCTTAAGTAGTTTTGGAACTCTTAAGGGCGTCATGAATTTATTCACTGAGCCAGCGTCTGTTCTTGCTGGTTGGATTCACTATCTAGCTTTTGACTTAATGGTCGGTCGCTTCGTATTATTAAACTCTCAAAAACATCAAATTAACCATTTTCTGATCATTCCTTGTTTGCTTGGATGTTTTATGCTTGGTCCTATAGGTCTTTTACTTTATTTAATCCTTCGCTTTGTTTATACGAAGAGATATTTCGTAGAGCATGTGGCTTAAGAATTCGTTATACAGCTTTCGCTATATAGGATTATCTGCATCAATATCGCTGCATATTATCATATACTTACATGACTTAACAAAGCTAACTACCTTCAAAATGAAGAATAGAGGTAGACGGTTTAAGTTATTGAAGCTCATCCCTTTCTCGAAAAAAATATAATAAGTCCGTGCTCGGAATACCTTCTTTCATGTCTAACTGCCTCGCTAAAGTGATCAACTGTCCTCGATGATATGTCGAGTGATTCATGCAATGGTGTATCATAGTCATAGGCGCCATGTGCCATACTGTTCCATCCCATGTGGAATATGATATCGATTGATTTAAAAATTCTTCACCTTTGAGTTCTACAAAATTAGCGAACTCTTGAGAAGCTATCAGCAAATCAACAATGATCTCTTGTGTGGGCATGTCACTATCTGAGAGCTGAGTATTATTTTCTACATCTTGCGCCATCCTGGCCAACCAGCTTTTCTCAGCAGATAGTATGTGAAGAAAAGTTTTGCGTATCGATGGATAACTATTTTCTATCGACTGTGATAACAGTCTTTCAGGCTTATCTGAAAAGAATCTGGCTAACTTACCATTCGCCCAAAGGTTATACTGACAATAATAACTCAACGTTTCCTTCATGACTCAGTTAATTTCCCTCAAAGATAAATGACATTATAAATAAACATATTATGCCTGGATATATTAATTATGATCGTATCAATTAGCTTTTTGAAAATTTTTAAATCATTAGTTCTATGTGTCAAAAAATATTAACCGAACGTCTGAGACCACACAAAAAATAATAGCATGGCAAAAATGCTTAATACTTGAATAATTTCAATGCAGTTGTTTATTATGTTTTTACTTACAGTCTTCATATGTTTAAAATTTGATAATGACATGACTATCAGCGAAATAATGAAATATTATTTCTTGTAGTTTATTAAT
>Ga0209831_1002550_pt1 | contig 15705 bp, 16 predicted proteins | sample Maine_Asex4_meta_FD_187451 | JGI IMG/M metagenome (GOLD analysis project Ga0209831, IMG submission 187451) | Marine algal microbial communities from Maine, USA - Maine_Asex4_metaG (SPAdes) (version 2) | ecosystem: Host-associated > Algae > Red algae > Unclassified | place: Maine, USA | collected...
AGCCACGAGCAGCATGATTTCCTGCAGCAGAGATCTGCGGAGCAGCTCATTGTCGTGCATTTATGCAAAAAAAAAACGGAGGACCGGTGCTTTTCTTTCATGGAAAGCACCGTGACGGTGCGAGGATCTTGTGCCAAAAATTTCCAGCGTGATCCCCCGTTTTTTTCTGCCCACGATAAGCCTTTATTGTTTTTGACCTGCAGGAAACCTGCTGGTAAAATGTTGCAGGTCGCCGCCTGCCGCTGCTGGTGCGCCAGTGTGGCACCCCCCAATTTGGTACGTAATTTTCAAGGTAGGGGGACTACTGACAAGATTCGGAAACTCGCTTGAAGAACGTGGGATAGCGTATGTGCTGACTTCCAAAACTAAGCGAATGGCGTATTTGACTGGGCACACGATTTCCAAGCGAATGCGAGTTTCGCTTGAAACTTACGCACGAGATACGCTTGGACTACTTACGCTTGGGAAACCCTGGTGACAACATCCAAGCCCCATCTAAAACCCGTTTGGATGGGGATTCTGCCGATGGTACGTACCCCATGATGGAGGTCGCGTTCCAGCAGGCAGCGGACGGTGCCCCGGGGATCATCCCCAGACGGATGATCCGTCTGTCACGACCGGCCGCGCCGCCCGCCGCGCGGTGAGTCGGTCGGTCGCGCCCGTGACGCGCTGGTGCCAAGCCGGACCGTCGGGTTGGGGGACGTGTCTCGCCATTGACGCTAGACGCGGCCCCCACGCACGCGCCCGTCGGGCGACGCGTTGTCGTCGACAACGGCGCGACGTTGGGTCCCCGGCCGGGCGGCGCGTCTCGGCCCCCCAGCGGTGGCGGGCCAGCAGCGCCGACACGGCGAGCGCCAACGCGCCGACGTGGCAAACGTCGCACAGGTCCGATAGGGCGCCGACGCTCGCAGATCATCTGCCGATGATGCCAGGGCCGCCACCGGGACGGTTCGCAGCCTCTTTCGGATATTTTCATGCGGTTGAGGCCAGCAGGCCTGCACACGCAACTAGAATCTATGCAAGATAGGATATGATCTGGCGTCGCAAGCCCACCTCTCGTTTGTCAAGCACCCGGTGGGTCCCGAACAGGTGGTATCGCCGGAGGAAGGACGCCTACTGGGGGTGCTGGGGCCTGATTCTCGGGCCACTGGTGAGCCAGGAATCGATCCGTTCCCGCCAGGCCTGCCGCACAGCTGGCACGCTTTCGTTTCGGCGAAAAAACAAAGCAGTCGCGTCGTCAGTGGTTGATGTTTTCCCCAACATGTCCCAAAAGCGTTGGGACTCGTTGTTCCAACAGGCACCCGGTTCGTCGGGGTTTGTTGGGGGACATGTTGGGGAATCGGGCGCGTTGGGCGCGTCGGGGAACCTCCCCAACGCGCGCAGTCACGAGAGAGCGTCCCGTGAGACGCTCTCCTGGCCAAACACTGATATGCACTCTGGCTGTGTACTGCAGTTGTCCGTCAGTACTACTAGGCTCAGAGTGGGAATGCAGTTGAAATGGGCCCCTGCTGCAATCGAAGTGCATGCGAGCGGCAAGTGGATAAGCCCGGACCCAGAACCTGGTAGGAGCTGTCGGAGGTCGCCAGGCGAGAGCGGGCGCTGTACCACGCCATGGTGCACGATGCGGTTGTGAGCGCTCTGACAAGCGCTACAGCCTTTCTGCAGCTTTATCCCGCTTGGAAATGATTGGCACCGGCTGGGGAGCATGGAAAGGTGCAGACTGATGCATTTTGTCCAGGCCCGGCCGAGCAATGACACGCGGAACCGGGGGGAGAAGAATAGAAAAAGTGGGCTCTGGGTGCCCGCGATGGCAGAGCACTCACCAGCAACCGCCGCCGTACGGCGCTCCGTCTTAACCCGGTCGACCAACCCACATGCGCTCACTCCGAGTCCTCCGAGTCCTCAGAATCCTCGCCACTCTCATCCGACTCGCCACCCTCCCCGCCACTGCCCTTCTCCTCCGAGCCCTCTCCCTCGGTGCCCTGCTTGTCACTCTCACTCCCACCGCTGCTGTCGTCCCCCTCGGCCATGTCCCCGTCGCCGACCAGGTACTCGTCCATATCAAAGTTGTGCCCCCCCCGCGCCTTGACGCCCGACTCGCCCCGCCGGCTCCCGCCCGAGCCCCGCCCGTTGGAGAGGTGGCCGTCCGCGTCGACGCTTCCCGACCAGCCGCCCGCCGGCCGCTTGTCACGTTTCTGCTGCTCGCCACCCAACCGGGTGCCGACGAAAAGGGCCTCGTCAGCGTCACCGCCTTCGTACTCGTCGGCGCTCTGGGCGCCGGCGTTGGCGTCGCGGTCGAGCACGGCCGCGGCCGCCTTGGCCTCGGGCGCGGCGGTCGAGATGAGCCTGGCGCGCTTCGGGTCCTTCCCATCGGACAGCTTCATGCCGCGGTGGACGGCGCCGTCTTTTGGCTGCCACTTGTGCTGCCGCGCCAGCTCGTTGACGTAGTTTTCGTACACCCCGTCGTCGATCCCGCTGCGGCGCATCGGCTTGACGCCGGCCGCCTTCTCGAACACAGCGCGCATAATGGCGCCCGCTAGCGCCGGGTAGCCGAGGGGGCAGAAGATGTACTTCTCCTCCCCCACGTTGGTCGGCATGACGATGCGACTCCCCGCGTCCAAGAACGCGGCCATCGCCTCGCACGAGGCGACGATTCCCTTGAAGCCGCGGTCCTTCTCGGCATACGCCCTGCCCTCCAGCCACTCCAGTGCCTCTTTGCGGGGGACGATCGCCCGCGTGGAGCTGCTGACGGAGGCGTCGCCGTGCACCCCCGGCTGGTCGGTGGCCGACGCGGCGCGCTTGTGCTTGGAGCGCTCAGCCAACGAGGCCCGCGCGTCGGCCTTGACCTGGGAAGACGCCTTGCCCTTGAACCTAGATTTGATCTCGTCCGAGGGCTTGCCGCCCCGCTTCTTCGCGGCCGCCGGGATGGGCGCCGTCGAGGCGCGCTTGGAGCGCTTCTTGGGGGTTGGCAGGGAGATGCCGACCGCCTCGCAGTACGCCTTGGTGACAATCGTGGTCAGCTTCTGCGTCAGGTGGTTCTTGGAACGCAAAATGACCTCGCTCACGCGCTCACTCGCACAGTCCGTCTTCGACTGGTTGGGGAGCTTGATGAACAGCATCGCGTAGGCGCCCGCCTCCTCCTCGCTCATCCGCTGCGACTCCATGATGCACTGCAGCATCATCTCGACGTGATCGGCGCTGCACTTGAAGAAGCGCGCGGTGACGTCGGTCGTACCCATCTGCTGCTTGGTGGTGCGCTGGAAGTGGTTGCGGGACACCGCCAACTTCTCCTGGTTCTTGAGGGCCTCGGCCATGTCCGCCTCGTGCGAGTTGGTCGGCTCCTCCCGGTCCAGCGGCTTGGTTAGATCGATCAGGTTGATGTTTTTGTTCATCACGGCAACGTTGGACGCGACGCGCTGGCAGAGCTCGCCCTGCGTGTCGGCGCCCTTGGCCAGCCGCTTGACGACGTGATTGAGGTCGGAGAGGGAGGCCGCCTGCTCCGCCAGCTGCACAAGCGCCGGCTCCAACAACAGCAGCAGCACGTCGAACATGGCCTTGCCCTCGGCTGACAGCTTGCTCGTATCGAGCCGGTCGACCGCCACCACCGCCGTCGGGGGGGCGGCCGCGGCGGCGCCGGCCTTGCGCGCCGCCTTGGGCGCCCGGCTGCCGCCCGACTTGACGGGTGCCTTGCGCTTGGTCGCGCGTTTGGACGGCGCGGCCGCGGCGGACAGCGACGCCGCCTCAGGGATGGACGGCTCGTCGTCCGCGCCCACTGTCGGGCATCGCTCCGACCGGCGCCCAGCCGATGGGCGCCGACACGCAGCCGCAGACCGAGCACGACGGCCGGGGGCAGTTGCTGCCGGCGGCGGCGGCGGCGGCGGCGGCGGCGGCGGCGGCGGCGGTACGGACACTGTCGCGCTCGGCCCACGCCCAATCTCGGGTGCAGGTCGACGGGGGGGTGGCGTCGCCGCCAAACGGCGAGCAGGCGGAGCAGCAAGAGTGGAAGGCGGCGTGGTTGGGCGCGATGGTCGGTGGGGAGCGCGGGGGGGAAGCCCGGTGGGAGACGTAGGCCGCCGGTGCCCCGTGAGGTGGGGGGGGGTGGCCAGTAATTCGTCCACGTTTTCCGCGCCGACGCCGTTGGGAATTGGCGGCACCGAGCCAGTCAACGAGTACGACGCGCCCCGCCCGGGCCACTGGGCAGCGGCGGCCGGGCTCGTTGCGGCCATACCGGCCGAAGCAGACCAGGTCTGGGACTGCATCACCGGCGGCGGCCGGGCAATCGAGCGCCCCCCGTACACCGACGCGGCCGACCACGCGCCGCGCGCCATGCCGTCCGGGTGCGTCGCCATTGGCCCAATCGGCGGGCCCACGTAACCGTCGTGGTTGTCGACTTGACGCGAGAAAGACTGCGTGTGGCACGCCTGCGGGCCCGCCGAGTACCCGCCGGCAGCTGCGCTAGCCCCCAAACCGCCAGCAAAGCTCCGTGCCCGCGTGCCCGCAAGGGGCACCCCCTCGAAGTAGGGATGCCCGTCGCCGGGGGTGGATCCAACTCCGCCGTACGGGTGCGCGGCAGCCGCCGAGCCGCGAGCGGCATTGCGACCACAACCAGGGCCAAGAGGCACCGGCCCGACGAGCGACACCTCGTCGTCGTCTACGATTGCCGCCGCCCTCGCCTGCGCGCGCAGGTTCTCCTTGGACTCGTAGTCAGCAGGGGTCGGCCGTGACGAGGCCAGAGCCAAGCCCATGTGGCCCGCCGTCACCGTGGTGCCGAGCTGCCGGTGGTAGCCGTTGTGGCCATCGGCCATCGAGAGCAGGGGGGGGAGGGTGGTGAAGTTGACAGTGGTGGCACCACGAGAGCGGAGGATATCGCCCAGGTGCGAGCACGTGCGACGGGGGGGGGTTGAGAGCGCACAAACAAAACATGCGACAGCCCTGAAGGCCCGCCTTTTGAGCTGTGGCCGGGCACATGCGCTCCTACCAGGACGCGCGGCTTTCGAAGCGGGGAGACTGCACGCGCAGCCCCTCGGCGCAATGCGCGCGGTCCCTCCTTGGACAGCGTGTGACGGAGGTGGGGCCTCCCCCCGCCATTGGCGGACTGAGATGCGCCTGCTGCCGCTTGGCACCCATGCTAAAAACCGGCGAGAAGCAGGCAACCACAACGGTCAGGGCCAAAAAAGGCGGGCATTCGCGTGGGGGGGGAGGGGATGCACGCGCAGTTTCGATCCCAGCGGTGGGCGGCGTTAGCAGCGTACAGTGGCGCCAGAGACACCCGGCACCTCGGCCGCTTGGCCGATGCTCACCGAGCGGGCCAGATCGCCCCTCCCAGCGCTCCATGCCCTCATGCGCCAAAATGCAGACCCCAGACGATGCCCAAGAGCCCCTCCCACGCACCGGGCACGCAAAAGGATGGCGCAAGAAGGCGGATCCCACCCGCCGACAAATTCCCCGGTGGCGCGGTGTCACCCTGTGGGCGGTTGGGAGGCACTCGAAGAGGCCGGAACCGCAGGAACGCCTCCGGGACACACCAAAAGACCGCCTCTCGCGCCGATGGGCTTGTGGGGTGGGGGGGTGGTGCGCTCTTGGACAAAGGACAGGCACGCCGCCGACGTAGTCGACGTTGGGAGCGCCTGCGAGTGTGTCAGCGCCGGTGGCCTCGATCTCGCTCAATGGATGAGGGATCAACCACCACAGGCGCATCCGCGTGGAGATCGGCCGACCAGCGATCGATCGACCTAACTATAGAATTTATTTGGAGTTAAATATACTCGGTACGACCAGTTCACAGCGATGCTGGCCTGGAGAGGCTAAAATCAGTGGACCTCGCTGTGTACGAATTGCCCCAAGACATGACTTGGGGACTAAGTCATACACTTGGAGGTGCGCTCTGGTCGATTGACACCGTTCTGTCAACGCTGCTGCTGTGGTGAGGCGTGCAGCAGTGCACGTAACAGTGCCCGCTGGCGTCCACGCGGTTCCAGACTGCGTCCGACAGCGCCACCCTCTGCAGGTCCCTCTATTGCAACGCGTTGGGTGCTCGTTGGGTGTTCGTTGGACTCGCCCGACGTGGTCATCACTCGGTGGTCCCCCCCCCCCCCCCCCCCCATGCCTTCTCAGGGCCAGCACGACAGCACACCGCTGTCTGACGATGCGCTTGGGGATCGTTGGCCGTCCCCACACGCATTGCCTCCCTCTGGGTGTCGTTTTCGTGACTAGGGCGAGGAATCATTGGCACTGTGCGCCGCGTGTGCGGGTTTCGGGCGGTCGCTGGGTCACACCGTCCGTTTTTTTGGGTGTTGAGGGGCACTGCGGCGACCGCGGGGGGCGTGTGCGGGGGCCCCGCGGGGTGCGCTCTTGGCCTGGATTGCGTCGCTGCCCGCTTTCTGGAGCTGCTGCCGCGCAGCGCCATCCTGCGTCGTCCGCGGACACCGTCGCTGGGGTGGCGCATTCCCTTTTGCTCCCCGCATGGTGTCGTTGCCTGTAGGATTGGCTGCTTCGCTAGGCGCCGTGGAGGTTTGGTGCTGGGTGGGAGCGGTGCTTTCGTCAAGTGCAGCTGAATGGTACGACTGGGGGGCAGGCGCGTGTATGGGGGGTTGTGCGCTAAGGGCACGATGCGGGCGCTGCCCATGTCACCGTCGTTCGGTTGCGTGCGCTCATGATGATTTTGTTCGACCGAGCCCATCTAATGCCTGCATGCCGTTACCTTTTCCTGCTCCTCCCTTTGCTACCTCCACCGGAGCATGATGTGTCATTCGTTTTCGTTCCCGGCAGTCAAGATGTCGGACGTACCGCCGTCGGCGTACGAGTTTGAGTGTGCCCTGTGCGATGACTTTAAAGCCACAACCTACGCGGGGCTGCGGCGGCACCTTTTGAGCCAGGTACACAACCAACCGCGCGTACACCTCCCTGATGCTGGAACTGCCGAGGGGCAATCACGCCGCCGCGCCAAGCTGGTGTCTGCTCGCGTGGCGGCCGCCATGGAGGGCGGCGCAGGGGGTGGAACGGACGGGGATGACCAAGCAGCAGATGATGGCACTGCAATTGGCGACGGCCAATGCGACGATGCCGGCACCGCCGGTCAGCCACCCGGCCCGCCACCTCCACCACCTCCCACGTCGGCGCCGGCCTCAAATACTCCAATTGGTGGCCTGTCCGCACCGCCACCGACTGGTGGTGCCCCCCCCCGCCCGTCTCAAGACTCCGTGCCCGCCACCGTCCTAAACGGCCGCGGGACGCGCGCACAATTGCAGCGTAGCGTGCAAGCCGAAATTGACGTCCTGATGGAGTGCACCGCCGAATCGGACAGTGAGTCGTCGTCCTCCGAAGATACGACGCTGCCACCAGCCTCTCCCGCCAAGCGGCGGCGCTCCAAGCGGTCGTCTGTCCCGGCATCGCCCAAGCAGCCCGACCGCGCATTTTTGGCCGCCCGGGTGCGGGCACTGTACGAGCGTCTCGAGGACTGGAAGCGGGTGGAGCCGCTCGTGACGCTGCAGAACCAGAATAAGGTCGGCCAATTCAACACGGTCCGGCTCCGAGCGCTGCAGGAGTTTGTATTGAGCGTCGGCGGGGCGGGTCTGTCGCGCGCTGAGCAGCGCCGCCTGTATGAGTTTCTTGAGATATGGGACGGAACCAAGGCGGGCATGAGCAGGGACGACACGGATGGGGTGCCGCTGAACGAGACGTTCGACTCGCCGACGTCTTTCACGGACGCGATTTGCGCCGACGTGGACGCCGCGGTGCATGACGCGGGCTGGATGAAATGCAAGATGAGCGAGGGCGGCCAGTCGTACACTGGCTTTTTCACGCCAATGCTGGAGGCGGCCATCGACTTGATGCGTGGCACCAAGAAGATGCGCTACTGGAGCGGTGCCAACGGACCCGCCGAGCCGACGACAAGACGGGAGTCGCCGCTGGACGGCGACGCCTTTCGATTGTGCGAGGCGGACGTTGTCGGTCAGTACGGGCGGCTCGCTTTCGCGCTGGGCTTCCACCTCTACAGCGACAGCACGCAGCTGTCGTGGTCAGGAGGTACGTTGGGTGCGCCTCCTTGTCGAGAGAAGGTGGTGGGGGGGACCTCGACATGCGGCAGCCGCTTTTGGTTTTCAATCTGCCGACACTGACATTCGTCTCCGTTTAGCTGTTTCTGGCTGTGGCTCTTTCTTTTTGTCGCTCACGTTTTGGACACCTAACGCAGCCCACAAACTTTACCCCGTGCGCATGAGGATTGTGAACCTGTCGGGGGAGATTACTTGGACCACCATCGCGTACATCCCGGTGATACCAACGCTCTCCGAGACTGCTGGCGCCGAGCGTGCTCGGCTGCGGCGCAGCGCCATCCTGCAGCGGATGCTCTACTTGACGCTGCGGTCCGCCATCGGCGCGAGCCACTCTGGAGTCCACATCTATGACGCACAGAACAAACGGACGCTGACAGCGTTCCCGCGCGTGCTCGCGTACATTTGCGACCAGCCGGAGGAAAGGGCAGTGCTCTGCCTTAAGGCAGGGCAGTGTCAGCAGCCCTGCACGAGCTGCTCGGTGCAGCGAGATCTGGCTGGTGCTGCCAGTGCAGCTACTGCCGCCGACCGCGATGCAATTGAGATGCTGGGGAAGCAGTGGGAGGCAACAGCCCATCGCACGCTCGCTGTCAAGCGCGCGCGACGGCTGCACCTGGAGGCCACCAGTAGTATCAACAGCTTCATGCCCGCCCTCGCCTGCATGGCCGGGTTGTCGACCGCCCCGCACCTGATGTACAAGATGACTGGCTTTGATACTCTGCATGTACGTCTTCTGCCAACGTTAGTAGTGTCTCTGTTTGTTTTTGGGCTCGCAATGTGTGCGTGCCCGAGTGCGGTGGGTGGGGCTGGGGTCAGCACTGACCCTCATGTTCTTTTGTGTGTCTGTCCGTCGCTTCAACGCATTCTCTCTTCTGTATCCTACGTGGTCAGGTCCTCGACCAGGGAGTCACTCGACTGATGGTGCACCGCCTCGTAGAAATTTTCCCTCCCGCCTGCGCCGGCGACATGCCCGTCCTCAAGTCGGCCGCCGCCACGAAGCGGACGACCAACCAGCGCTTCAAGAAGCTTGGTCGCCGTAGCCTGGCATCCACAGTGGATCCAGGGTGCGTTTGGGAGAGTCTGGCAGGCTTGGTGGATTGTTTTCCATATGGAGTGTTGTCTTTGACGTCGTGTGTGGTCCGGAAAGCTGACCCCTCGCCGTTTGTGCGCTCATTTCTTTTTGCTGAACTTGACGTTCGCTGTCGGTTGAAAGTCTGGCTGTCGGGTTCTCTTTCTACTGCAGATATATTGTCTCAAGAAAACAGAAGCAGAACACATTCACCGGGAAGCAGCAGCGGGATGCCGTGAACGCGTTTCCCTTCACGGTGCCCGGAATATTCGCACGTATGGGCGGAAATCCACAGCCGGAAGAGGTGGCGGCCGGCCAGCCCACGAAGGCGGATGGGGCGCCCGCGCCAGCCGAGCGTGCCGCGGGCGGCGGCGCCGCGACTGTCAACGCGGCGCCTCCGGCCGAGGGCAACCAAGGAAGCGGTGGGGCGGGGGACGACGGCGATGACGCTGACTCGGACGAGGACGCGGCGAAGGTGAAATCGGGCTTCAAGTACGATTGGGGCGCCTACCGCGCGGCGTTTAAGGACACCCCGTTCGACCAGGCGGTGACCGCCATGTTTGCTGAGTACGCGGTGCTGTACGCACGCATCGCCGGGCAGGTCGGCGAGTCGTTCCCCCCCACTATGACGCTCGATATCGGGGAAGAGATATCCAACCAGGCGACGGCGTGGGTGAACAATTACGTCACCCCCATCCTCGGCCAGCTCAACAGCACCAAAGTCCACAAGCTGCTGCGGCACGTCCTGGACGCCATCAAGCTGCATGGTAACCTGGTCAACGGCAACACCGCGTCGAACGAAGCGCTACACAAGGACGACAAACCTTTTTACTTGCGGACCAACAAAAATCCTAAAACGTTCACGCAGCAGCTGGTGCGGCAGGCGGTCGGGGCCAAGGCCATCATGGCCAAGCTCGTTGCGGAGCGCCAGGCCTGGCGCCTGCCTCGTCGGCGCGGGCGGCGCGGGCGCGCGGCCCACCGCGTGCGCGGATCTGTGTGCGCCGCCGCGGCCCGGCGAGCGCAGCAGGCGGGGAGCAGTGCCGCAGACATGTCCGGCGCGGGGATAGCGGTCAAACGGTCCTCCCACTTGCAGAGGATGCGCATTGAGGCGCTGGCAGAGCATCCGGGGCTCACCAACGTGGGGGAGCTGCTGGGGGTTGAGCACGCCGACACAGTGACCGTGCTGAAGCACGCGTTCATTGATGCCGTTTTTGAGTGCGGTACCGTGCGTCGCCAGCACGTACGCGCCTCCCCCGACTGCCGCGGGAAGCCCTGGTTTGACAGTGTGTGGTACCAGCCGACGGCGGGGGTCGCGCAGTACTGCATCGGGGAGGTGCGTGCCATTGTGCGTACGGCATCGGGGGACCAGGCGGTCGTTGCTGAGATGGTACCGGTGGCAAGCGAGCCGGGCTGCCCCCTCGTCGAGCGCGGGTGTACGCGGCTGCAGTGGCACAGGCGCGCTACCGAGACCGACTGTGCCGTGCGGGTGGTGCCGTTGGCCCGTGTGAGGCGGGTCATCCACGTGGTGCCCGACTTTAAGGAGCTGGCAGACCGGCGGGGGTTTGACGCGGCTCCGGCTGAGATGGACGCCCCGATTGAGGAGCGTCTTGCAATGCATTATTTTCTCAACGTCTTCCGACCGTGGGACGTGTGACTATCGATTTGTGTTTTTGAGGTGTCGTCCGACTGCGTTTATCCCTCTGTTTAGAATTCTTGAGTACCCGTGCACTGTTGATATTGCCGTGCCCGGGCGTACAGGCTCTGCGCCGCACACGCTCTGCTCCATATCCGAAGTTCAACGCAACTGTACAGCATTGTGTCCCGCCTTCATGGCTCTGTCCTTGTACACAACGCATGTTTTGAGAACAGAGTACCCCATTTGCTCCTCCTGCACTGTTCACCTTCTTTGTATTGCTTCCACGGGGGGGTCATTGTGTCGCTACCAGCACTGCAGGCCGGCCAGCCGTATGCTCGACGGAAGCGTTTCCATGGGTCTTAAGTCATCAATGCTGATCAAAGGCAATGCATCTGCTTAGCATTGGCACCGGTCCTTATATAGATTGAAACGTACTTTGATTCTGTCTCGACGTCCTTAGGCCGCACCTGCCGCGGCTCGATAGGCCTCAGTCGCGAGAGAGTCGTGCGAGAGGCCCCAACGAATCCGGGACATGTCGGGCTGTTTGTTGGGACATGTTGGGCCCCAACAAGCCCCAACGAATGGCGGGGTCGTTGGGTCGTTGTCGCAACGAGCGAGTCGTTGGGAGTTCGTTGGGGAATGCATCAGAAGCTGACGGTGGCAAGCGTGCGGGTGGCAAGCATGCGGGCGACTCTCCGTCTGTGCTTTGCAGTCGCGCGCGAACGATACAAGAAGTGAAAAATAATCATGAATATCTTAATCACTGCAAGTAACCCTCTAGCATTGTGAGAACGACCTTCTTTAAAGGCCTCACTGAGCAGGGTTGTAAGATTTCGACGAAATCATCATTGATGGTTTCTTTTTGCCATCATTATTGATACTTATCGTTCATGGTTACAGAAACCATCAGCCCGACTCCTTCTGAGAGTACTTGATGGACGACCTGAATCATGTCTCGTCTAACAGCCTGTTAGTTCTCCTTCAGTACGTCTCTCGCGCCCCTCCACACGATGCCTATGGGGGTGGGCCGCCGCCTCCACCGCGCGGCACGTGCTCGCCGTCATTTGGGATGACGGGGGGGACAGCTCGCGCGGCGGCGGCCACCGCCACCTTTGGGACGGGGGGGGGTCGGAGGGGTGGGTGGTTGTGGGCCGACCGCGATCGCTACACGGACACCCTTACCAGGGTTGGGGTGTGTGAGGCGTTGCCCTCGGAAATGCAGGGGGGAGGACAAATGGCGACCAGCTTGCGAAGAGATGGCATGCATGTGAGCGGGAACGCGGCGGCGATGACCACCCAACCGACACACACCATCACGACGGCGATAGCGGCGGCCGCAGCCACGCGGCGTGCGGCCGGGCAGGAGTGTAGTATGGCATATATCAGTACTCCCCACACCTGCACGGCGGCGGTCGGGTGCGCACATGCTGGTGGTGCAGTAGGGGCATTGAGCAGGCGAGCTCCGGAAACAAAGACCGACAGAGGCGGTGATAGCGAGTCCAGGATCCGCTTGCTCCACTTGGGGCATGACATGTATGTTCTTCAAATTAAATGCGATCACGTGGCCCACCGACGATCATTATCAGCGCGTGCTGGCATGATTTCGATGATTTCGCGATAATTATGACGATAATTATCGCGTGATAATTATCGACCCACATCCCTGTCTTTGAGGGGGGCTCGCGCCATCTTGCACCGCTCTTTTTAATTGATTTGAATTTTACTGTTAGTCGTTGAATATTATGCAGTATCTATTTGCCAGGGTTACCGCCTTGATCCGGGTCGTGGCCCTTTTTCAGTCCATGCTCTCTCCGCCAGACAGACGTTCTAGCAAGCGAGTCTCGCCACGCTTGCGTTCGCTATCGTCGATATCTCAACGGAACCAATGAGAAAAGGTCCAATCGAAGCACACGCCACGACAGCCACTCGTTGAGGAAAGACCTTCCACAGCGTCGGTCCCAACCTCAGATTCAGTCGTTTGGATCGAGGCTCTTGCAGGCTGATGCGCTGGGCGCTGTCCCCCCCCTCCACCACACACCACTTGGAGCGGGGGGTGATGGCCTGGCGCAGCGCGTCTTGTCCGCACCCAGAGCGAGGCGTGGAGTGCGCCGCTCCGACCGTGTTGGCGGTCCGCGGCGCGACTCGTGATCTCGCAAACACACAGACTGGCGACCGCTGGACCGCCGTCAACGCCCCTTCTCACACCAACCGGCAGAGCCCCAAGCAAGAGGTGGCAAGCGCCCCACACCGCTTGACGTTGCGCGCCTGCAGGGGAGGTCGGGAAGCGGAGAATGGGCTGGCAGGGGGTGGGGCGCGCCCGTTCCCCCCTCCGGAAGACCCCTCGTTTGAGTGCCCCCGCGTGGCCCAGCAGGCGCGGCGGCCTCGCGCTTGCGGGTCGATCATTGGTGCGCAGCAGCCGTGGACGAGGACGGGTGACTGGCAGCCGCCGCACAGCGGCGTTGAGTGTGTGCGCGAGGACCGACGTGGGCGGCCGTCGCCGACGGAGGAAGAGGGGCACGGCTCGCTGGAAATGGCCGCGCGCTGCCCCCCCCCCCCTTTGAATCGCCCGTCCTCGGCGTGGCCCGCACGCGCCGCGCCATCGGCGCAGCGGCCGGCGGATATTTTTCTGCTGGACGTGCTCCCCATTAACGCCGACCACCTGCCCGCAGCCGCCGCACCCGGCGACGCTGGCATCGTCAGCCCAGCACGCGCCCCGACCGTTGTCCCCGACCTCTCCTCTCCTGGTACTGCATCGACCTTGCGTCCAGGCGCTGGCGACGCCGCGTGTCCGAACCTCGCCTGTCGTGCTCTGTCGTGTAGCACCTTGTTCTGGAACGCCCGCACGCGCTGTCGGCCGTCGCACGCTCCCGTTGTTCACCCCCGTCCCACCCCTCCGCCATGTGCAGCAGTTGGCGGCCAAGCGTCGACCGTCCGTCGGCCGTCATGGCGGCGCGGCCCGCCGCTTCCCGCCGGGATTCCCTCTTATCCCTCGTCACGTCGGCCTCGTCCGACTCTCTGGCATCGGGCGACGACTTCCCCTCCCCGCGGCGCCAGGTCGTGCCGCCGTCGCCCCCGTCTGACGCTGCGCTCAACGCCCTGTGGGAGTCGCACTCGCTCGTCTCCCACGCGCTCGGCGAATGGCTGACGACCAAGATTGGGGCACCCCGTCGCAGGTGGCGGCGCTCGTCGTCACCGACCGAGGAGGACTCCATCTCGGATGTGTCGGACGTAGAGGAGGAGCCAGAGGCGGCCCCCAAGGCGTCGACGTCGACACCCAAAAATGTGACGCCCGACCGGGAGTCTGCGTTTGACTGTGTTGAGCCGCCGGCCATGCCGCCTGCTGAATATGCGGCGCGGCTGGCGCGCTACTCGTATGCCTCCTCCCCCTGCCTCGTGTTGGCCACCGTGTACATGGACCGCGTCGCCGCCCGGTCCCCCTCCCTGGCCCTGTCCCCGCTCAACGTGCACAGATTGTTGCTGGCCGCCCTCGGCGTGGCTGCCAAGGTGCAAGACGACGCGGCCGCGTCGGCGCGCCACTACGCGCTCGTCGGAGGTGTGGAGGTGGAGGAGGTGTCGGCGCTCGAGATGGAGTTGCTGCTCGCCCTGAGCTGGCGCACGTACGTGTCGGAAAAGGACTATGCGCGCCAGTTGCGCCGGCTTGTTGCCGTTTCCGACCCGGAGGCTGTGGCCGCCGCCGTCGAAGAGAAGATCTCGATTGAAGTGGCGGCCCGCAAGGCGTCGACTTCGACCACGTCGCAACTGACGCGCACCGTGGAGGTTGAGGAGAGGAGGCGAGCCAGCGATGCGGCCGCTGCGGCCTAAGAGTGGGGTCACCCCGGTCATGTTGGGGTGCTCCCACTGAGGCAACCTCTGGGCTTCCCCGATACCTTGCCCTGATCTTGTCGTCTGTCCAAGACCGTACCGACCTCATCCCGTTTTCCGTACGGGAAAGAGCGCGACCGACTGGTGGTGGCCCATGCGCCGGCCGTTTGGTCGCGGCATTTTTGCGGGCGGTGCGCGTGCGCTGGGGAGGGCGAGTCCCGCGACCCACGCATGGCCATCGCCTGGGCGCCGGTCCAACCGGCGCACCGGCCGCTGTGTTCGCGCAGCACGGGCCCGTGCCCTCGTTGTCTGATGCCCTGGCGTGTTCTTTCCCTGTTTTGTTTTCCTCTGTTGTCCTCGTTGTTTTCCTCGAGATTTGCTGCGTAGGTCGTTTCCTTTTTTTGTGGATTTCTTGTCTTCATTGTCCGTTTTCTTGGCATACACCTCTTCCATCCCATCTGATGCTTGGTCCTACGGTTAGCTCCTCCCAAAGTCCCCGTACGTATTGTCACTTGTTGTCAAGTTCGCTCAGCTGCTCCTGCCATGTGTGCTAATGGCGTGCCGTCAAGCTGTCTGCACTGGTGCGCCGTCCGATATGCCTGACACGTTTTGTTTGCACGTCCCGGTGCGAGTGGGGCGCGTCCTCCTGGGTACTGTGCGAGTCTGTCCACATGCGTGTGTCGGTGGATATTCGTGACCCTTGTGCAGAACGGCCATTGTCATGGCCGCGGCTTGCGCGATTGCTTTGTAGCTGGTTGTCCGATGATGTTTGAGATGATCTGGCTGTGCACGTTTCTCGTAGCAAATGCGGTGAGCACGGAGAGCACTGAGATACCCCGAACGATACATTTACTGCAAGAATAAAAAACAGGTTGACAAGAAATAGAGTATGCCGCACCACACGACGTCGCCCTCGGGTCGCGGGGACAGTGTACTGCTCCCCGCACGTGTCAACCCCCAGAGTTGAGTCGATGCACCCGTGCCACTGGCAGCGTGGATGCCCCACCCCCAAGGAGCGCGCGTCCCACCCCCCCTCACACCCCCGCCCGCGACAGGCGGCTCACACGTACCCCCCCTCCCTCCACAGCACAAAGACGGTTTCCCCCCCCCCCATGCTCGGCGCACGG
>Ga0209831_1002552_pt1 | contig 15705 bp, 10 predicted proteins | sample Maine_Asex4_meta_FD_187451 | JGI IMG/M metagenome (GOLD analysis project Ga0209831, IMG submission 187451) | Marine algal microbial communities from Maine, USA - Maine_Asex4_metaG (SPAdes) (version 2) | ecosystem: Host-associated > Algae > Red algae > Unclassified | place: Maine, USA | collected...
TTTCTATCTTGAGGCTGACACCCCAAGTTAGTGAAGTTCACCCCTTCGGGGCTATCAAACAAAATAAAATTTGTGCGAAATTCAGAACCAATCACCCCTGCTTTGGAGGGGGCTGGGGGGAGGATTTTCGACTGTTTTCCTCCCCCAACCCCCTCCAAAGGGGGAGATAGTTCGTACTTTCTCTTTAAATTTCGTCATAAATAAATAATAATCAATAAAATACAGTTTAAATAAAATTGTTGTTCAGTAGAATACCCCAAATGAAGAAGTTATTTATTTTCTTTCACTAATGCTTTAATAAATGTCGAATTAACGAAAATATTTTCATTCATCAAAATGACATACTAAATAGTAGACTTTATTTAGGAATATTTTGTATGCATGGAACTTTTGTATTTTTTCGATAATCGAGCCTCATTTTGAGCTGCATACCCTACGATACGGGGCGAAAAATAGAGGAAGAGTATCGGAAAAAGACAAAGTTAGCTGCATACAAAATTTTTCTAAATAAAGTCTAATATTTAATTACATTTGCAAATCACGATAAAAAGCAAAAGACATCATTATCGCATTACTTATGGCAGGAAATTCATTTGGACAAGTTTTTCGGATTACAACTTTTGGCGAATCGCATGGTAAGGGTTTGGGCGTTATTATTGACGGCTGCCCGTCGGGGATAGAAGTGGATGAGAATTTTATTTTGGCAGAATTGGCGCGGCGACGCCCCGGTCAGTCGGCTATCGTGACGCAGCGAAAAGAACCGGATAAAATGGAATTGCTCTCTGGCATATTTGAAGGAAAAACGACGGGAACGCCGATAGGTATGGTCATTTATAATTCGGATGCAAAGTCGAAAGACTACGCCCATATAAAAGATAAATTTCGCCCATCTCATGCCGATTATACGTATATGGCGAAGTACGGTACACGCGACTATCGCGGTGGCGGACGCTCCTCGGCACGCGAAACGGCGGCGCGAGTTGCGGCGGGTGCGATTGCCAAATTATTATTAAAAAAATATAATATTTCGGTGCATGCCTATGTGAATCAAGTGGGCGATTTGAAGTTGGAAAAAGCGTATAATGAATTGGATTTCAATAATATAGAATCGACTCCGATACGTTGCCCTGACCTCAAAATGGCAGAACGAATGATTACACATATTAAGGAAATCAAAAAGGCAGGCGATACTATCGGCGGTGTGGTCACGGGGGTGATTCGAGGTTGTCCGGCAGGCTTGGGCGAACCTGTTTTTGATAAACTTCATGCCGATTTAGGTAAAGCAATGTTGAGCATCAATGCTTGTAAGGGTTTTGAATATGGTAGTGGTTTTGCGGGGGTACGTATGCGTGGTTCGGAACATAATGACCCTTTCATCAAAGAAGGCGATACCGTGAAAACGACCACGAATCATTCGGGGGGTGTGCAAGGCGGCATTTCAAATGGTATGGATATTTATTTTAATGTAGCTTTCAAACCCGTAGCAACGATTATCCAATCTCAAAACTCCGTCAATGAAGCGGGCGAAATCGTCGAAGTCACCGGAAAGGGTAGACACGACCCCTGTGTAGTGCCTCGCGCCGTACCCATCGTCGAAGCCATGGCAGCACTCACTCTTGCCGACCACCTTCTTCGTAATAATGCTATAATGGGAATGAATGAGTGAATGAATTTTGAATGAATGAATGAATGAAGATATTTAGGGAAGAGGAAGAAAATAATCTACCCCAAATGAAGAAGTTATTTTTTTTATATGTTTGGCTAAATTTGACGCGCATAGCCGAGCTACGTAAGGAAGATTTAGGCAAACATATAAGAAAAAGAACAATTCAGACGGGTAGATTATTTTTTTCGTCTTCCCTTATCACGATTCATTCACTCATTCATTCAAAATTCATTCATTATAAGGTATTTAAGCATTCTATCATTATCTCTGTCACAATATTGGTATTTTAAGACGATAAGTTTTTCTTATAGACTGCATCTTGTGTCTGTAATCAATGGGAAGGTAGTTAGAAGTAGAGAGATAGTAGAACAAATTGATTGCACACAGGCACGGGTTTTCATAGTGGGTTTATAGTTTGTTTTTTGTTTTTTGTTCGAACCTCTGAGGAGTCAGAGGTTCTTTTTTTGTCTGGTGGTGAAATTTTTGGAAAATGGTATGCAATTGTTCTTTTCTCGTCTCATTCTGCTACTGCCTCAAAAAGCTCATCCATTTCGTCATAAGATTTAAAACCGACTTTTTCCTCATCGCCGCCAAATACATTCAAACCTTCCGGCTGCAAAGTTTTTAGTAATTCATTCGCCTCATTTCCTTTTATGTTAATGCTGAGTAAAATGCAGTATTTTTCGCAGAGCGATTTTAAAACATTTATATTAAAATAGTTTTTATCGTTTTTTATATCATTCCATGAGATATTATTTTTATTAAATTCTAATAAAAAACATTCCACGAAAGGAGAGAGGGCTTCGAGCGTAGGAGCGAGGTCAATGCCTTCATTTGGGTCAATGACGATTTCACGAATGACGGTCAAACCATTCAGCGTTTTCAATCGCGCCGCATCATAAAAAAAACCAACCTGCACAGCGTCAAGATTTAGGGCTTCGACAGCTTCGCGGATTTGTACCGCATCTTGTGCGCCAAACTCCCCCACGATTTGCGGACCTTCTATCCAATCCCGAATCGCATGCAGCAAAGCTGGACTCACATAATTTGGACTCGCCGTATCACAGCAGAAACCCAACCACTCGGAGTACCACGCCGCAAAATAACGGGCATCGGTGAGGTTGCTGATTTGGGCGGCTTTTATTTTTGTCTTTAACAATGTTATCGTTTTTGTTTTTAAAATACAAATGTAGCTTTTTTTGAAACCAAGAACAAAGAACACAATTTATTCTAATCTAAATTTCTCACCAATCTTGTAGCGGATTTTTATTTTTTCAAATTCGACTTGCATATTATCCTGACTTGGTGCTTGCTCTCCTATATACATATTTTAAGCAGCACTTTGATTTCCAGTCCAATAATTATTCTCCGGCGTTTCTGTAATGTGAATGGCTCTACCAACTTTCTGCCCGATGGCTTCGGCGAGGTTAGCGGCTTTTTCTTTGGCGACTTTCAAAGCACCCACTTTTACCTCTCTGCGAAACTCCTCTATTTTAGAATGATTCATGCGGAAAAAGAAACCGTCAAAAAGTAAGGATATTTTTGTCTCACTACTTAATACACTGTTTCACAAATTTATTTACTTTTTTGAGTATTTCTTTTAAAATGACTCTTCACCAAAAAATCCTTAAATACAGTGAGTATTCGCGTCATTTTTGATTCGATTCATTTCAAAATAAACGTCAAAAAATGTAAATAAATTTATAAAACAGTGTACTTAATGTCAGAAATTTTTATGTTATGCAATCCTTCATAAACCTTTCTGACGGTAGCGGCATCATGCGCGAGTATCTGATATTTTTTGCCCGACCCGATTTCGTCTTTTCTCAACCAACGATATTGGAGGTGACTCATCATATTTAAAATAAATACATATTTATTTAAGTCTATGGCAGCTTTCGTAAGTTGGTCAAACATTTTCTGTTCCAACTTCTCCAGCGTTTCTTTTCTTTTATCATCTTTCACTTAAAATTAATTATGCTTGAAAACAATATGTCACTAACACAAAATTTGAAGTCTAAACAAGCAAGTAATTATGCACGGCTTTGAATTGGAAATAATTCAAAGTACTCACCAAAGTAATCTTTCCTTTCAACACTTACCACTTCGCGTATTGAGCCGCCACATTGAATAGTATAGAAATATAACTATTAGTGTTTCTATTTATTACGTTGAAAAATATGAAATTTTGCTAGAAACTAATTCTTAAAAGTTACGTACAACATTTGTATTGATGCTCATTTTTGGGTAGTGTTCGGCAAAAATGGCACTACGGCGAAAATTGTAGGTAATTCGAAATCTGCTCGAAAATTTGTCTAAACTCGTCTTCCCTAAGCAATTACACGTGAGTTGCCTTGCGACTATTCCCTATTTTACTCGAACACCACCCAATTTTCGGAAACACATTTTTATACAAAACAAAAATAACAAATGAATCAGAGAAGTTTACTTTTTCTATCCGCGTTTTTTGCGAGCATTTTTTTCACCTCAACTATAAATGCACAATGCGACCTCACGGTGGTGTCAATAGATTATGGTTCAGCTATATTGCCCAATACACTTGCCGGCGAATGCAAACCCGAAAATACGCTCAACATAGAAGTTGCCTATTCGGAGGGCGTGAGTGATTCACTCAAAGTCAATGGTAAAAGTTTCCTGCTTACGGGGAGTCCACAGACGGTTCAGATTATGGGTATTCCGCAAGAGGTAATTGTGGAACTGGTGGGGACGACTTGTTATCGTTTTGAGGATGTCGATTTGTATGGCTTGCCGCCTGCGCCCGTGATGATGGAAGGCGATACCGTCGTATGTGCGGGAGAAACGATGCCACCGATTTTTTTATCCGGTCATGCCAACAGCACTTTTCACTGGACGAATCTGGATGGCTCATGCGTACAAAGTCTTTTCTTTTCGGGCGCATACAATGAGGAATGGACGTATCCGCATCCGGGCGAATTTACGGTGTATCAGTATATTGATGGAATGGTGACTGCACCGCTACGCCTTAATATCCGTGTAGGACTTCCCATCGAGATTGTCGGGGAATCATACTTTTGCGAAGGCGATCATTCGACCCTGAATGTGTTGGTGAATGGACAAAACATCACGCCCGATTATGAGATTATGTGGTACACGCCTTTGGGTGTAGCAACAGATGTAGTTAGTGTGAATGCCGATATAGATTATTTGTACACGGTCGAAGTCACGGATGTAAGTGGCTGTATTGGTACGGCATCCGTTTGGGTAGAAGAAAACTCTGCACCGGATGTGATGATTCTTGAACCTGACCCGTTTTGCGAAGCATCGCCAATTGATTTAAAGGCGGTGGCTTATGGTTCGGGCTGTCTGCAAGGTTGTGATTATGTATGGGAGTTTCCTGATGGCACAGTGGTTTATGCCCAAACGATTGAAGTGCATACCGAAGGTACATACATCATCACCGTAACAAATACACATGGATGTAGAACAAAGGAAAGTGTTTTAATAGAGGAGAATTGTGAGGAAGTGGTGAGCGTGGAAAATCCTGATGATGCAGGTACATTCGCGCTTTATCCAAATCCAAATTCGGGTGTTTTCGATATTGAATTTCCTACTGCAAACAAACGTCAACTCATATTATTTAATTTACAAGGGGAGGTTATTTATCAGGTTGAGCATAGCGAACGAGTTGCAAATATTGATGTTCGAGCCTTGGCGTTGCCTGCCGGTATGTATGTGATGCAAGTACGCGAAGATGACAACGTAACACAGACATTCCTGTCTGTAATGTAACCGTAGGGATAGGTCGAAATTTGTACTTACGAATAAGAAAATGGGAATGTTCCACGTGGAACATTCCCATTTTATTATCATCCCTAAAATCCCATCAACCATGATTTGAATCCTGCGAAATCAATTCCTATCTGTATGGCTTTCTTCTTCTTATCTGCGAGTATCGCCAATCGCTCAGGAATCTCTACCTTTTGTCCTATTGTTTCTTCTACCGTATCAAGGAATTTGGAAGGGTGCGCTGTTTCCAGAATTACGCCTTGTACATCCGGGTTCGCCTTTTGGAAAGCCCTGAATGCGAGGTAGCCCACTGCGCCATGCGGGTCTATGACGTATTTATACTTATCAAACACTTCCCTCACGCCCACGCAAGTCTCCGCATCAGTGTATGCGTAGCCTTTGATGTCTTCTTTCATAATGTTCCACGTGGAACTATACAGGTCGAGCATCCGCGCAAAATTGGATGGATTGCCCACATCCATTGCATTAGAAAGGGTACGTGTGGAGGGGCGAGGCTTATATTCGCCCGTGGCAAGGTATTGGGGTACTACGTCATTTGTATTAGTAGCCGCGATAAAACTATGTACAGGCAAGCCCATCTTTTTAGCCAAAAGCCCTGCGGTGAGGTTGCCGAAGTTGCCGCTTGGAATGGAGAATACCAGAGGCGCACGTAGAGAAAATTCATGAATTTTCTCTACGTGCGCGCGCTCTGCATTTTCCTTTGTTTTTAATTGCTTGTAAGCTTCTATATAATAAAAGGATTGCGGAATGAGCCTTGCGATATTAATAGAATTGGCAGAACTCAATCGCTGTCGTGTCGTCAAATCCTTATCTAAAAACGCTTGCTTCACCAATGCCTGACAATCATCGAATGTACCATCTACTTCCAATGCCGTGATGTTATGCCCCAGTGTAGTCAGTTGCTTTTCCTGCAAAGCACTCACCTTGCCGCTTGGGTACAAGATGACCACACGAATACCTGGTGTCTTATAAAAACCAGCAGCCACTGCACCGCCCGTATCGCCCGAAGTAGCTACGAGTATCGTGAGTTCTTTATCTTCTCCTTCATTGAAATGCCCCATCAGTTGCGCCATAAACCGCGCTCCGAAATCCTTGAATGCTAAAGAAGGTCCATGAAACAACTCCAATACATGCGTCTGCTCATCCAAGCTAACAACAGGGGCGGGGAAGTTAACGGCGTGTTCTACTATTTCCTTTAATTTGGATTCAGGTATGACTTCGCCTATCAGAGTCTTGCACACTTCATACGCAATCTCGGTGAAGTTGTATTTTTCCAAATTCTGAAAGAAAGACGCTGGCAATACAGGTATTTCCGAAGGCATAAACAAGCCATTATCATCCGGCAAACCTTTCATAACGGCTGTCTTTAAACTGAATAGGGTGTTTCTATCTTTTGTACTGTATAACTTCATTTTAATTGAGAATTGAAAATGGATAATTGAGAATGTTCCACGTGGAACGTTTGGTTTATTTTGTTACCTTACTACTTAATATGTTTTAGGAAACTCTAATCTAAAACAAGCTCCACCTTCATCCGTCAATACGTAAGAAATGTCTCCTTTATGTTTTTTCATCGTCTTTTTGCAGATAGACATTCCCAAGCCTGTGCCTTCATAGTCTTTTGAAGAATGAAATCGTTTGAAGGGTGAAAATAATTGGGGGATGTCTTCTTCTTTTATGCCAATTCCATTATCCTTAATGAAAATAATATTGGCTTTTTCGCTATCCTCATGGTAAATGTCTATGCTCGGGATATGTTTGGGTTCATCTTTAGGTTGATACTTAATAGAGTTGGAAATGATGTTTTGAAAAACGGTTCGCAATGCTTCCGAATTTCCATTTATTATAGGGAGATTTCCTACTTCAATATGTACATTTTCTTTTTGAATACTAAATTCAAGCGTATTACAGATCTGGTCAACAATATCATTTAAGTCAATTTTCGAAATATTTAACTCGGTTGTATTTACCTTACTCAAGGTGAGCAAATCCGCTATCATATTATCTAAATTACTAAGCGATTTCGTGATATAATTTATGTAAGTACCGCTTCGTTCACTTTGCTTTTCCTTTCTCAACAATCCGATAAAACCTTTCACCGTGTTTAGTGGGGCTTTGATGTCATGATTCATCATATCTGTAAATAAAAGGATGTCATGATGCTTCAATTCAAGAGCATCTAAGGCGTTTCTTTTTTCATCCAATGCAACAAATAATTTATCTTGCTGTCTTTCCATAATATTTACAACGAGTAAAGTAATGGTATGTGTCAGTGCTGTCACTATTAAAATTGTGAATACATCAACTAAAGTACCGGGTAGAAATTTGATGAGAAGTATAGTGAATGCAAAATTATTTATTAATAAATAAGTAATTCGTGCCATTTTATACTTCATCATAAATGCAATAATAGCAGGAATTAAAGAGAAATAAATAATTGTTTGAAGCGGCATATTCAATTGATAACCTCTACTAAAAGAAATAATGAGATAAATGCCGGATATAAACATCAATGCAGTTTGCTGATAGTTTTTTCGACAAGCGTAGACGATAATTAGATTACTTATGAGTGCGATTGCTGTCGCTAATACGGCACTCAAGTTATGCTCTATAATTCTAAAAATTAGTAAAATGAAGCAGATAAAGCTTATTAAAGAAAATGAAATATAGATGACTTGTGTTCTAATTTCGTCTAAAGTTGGTACTAATTCATTATAAAAGTCTATTTTTTTCATATTAATATTTTACGAAAGTTAGTACTTAGTACTTATTAAACATGCTCTAAATTTGACGCATCCCGAATGTTTATGAGATAAATATAATTTATTTAAACATATAAAAAACAATTCAGACCGATAGATTATTTTTTTCGTCTTCCCTTAACAAACAACAGCCCCATCCATATTAATGGGTGAAATATACACATCACTCTCAATCCTCTGTCGAGTAAAGACAGCTTGCATTGCCTTTGCTGCATCTTCTGCAATCAGGCTATTTTTACTCAGTGCAAATATAGACGGGCCAGACCCGGAGATACTACAGCCCAAAACCCCGGCATCCATAGCAGCAGCCTGTACATCGTAGAACCCCGAAATCAATCCTGCACGTTGAGGTTCTATAATCACATCTTGAAGCGAGCGACGAATGAGATTAAGGTCGCCTTTGCTCAAACCAATAATCAAGCCGCCAAGATTAGCGGCTTGTTGGGTCATCTGTTTTAATGAAACATTCGGACTCAGCATATTGCGAGCATCGGCAGTCAACACCTCTACATGCGGATAGATGAGCGTAGTGTACAAGCCATTGACGGTATATAGGCGATGTACATCGAAAGTATCATTATCTCGATTGAGGGTCATACCACCAAGCAAGCAAGGCGCGACATTATCCAAGTGAATCGAACCGCCACTTGCAATCTGTTCTCCGGCTGACGCGAAGGGGAGGAGGTCCCATTTGGTCAGCGGATTGCCGAGCAAGTGATTGACGGCTACTACACTCGCGACTGCACTCGCCGCACTCGACCCCATGCCACTCCCGAAAGGCATCTTTTTACGGATTTCCATGTTGATACCAACATCGGTTTCGCCCAGATGTTTCAGCAATGCCATTGCTGCAACTCCTGCGGTATTTTTCATCGTCTTGCGTGGGAGCTTGCCCTTGTCGCCTGTGATTTTTGTGATGTGGATACCCGGCTTATCAGTCAATGTAGCGACAACTTCATCGCCCGGTCCATGTATCGGATAACCCAATATATCGAATCCGCAACAAACATTAGAAACCGTCGCGGGTGCAAATACTTTAACTCCTGCCATAATTATTAGTCGATTGTCCATTGTTATTGGTCCATCATTGGTTGTACGACTTGACCCTAATAGAGTGAAACAATGCTTTCTTATACGAAATATATTTTGTTTTGGTTTGAAATAATCAAATACAAATGTACTGGTTTTGATGAATAAGAGAACTTGAAAAGGAAATGATACTAATGAAAATCTGAAGTAAGGGAAGACAAAAAAAATAATCTACCCGTCTGAATTGTTCTTTTTCTTATATGTTTCACTTAGTGAAAGAAAATAAATAACTTGCCCCATTATGCTTGTTCTTTTCCCTTCTAAAAAACACAAAAAACAGTTCCGTAGCTATGGCTATGCAACGATTTTTTGAATTCTTTAGAAGAAAAAATTACGGCGCATTATGGAACAATTTATTTAATTTCTTTCACTAAATCTTCCTTATCCCGAAAGCATTCGGGACGCGTCAAATTTAGCCAAACATATAAAAAAAATAACTTCTTCATTTGGGGTAGATTATTTTCTTCCTCTTCCCTAAGTTTATTTAGAAAAACGCTCCAAATTTAGGTCAACTTCGGAGTCGCATATATTTTCACTATTTAACCCCGTTGTACAGGTGTCGAGTTTTTATTTAATTCTCGCGGCGTTAACGCTTCGTTTTTATGGAAGTAAAATGTTTTATATCAATTAGTTAGAGTATTTTGATTAAAGTAAAACTTTAAATTCAAAAATCGAGCAAAAAAAGTGGTTTTTAGCCTCAAAAAATATATTTTCTTATTATTAAATTAAGTATCAGAAATTAAATAAGATGTCCCATAATCTGGACTTTGGACATTAGGCAACTGGGAAATTAGGAAATTAGGTAATTAGGCTGACGAAAGCATAATTCGCTATTTATCAGTATAATAAAAATTGTAACAAAATTAATTTAAAATAAAATGCAAATCAACAGGGCGAACGAAAAGTCGTTTTCATAATGCGTAATATATTAATTTTTAAGTTTTTAAGAAAGCCTACTCGGCGGACATTTTCAAAATGTCAGGCGAGATATATTTACATTTTGATTTAAATTTTTTAAATAAATTAAGTAATTTCTACTTTGTAAATAATTGATTTTCATTGAGTAGTGAGCAAATACTGTCGCCTGACATTTTCAAAATGTCCGCCGACTCACGCTTTCCCTTCAACTTTAAAAACATATTATAAAAACGACTTTTCGTTCCCCTGTGCAAATCAATGTAAATTATTGATAATGAGCGATTAACCTAATTACCCAGTTCCCTAATTACCCAATGTCCAAAGTCCGGTTACTACTTCCTTGCCATATAAAACAATTCAGAACAATTCTCCTTCTTGAAAAGGCATTGTGCTTGTGAGCGAAGGTCTTCGGCGTTAATATTTCGATACAGTTCGGCTTCGTTATTTATCAAATCTGCATTATCCTGTGCTTCAAATATAGCGAGATTGATAGCTTTCGTCAGAATATTCGTTTCCGAAAACACCAGTGAACTTTCAACCTTATTTTTTATTTTTTGCAATTCGCGTTTTTCCGTCAAATCAGTTTTCAGCAAATCCAATTCTTCCCAAATTGCTTTTTCGGCAGTTTCGAGCGAAACCCCCTCTGCCGGTTTGCCTTCTACGACAAATAAACCCGGATCAGTATTGCCCGTAACATAAGCATCGATTTCAGAAAACAATCGTCGGTCTTTCAGCAATCGTTGATAAAGGCGAGAACTGCGCCCACGACTCAGTACATCTGACAATAAATCTGAAGTATAATAGCTCGGATAACAACGCCCGTCCATATGAAACGCCATATATAAAGCATTATTTGGAACACTGGCACTGACACGATTGATTTGTTGAGTATGTTGTTTTGGTTCGGAAGGAATCCGAATTTCTGGCAGTGGATGCGCAGCAATATCACCAAACCACTTTTCTACCAATTCGCGGACATGCGCCAATGTTACATTACCCGATACCACAAGTATAGCATTGCCGGGATGATAATAATGACGGAAAAAATCGTGAACATCGCTAAGTGTCGCACTTTCAACGTGTTCGGGCGTAAGACCAATAGTAGGCCAACGATAAGGATGCACCTTATAAGCCAAACCAACCAAGTGATGCCACACATCGCCATAAGGTTGATTGAGGCAAGTTTCCTTAAATTCTTCCAGTACAACTTTGCGTTGCACTTCGAGCGATTTGGCATTGATATTCAGATTGACCATTCGGTCAGATTCGAGCCAAAAAACGGTTTCGAGATTTTGTGCAGGTACTGTAGCATAAAAGCTCGTCACATCACTATTCGTAAAAGCATTACTATCTCCACCCGCCCACTGAAGCGGTTCGTCGAAATTTTCAACATTTTTCGAACCGGCAAACATAAGGTGTTCAAACAAATGTGCAAAACCTGTTTTGTCCGGTGATTCGTATTTCGCACCAACTTTGTACAGCAAATTAACGGCTGCCATCGGTGTACTTTTATCTTCGTGCACGAGTACACGCAAACCATTATGGAGTGTAAAACGGTCAAATTTTATCATATCTATAAAAAACGAAAGGCAAAGATAGGGATTAAGGGATGAAAAAACAATGCACACTACATCTTGACTTGTTCTTTTTCCTCTATACTTTACCAAATTCTCCTTACCCCGAAAGCATTCGGAATGCGTCAAATTTATTTAATTTATTTCACTAAACATATAAAAATAATAACTGCTTCATTTGGGGTAGCTTATTTTTTCGTCCTCCCTTATCTGCCAATATTTTAATCAAAAGTTTTATCATTCCCTCGTAAAAACAAGAAAGTAACACTTCTAAAAGTTGAAAACATTAGAAATAGAACGAACAAAGACTCATTTTGATTGTCACAAATCTTAATATTTTCACTGAATTTATTTTCTATTTTAAAATATAAACATGTGCATTTTTTTACGTATTAATTGACGTTAAAAATATATAGAATGAACAAATTTAATATTTTATGTAAAAATTTTTACATTTTTAATTAGTTGTAAATTAATATTTTATTGTTTTTAAAAGTCGAAAAGACATCTCAATTTGGAGAGGAGTAAGCTGTATATTAACTTAGCAACTATGATCAATTAAAATAATCTAAAAGAGGTGATGTAATAGAAATATATATAATATAGCCGATATAGCAGTCACTTCTAACATGAAATAGTACATCACAAGCATTGCATAAAAAGACACTTTGTGACTGAGAAATACAAATATCATGGCTTCTATTGCTGTCCCGCAAATGAAGACCATAATTTCATCAAGTACAAAACAGTCAAGCAATGTTTAACAAAAAACAACTACTTACTTTCGCCGTGTTGATGTCCCTGCTACTCGGCAACCTCAAAGCAAACCCCAATCACAGCCACAAATTTTTTGCTCCGCCCACCCTTATTGCACCTGTAGATGGTGCAACCGGCATTACGGCTCCCATTCAATTGCAATGGGGAGGTACATCAAGTACGGTAGCTATCGAAATTTACGAAAACTGTAGCGAAAACATCTCCACGCCCAACAGTATCAACCTAAATGGTTATCAGCAAACCGCAGGACCGATTCAGGTCGGTAACATTTCTGCTGACCTATCCGGTGTGACATACAATCCGCTGACGGGTACGCTTTTTATGATTACGAATAAAAATTCAGAAATCGTTGAAACTACACTTAGTGGTAGTTTTATTCGCAGCATTATTTTGAATGGATTTAATGACCCAGAAGGTATCGCACACGTAGGCGGCAATTCTTTTGCTATTTCAGAAGAGCGACTGGGCAGAATATTATACATTAGCATATATGCAAATACATCTTCAATTAACCTCAACAATATGAATTATACACAAATCCCCGGTATATCAAATAATGAGGGCTTGGAAGGGGTTTCACTAAACACTAATACAGGCGATTACTACGTAGTAAAAGAAAAAAATAGCAGAACCTTGTACCGATATAATGGTACAGCAACTACACCTACTTTTCTGAATACTTGTAATATCCAAGCCAATTCATTTGGGATGACGGATGTCTCAGATATTTTTCACCTCACAATTCCAACAGGTTTGGATAACATAAATGTCAGTGATAAAATGCTGATTTTGAGCGACGAAAGTAGCAAAGTGGTAGAAATTGATAATAATTGCGGATTGTACAGTACGCTCAATTTGCCACTCAACAAACAACATGAGGGCATCACGATGGATGATAACGGTACGATTTACGTAGTCAGTGAGCCTAATCTACTGTATATCTTCGAGAACCCTACGCTTCAATTGAATCCAAGCAGTCAAACGCAAGGCACACTCATATATACTGCAACTTCGGGTGCTAATAGTTTTTCAATCCCTAATGGTATCTTGGATGCAAATACCGACTACTGCTGGAGAGTCGGTTCGGGCGGCGAATGGTCTGATATGTGGTCATTTACCTCCGATGAATTGCCGCCACCTCCACCACCAAACGGAGATTTTACCGTAACATCTACTATCAGTACAAGCAATGACGATGCAGAAGAAGCTGCCAATGGTACGATGAGTCTCAATAGTACCGACCTCGAATTGGTACAAGAAAACACTACTCAAAAAGTGGGTATCGTATTTCGTGGGCTAAATATTCCGCAAGGCGCAGATATTATAACAGCAAAACTTCAATTTACAGCAGACGAAACGACTTCGGAAACCACAAATTTGATTATTAGTGGGCAGGACACAAATAGCGCATCTGGTTTTACTTCTGTCAATAATAATATCAGCAGTCGATCCGCTACAAGCGCACAAGTCTCGTGGCAGGTATCCACATGGAATAGTGCCGGGCAAAGTAGCAACATACAACGAACTCCTGAAATTAAGTCTGTTATACAAGAAATTGTTAATAGAAGCGGCTTTAATACCAATTCAAATATCGGTATCATCATCACAGGGTCAGGCAAGCGTGTAGCAGAATCTTTCGATGGCGGCGGCACAGTACAAGCACCAAAATTGACGATTACATACAATGTAGAAGATTGCCTCGCAGCCGGAACCGCCTGTAATGACGGTGATACTGAGACTGAAAATGATATAGAAGATGGAAATTGTGTTTGCGCAGGAACGCCTGTTCCGCAGTGCGATTCACAAGGTACAGCTTGCAACGATGACGACCCAACAACCCATAATGATGTAGAAGATGGAAATTGTAATTGTGCAGGTGTTTGTTTGTCGGAAGGTACACCTTGTGATGATGGCAATCCTAATACAGTGAACGACCAAGAAGACGGAAACTGTATTTGTTTAGGCCAAGGTGATCAAGGTTTTGTCTATCAAGGTAGAATTGCAGCAGGCGATGATGATGTAGAAGAAAATGGAAAAAATGGCAATATGTACCTCAATAGCTCTGACCTCGAATTGGTTTATGACCGCAGCTACACGGGCAATCAGGTGATAGGATTGAGGTTTATGGATGTCTTTTTGCCACCGGGTGCGGTGATTACCAATGCCTACGTACAATTTACGACAGATGAAGCCCGCAACACAAATGGCAATAAGCTCATCAGAGCAGAAAATACCAACGATTCTGCTCCTTTTATCAACCAAAAATATAACCTTTCCAATCGAACAAAAACACAAGCCGTAGCAGCATGGACGCCACCAAGTTGGGACAGTATAGGCGAATCGGGTGCAAAACAACGCACTGCGAATATCGCCGCAGTTATTCAAGAATTGGTCGATAGAGGAGACTGGGAAGGACTTGGTACAGCAATTACGATTATCATCGAAGGCGGTGGCAGAAAGGTAGCCACATCTTATAATGGCTCACCAGAAAAAGCACCATTACTCCGCATCGAATATGAGTATTCAGGCGAAAATTTGGTACAGCAACCCGACGAAGAAACCGCGGTAGATGACCGCGAAAACGAAGCGCAAGAGCGCGTAGAAATAGCTATGATTCAGAACATTACGCTATATCCAAATCCGGCTGTTTATGAGGTCAATGTCGATATTCAAATGAACGAAGCGAATACGGCGCAAGGCATGATTAGCTTGTTTGATATTTCAGGAAAAGTATATTCGCAAACGCCTTTCAATCCACAAACAGAACGCAGCGTAGAACTCGAAGTGGCGCAATTGCCGCAAGGCATTTACCTCGTACATGTACAGGTAGGCGAGCATATAGCTACGCGAAAATTTGTGAAAAAGTAGATGGGAAAATTCCAAACACTAAACACCAAATTCCAAAAAGTAAAAATAATGCGCTTGGAATTTGATACTTGGATTTTGGAATTTACACCCCGACACGTCCTTATGTGAAAAGAGGTTGCTTGCTTTGCGAGTGACCTCTTTTTTTTGTGGGTACGTTGGTGCTTTATTTGCGTAAAATCGCTATCTTTCCCAAAATTTTTCAAATGATAAAATCCATAAGATTAAACAATTTTTTTAGTTTTAAAAATGAACTTATCGAATT
>Ga0209831_1002555_pt1 | contig 15696 bp, 12 predicted proteins | sample Maine_Asex4_meta_FD_187451 | JGI IMG/M metagenome (GOLD analysis project Ga0209831, IMG submission 187451) | Marine algal microbial communities from Maine, USA - Maine_Asex4_metaG (SPAdes) (version 2) | ecosystem: Host-associated > Algae > Red algae > Unclassified | place: Maine, USA | collected...
GCGGTAGACGGTCTTATCGCGGAAGAAGGGCCGATATTCCAAAAGGCCTCTGCCGCCAGCACCAACCTAGGAGCACGTATCGCGCCTGTTTTAGTCGATGCTATGTCTGAAGCGTGCGTGGTTCCACTATTCCAGGATTGGCGCGCTGGGCGTATCAAAAGCCTCGATGATGTCGAGCCGGCTTTGGCCGAACGGGTTAAAGTGTGGCTGGAGTCAGAAGAGGCTCAGACGAAACTTAAGCCTGAAATCAAACAATGGTTCGCGGGCCTCCAGCGCGAGATTGAACAGGTCACGGACCCTCTCTGCCGTGATCACGGCCTTCCGGCCATGGTGCTGTCGCTCGATGATAGCCATCACGTTAGTCGCCATCTTGAAGGTCTGTCTGTCGCTGCCCCTCAAGTGGCGAGCCTGGAGTCTGATACGGCACTTGCGGGAACGACGGTATCAGCCGTGCTTATCGCGGTTATTCTTGCGAAGGCGAATATCCTCGCACCGCTCCTCGCAAACCCTTTTGGCCTTGTTATTGGCGGCGTTGCTGGTGCTGGCGGATACATCTTTGGCCGCAAGGCATTGGAGGGTAAATTGCGGGGGGCGAATGTTCCAATCGTCGCGCGCAAAGTGATGACGGATGGCCGTATCCGCAAAGCTGCAAGAACTCAACGAGATGATCTTATTCGCGGCGTTCAATCCGCGTGGGACGCAAAAGCGAGCGCAAGCTTCACACAAGATCTCGTGACAACACTCCAGCAAGCCCTCGGAGAGCGGGCGGATGACCGAGCCGTTTTATTCTTGATTTAAACAAAAAATACCCGCCGGGAATCGTGTGGGAAACACCGGCAGGCGTGTCAACGGAGAGACGTTGACTTCTTAACTACGCGTGACGTTGAATTTTGGATTTATCCTCTCTGGACATTTATTCTTCGCGCCCCCACATAGTCTCAATGCGTCCAACCCATGACACAGAACCGCTCCCCGAAGAGAAACTTGCCTATCAGCTTAAGAGCTTTATGCGGCTGTGGCCCTATCTGTGGCCGGAAGATAAGCCGACTTACAAATTGCGTACGTTTGTAGCGCTTCTGTTCACGATTGGAGGGCAGTTTATCCTTGTCGGCGCGCCGTTTTTTCTGGGGCGAAGTGTGGACGCAGTCGAAGCGGCGAGCAAAGCGGGCAGTGTCTGGGGGCAGGCGGGATTGTTCATCGCGCTACTTGTGTTTGGATATGGTGGTCTTCGGTTTATATCAGTGTTGATAAGCGAAGCGCGGGAATATCTATTTACGCCAGTGGGGCAATACGCGCAGCGCCAAGTCGCTACCGCGACCTTTGCCCATTTGCATAAATTATCTCTTCGCTATCACCTTGAGAAACGCACAGGGGGTCTGTCGCGAATTATCGAACGGGGTATTCGCTCCATCGATTTTTTATTCCGATTTTTACTTTTTAATATTGGCCCAACGCTTCTTCAGCTCGTCATAGCCGCTGCGGCTTTTGCAATTGTATATGATTGGCGATTTGCCGTCATCGCGCTTGCGGTCGTGATTGCTTATATTTGGTTCACAATAGCAACAACGGAATGGCGCCTCAAGTTTCGCCGCACCATGAATAAGAAGGATACGGAGGCGAATGCCAAAGCTATTGACAGTCTTCTGAATTACGAGACTGTCAAATATTTTAATGCAGAAACTTACGAAACCGATCGTTATGATAACGCGATGGAGGGTTACCAGAACGCTGCGGTGAAGTCCCGCACCTCGCTGGCTACAGTCAATATTGGCCAATCGCTTTTGATGAATGGTGGTCTTGTCAGCATGATGTTGCTGGCGGCGTATCTGATTATGAAAGGCGACATGACCTTGGGGTCTATGACCACCATTACTTTGGTGATGATGCAAGTGTATCGACCACTCAATATTCTTGGATTTGCCTACCGAGAAATTAAACAAGCCTTGACCGATATGGAAAAAATGTTTGCGCTTTTGGATATTGAACCTGAGGTCAAAGACCGCGAAGGCGCGCAAGATATCAACGATGTTAAAGGGCATGTTCAATTCGAGAGCGTGGCGTTCCGTTACGAGAAAGATCGTCCTATCCTGAGTGATGTCTCTTTTGAAATTCTACCAGGCGAAACCGTAGCCGTTGTCGGGCCGACCGGGGCCGGTAAATCGACGTTGTCACGTATTTTGTTTCGGTTCTACGATATTGAAGGCGGAGCCGTGAAAGTTGACGGGATGGATATTGGTGACATTACCCAGAACAGTCTTAGAAAATCTATCGGTATCGTTCCGCAAGATACCGTCCTGTTTAACGACACGATTGGCTACAATATTCTCTACGCGAAGCCGGACGCGAGCCAAGCTGATGTTGAACAAGCAGCAAGGGACGCGCAGATACATGAGTTTATCGAGGCTTTGCCAAAGGGTTATGAGACCATGGTCGGAGAGCGTGGATTAAAGCTTTCCGGCGGCGAGAAACAGCGTGTTGCGATTGCCCGTACGCTCTTGAAAAATCCGGCTATACTTATTCTGGATGAGGCGACATCAGCGCTGGATAGTGTGACCGAACGTGACATTCAAGCGGCGCTTAACCGAGCAACGGAGAACCGCACAACGCTCGTTATTGCGCATAGGCTTTCTACGATTGTCGGTGCAGATAAGATTATTGTTATGGAAGACGGCCGAATTAAAGAGCAAGGTCCGCATAATGCTTTGCTGGCTGAAGGGGGGCTCTATGCGCGGCTTTGGGAACAACAAGAAAAATCGCCCTTGTCCACGGAATTCACATCCGCATAAAACCGTGATATTAAACACAAGAGGGAGCCGCCATGCTGGTTAAAGCCTACAAGCAGATGAAAAACGCGGCGGGATATTCGGTTGACGGCCTGGTGTTTATGCTCCGCAATGAGTTTGCTGCCAGGCTCGAGCTTTATATTTTCTTCTGGACGATGGTACTCTTCTTTTTCTTGAAAGTCCCGTTCACATCTTTTTTGATAGCGATTGTCTTGATGTTGATCCTTCTGGCGATGGAGGGGCTCAATACGGCGATTGAAAGTATCATTGACCATATTTCGCCGGAGATAAGTCCGGTCGGGAAACAAGCAAAAGACTTAGGGTCGTTCTCGGTAATGTGCTTGCTGTTCGTGAATTTAATTTTTGGATTTTATACGATTTGGAACTCTAAATTTGCACAGGGATTAATAGGTTAGCGGTCTTCTTTTTCAAATTCTGCAATACGGACAAGTGCGTTCTGCCACCAGTCAACTCTCCGCGCTTGGTCTTCGAGGCCCATGTCTAATACCATCAACTTACCCTTCTGATTCAGAGTCAAATCTTTACCCATGTAAAATCGTTCTTTAATTTGCTTGAAACGCCCAAGCCGGGATTGATGTTCTTCAAGGCGAACAAACACTTGTTCTTTGAGTGCGCCAAGGTCGACGCCTTCTAGTGCGTAGAACTTGACCAATAGTTCGTCTTTAGTAGAAGGCAATTTATTGGGTTTGGAAGACCAAGCTTTAAGGTGAACGCGTCCGGGCTTCGTAATCGTATGGACGATGCGGTTGGGTTTTCCGGACTGAGTAATCTCTTGGCTTTTGACATAGCCTTTCTCCCGAAGTTTGCCGAGCTCTCGGTAAATCTGTTGATGGGAGGCGCGCCAAAAAAAGCCGATAGAGGCATCAAATGTTTTCGCCAAATCGTAGCCGCTCATGGGCCGCTCGGTGAGGCAGATTAAAATGGCTTCAGAGAGGGCCATGGCTTTCCCTTGTCTTTATGCAACAATATGCATATTAAGTATCTATCCAATTCTTACACTATTATGAGGCTCCATGTCCCTAAAAAATAAAACCATCTTTATGTCCGGCGGCAGTCGAGGCATCGGCCTTGCTATAGCTAAGCGGGCTGCCCGTGACGGCGCGAATGTCGCCATTGCAGCAAAGACTGCTGAGCCACACCCAAAACTCGCCGGAACAATCTACACGGCTGCAAAGGAAATAGAAGAGGCGGGCGGCAAGGCCCTCCCTATTGTTTGCGATATTCGGGACGAAGAGGCTGTGCAAAAGGCTGTGGATGCTTGTGTGGACAAGTTCGGCGGTATTGATATTTGCGTCAACAATGCGAGCGCGATTTCACTTACGCCAACGCCCCTGACGCCTATGAAAAGATATGACCTAATGAACCAGGTCAATGCCCGCGGCACATTCCTCATGAGTCAGAAATGTTATCCCCATTTGAAGAAAAGCAAAAATGCTCACATCATCAATATCGCCCCGCCGCTCGACATGTCTGCGAAGTGGTTTCGCAATCATACAGCCTACACAATGGCGAAATATGGCATGAGCATGTGTACGCTGGGTATGTCTGCTGAATTCGCCAAAGATAGTATTGCTGTGAATTCCTTGTGGCCCATGACGTCTATCGATACTGCGGCTGTGCGTAATGTGCTCGGCGGTGACAGCATGGCTAAAATGAGCCGCACGCCGGAGATTATGGCAGACGCAGCATTTATACTCATGAGCAAAAAAGCGGCTGAGTTCACCGGCCAATTTGTTATCGACGAATTTATCCTGGCTGAAAACGGAACGACGGATTTTGCGCAATATAACCAGCCGGGTTACGAAGGCCCACTTGCCGCTGATTTCTTTGTCCCTAGTGATTGGGTCAAAAAATCGAAGTCAGAGGTTATGGAGCACCCCGGGTATAAGGATTAGATATGGCAACGCTGAACGCACTCGACCCGACGCCAGAACAAATAAAAGAATTCCTTGGCCACGCCAAAGCCGGCGAGCCCGTTTTCATGGTCAACCTTCTCAAGTTTAAAGACCGGGCGACTTACAAGGACGGCGAGGATGTTTCAGGCAAAGAGGCCTATGGTCGGTACTCCAAAGCTTTCGGAGAGATGATGCGCGCTAAAGGCGTGGAAACGATTTACGGCGGCGCGGCGAATGTCTTTATGATTGGCCAAGGAGATTGGGACGCAGTGGCTATCGTCAAATACCCAAGCGCGGCCAAAATGTTCGAAGCGGTGAGTTCCGACGAATACCGCAAAATCCATAAACACAGACGCGCCGGGCTAGAGGGACAACTTCTCATCAGTTGCGGCGGCGAAGGAGTCTTTTAATGAGCAATCAAACCCTATTGGTGAACCGCGAAGATTTCGCGGATGTCACTTTAGTGTCACAAGATGACGGCGCGCTTCAAGACGGCTTTGTCCGCGTTGAAATCGGCCCCTTTGCGCTGACGGCGAATAACATCACTTACATGGTCACGGGGAATCAGATCGGATATTGGAAGTTCTTTGAACCTTCTGACTACGGGATTGAGCACGCAGGAACTGGACGCATGCCTGTCTGGGGTTACGGCCTTGTGACGGAATCTAACTGCGAAGGCGTAGCCGTTGGAACAAAAACCTACGGCTTTTTCCCCATTGCGAAATCCATGGATCTAAAGCCCGTCAAATTAAACCCGATGGGGTTCCAAGACGGGAATGCCCACCGAACAACACTGCATCCTGTTTACAACAGCTACACGTTCACTGACGCAGACCCTTCATTTGTTGACGCGTACAAAGATTTGCAGCCGGTCCTTCGGCCCTTATTCACTACGAGCTTTCTCATTGATGATTTTTTCACAGACTCAAAATATTTTGGAGCGGAGCAAATCGTTGTCATCAGCGCCTCATCCAAGACGGCTCTTGGAACGGCGTTTTGCCTCAAACAAAGCGGCGGCGTGAAAGTTGTGGGCTTGACCTCCGAAGGTAATAAAGACTTTGTCAAAGACACAGGGTTTTACCACGAGGTTCAAACTTACGATACAATCACCGATCTAAACCCCGATGTGAAAACTGCCATTATCGACATGGCGGGTAACGGCAAGGTCAACGGTGACCTCTACGACCATTTCGAGGAAAACCTCGTCTATAATTGTATGGTCGGAAAATCTCATTGGAAAGGTGCACCGCCGCCAAAAGCCAAGAAAGGCGCGCCGCCTGTCATGTTTTTTGCCCCTGACCGCGCCAAATTGCGAATGGGCGAATGGGGCGGTGAGCGGTTTGCTCAAAACCTCGGAGCCCGCTGGTTGCCATTTTGTAAAAGCGCGCAAGGCTGGCTGTCCGTCTCGCAAGAAGACGGCGCACCTGCTTTCCTGAAATGCTACAAGGACCATCTCAACAATCAAGCTGATCCGTCCAAAGGTTATTTATTTAAACTGTAGGAGGCATATATGTCTTACAAATGCTTCGATGTTTCTATCGAAAACAATATTGCGCACATTAAGCTGAACCGCCCTGAAAAGCGCAATGCCATGAGTGTGGATTTCTGGCACGAGCTCCCGGAAATTATTCACGACATTGACGATAATGCTAAAGCCCGTGTTATTGTGATTTCATCTACCGGCCCTATCTTTTCTGCCGGGATTGATATTAGTATGCTGGCGGGGGAGGCGACCCTCAACGGGGATAAAAACAAAGCCGAGTACGGCGCTGGATTTTACACGACAGTCAAACGCTTGCAGGCCAGCTTGTCCGTCCTCGAAGAGTGCCGCATTCCCGTGATTGCCGCTATTCAAGGGGGGTGTATTGGCGGCGGGGTTGATCTGGTAACCGCTTGCGATATGCGTTTCGGGACGATCGATAGCTATGTAACTATATTTGAAATTAATGTCGGCATGACGGCGGACATCGGCACGTTTCCGCGTATCCTGAATCATCTCCCGGAAGGCATCGTTAGGGAAATGGCCTATACTGGCCGTAAGATGAAAGCGGATGAGGCGTTACTCCGCGGGCTTTACAATGAGACCTATGACACTCACGAAGAGATGATGGGCGCAGTAATGAAGATTGCTGCAGAGATTGCGTCTAAACCGCCAATGGCCGTTTATGGCTGTAAGCGGATCATTACATATAGCCGTGACCATACAACTGCAGAGGCCTTAGATAATATAGCGGTCTGGAACATGTCTATGTTGATCCCGCCTGAAATGATGGAAGCCATGCAAGCCCGCGCAGAAAAGCGTGAGGGTAAATTTGCTGATTTGCCTAAGAAAACGGGTTAGGCTAAAAAACTAAACGCGCTGAAGGTTTTGGTCTTCAGCGCGCTTGTTATCGCAGATTTGCGCCCCGGCAGTCTGCGTATAACTGATGACGCCCCCATCATCTAACGAGACAAATATGGGATTTTTTCGGCTTAGTATTGTTAGAAAGTGGATACAGAGCTTGTCATTACTGACAAAGTTATTGTCTTTATTACCTTTATTAACTTGTCTTTATTGACAAAAATGCCTTTTTATCTACTTTAAAGGGTGTAATGGGGCCGATTAAAGAAAATAAGTACGCGCATCTTCGTATGACGATGTCGCTTCGATACCTCGAGGTGCAACTCGAGCAGCTAGAAATGAGTGGCTTTTCACGTCAAGATTCCCTTGAGGCACTCGAATTAACGGAAGACGATTTCCTCGACCCCCGAGGGAGAACGGATGTGGCGCGCGTTGAGCGTATGTTAATCGCGGCGGCAGAAGCGCTCTCTGCGCCGCGGATATCCATGCAAATCGGATATAAATTTCGAGTTCATGACTTTGAAAAAACAGGATCTATATATAGCTATTGTGAAAACTTGGCTCAGGTCTTCGAGATGAATAGGCGTTACCAACGTCTGGCTATAGACATCGCCACGCCAAAATATTGCGTGGAGAACGGTCGACATTATTTCACCTTTAATCCCTATGAGGAGGTCCGGGAAATGCACCATGTGATGAGCTTGGTGTTGGGCGCTTATGCGACAGCGTTCCGTTGGCTGAGTTGGGCGTCTGGACATGAGCTCAAAGAAGTCACGCTAATGCCCCGCGCTCCTAAAGATACACGAATTTACGAAGACGCTATGCAGTGCCCAGTTATTTTTGGGGCACCCCGTAATCATGCGGAGTTTCATCCGCATGCCATGGAGAAAACTTTGCTGACGCGAGATGCTGAAAAGCTGGCACAGGCTGTTGGGATGCTCGATAAAATTTTAGAGCGGGGTGACGAGTCTGAAAATTTCAAAATCGCGATCACAGCGTCTATCAGGTCAGCCATGAGCCTAGGAGCTGTAAGCTTATCAAGCGTTGCGGCTCGCATGGATATGCCGGAGCGTAATTTTCGTCAAAAACTGAAGTCGCAGGGATTAAGTTTTCGGAAGTTGCTAGAAGACGAGCGCAAGGCGTTATTTCAGGAACTGCATACGAACGGCGAGGTGTTTGCCGCCATATCTCAAGCTTTGGCCTATAATGATCAGGCTGCTTTTAACAAGGCGTTCAAACGTTGGTATGGCGTGACTCCCAGCCAGTATAAAAGTCAGCCCGTGTAGAGCAAAGTCATGTCAGGCGATAGCCGAGCCCCAATAATTGTAACTCAAGACTTTCGGTCCGGGGATATACATTTCTTCTAGGGTTTCGAACTTAAGATTGGCTTGCTGAAAAATCCCGGGAATATCGCGGCCACTATGACACCCGCCTGCAATTTTGCCCCATAGAGGATCAAGGCGGTTTTGCCATTTATGGACTTTTGCGTCAGGGGCTTTGCCGTGTTCGGAGAACAAGATTTTACCGCCAGGTTTTAAAATGCGCTTCATTTCGCAGAGGGCTTTAACGGGGTCGGGTATGGTGCAAAGCGAGTATGTCACTACAACCGTGTCTGCTGTTTTGCTCTTCAGCGGTATGTCTTCGCCGGATAACCCTATGCGTTCGACCTCAATGGGGCAGGCGGCCCGGCGTTCTGCGCTGCGTTTCCAGATATGGTCATCCGGGTCAACGCCGATTATTTTAGACACTTTGTCGGGATTGTAATGAGGTAAGTTCTGACCCGAACCGATACCAATTTCTAAAACAAGTCCTTCGGCATGGGGTACGACTTTTTTGCGTTGGTAGGTAATCGGCTTTAACCCGCAAGAAGCGTCGAGCATTCGCGGTAATATATGTCGGTTATAAAATGCCATAGATCTCCGTACCATGACAGTAGGCGGGCTGCCTAGAAAAATAGTCCTCTTTGTGAACAGCGTTCGTGTCTTGGGTATACGAAATTTTTTATGTTGCAGGCATGGATTGGCAGCACTAAATTTTATGGATGTCTTCAGTTTTAAAACTTGCTTTGCCGCAACTCGCTCCGATCTGGCTCAACCGCGATAAGACCGTTGAGAAAGCTATTCAGGCGGTCGATGAGGCGGAAGGCAAATGCGGCGAGTGCAGCAATTAAAATTATATATGAATAATGTTGAGCTATTTAATCCCTAAAGCCCTAACAATGACCCCATGAATTTCGTTTTGCTCCATGACGCCTTTCACACCGTCAGCGCCCGGGCCGCGCGCATATAATGGCACATCTTCGCCGGCGTGTGTTTCGGAGTTCAGGTTCACGGCAGTTTGTTGCTGAAAATCAGGGTCCTGAACCATATTATCCGTGAGAGCCGGGCTGTCGGCTTCGCGTACATTGGGACCGTTATAGTAGCCAAGCGTCGTGTAGGGTTTGCCATCCTGGTCGAGCGTGGTATTTATTTCCCTTTTTTCAGGATCAAAGCCTTTAACGAGCCCTAAGATCGGATTGCCCCGAACCGGGTAGCCGCTAATCGTGAACACGTGACTATGGTCTGCCGTAACAAGGATAAGCGTATCGTTGCCTGTTTTCTCTTTGGCGACCTTTACGGCTTCATTGAGCGCCTGCATATCTCGCATGGCGCGGTAAGCGTTCGAGCCGTGATGGGCGTGATCAACCCGTCCGGCTTCCACCATAAGGACGTATCCATTTTCTTTTGAGGAGAGGCGATCAATTGCAATGCGGGTCATATCAGCCAAAGAAGGCTCTTCAGTTTTCCCGCGATCAGCCTCAAAGCTCATATGGGAGCGGCTAAAGAACCCCCGCAAGGACTTGCCAGTTGCCGCGCTCATCAGTTCATCTTTGTTACTCACATATATATGCGAAGTTTTAAGGGCATCGATTTGCTCGTCTGTGAACTCTTTGTGGCCGCCGCCGATAATGACCTCGGCGTTGCTATCCACGAGCTGTTGCGCAAGGCTGGTACAGCCAACAAATGGGCCTTTTATGTCCTTATCAGCTTCGAGGTCGCGTGAAGGGGCGTGGCCATACATGGAGGCGGGCGTTGCATGGGTAAGACGCGCTGTTGAGATAATTCCCACGGACTTTCCTGCGCCTATCGCTATATCAGATAGTGTAGGGGGCAGGGCTGATGGATTGCAAGCATCAGCAGACCTAGCATCCAAAAGGTCATGGGGTACATTCACGGCGCCAATATTCGTTTTGTACCCTGACAGGATGGCCGTGGCGGTGCCTGCGCTGTCGGGGACCTGGGCATTTGTATTATATGTCTTCACCAAAGCCACATTATCGAAGTCCTCAAACGCGAGGCTGTGCTCCTCGCCTTTCATGCCTTGGGATTGACCGTCAAATATACGCGCGGCCGTCACAGTAGAGACCCCCATTCCGTCGCCAATAAAGAGAATTACGTTCTTTGCAGAGCTTTTAGGGTCAGCTTTCAGGTAAGAATCGGTCTGTTCAGCTTGTGAGCTGTGTAAGGAATCGCGAGAATCCTTGCTATTTTGGCACGCATTTGTTACTAACGCTGACTGGAAACAGAAAGCAGCCAATAAAATACGCCGAGCTATACGGTAATTGGATGTCATTTTGGGCCTCATTGAAGTTCGATTGCCTAGTTTATCGGTCTTTATTGACAGTAATACTACAGATTTTAGAAGAATTCATACTTTCTGCATTTTTTTTGAAATTAGGTGTTGCGTATGAAAATTTAGGCCCCTATATAGCGCTCCTCGGCAAAGACAATACGTCTAACCGGGTGGCCTTTTAGAGGCCTTTTATTTTGGAGAGAGCAGACAATCCGTCCTTTCTTGTTGTTTGACATTGTGAATATGGGAAGAGAGACGCAGGCGGCGCTTAGCTGTGCGCAGACTTGGTAACAAGCTGCACATTCAGTTGAACGACTGTTTTGACGTTTCTTTTATTAGTAAATAATGAAATCGCTTGGGTCATTTATGACCAAAGTGGATCTCGTTATTTCTTTGAAATAAACGCAACGAAGCAAGATACAATTTATTGTATCGTGCCAGTTAAAACGACAGTCGAATCACTTTCAACCTGAGAGTTTGATTCTGGCTCAGAACGAACGCTGGCGGCAGGCTTAACACATGCAAGTCGAACGAGAAACCATCTTCGGATGGCAGACAGTGGCAGACGGGTGAGTAACGCGTGGCAACCTACCATTTTCTACGGAACAACAGTTGGAAACGACTGCTAATACCGTATACGCCCTCCGGGGGAAAGATTTATCGGTGAATGATGGGGCCGCGTTAGATTAGCTAGTTGGTAAGGTAATGGCTTACCAAGGCGACGATCTATAGCGGGTCTGAGAGGATGATCCGCCACACTGGGACTGAGACACGGCCCAGACTCCTACGGGAGGCAGCAGTGGGGAATATTGGACAATGGGCGCAAGCCTGATCCAGCCATGCCGCGTGAATGATGAAGGCCTTAGGGTTGTAAAATTCTTTCGCTAGGGAAGATAATGACGGTACCTAGTAAAGAAGCCCCGGCTAACTCCGTGCCAGCAGCCGCGGTAATACGGAGGGGGCAAGCGTTGTTCGGAATTACTGGGCGTAAAGCGTACGTAGGCGGACTATTAAGTAAGATGTGAAATCCCCGGGCTCAACCCGGGAACTGCATTTTAAACTGGTAGTCTAGAGTTATGGAGAGGTAAGTGGAATTCCTAGTGTAGAGGTGAAATTCGTAGATATTAGGAGGAACACCAGAGGCGAAGGCGGCTTACTGGACATATACTGACGCTGAGGTACGAAAGTGTGGGGAGCAAACAGGATTAGATACCCTGGTAGTCCACACCGTAAACGATGAGAGCTAGTTGTCTGCATGCATGCATGTAGGTGACGCAGCTAACGCATTAAGCTCTCCGCCTGGGGAGTACGGTCGCAAGATTAAAACTCAAAGAAATTGACGGGGGCCCGCACAAGCGGTGGAGCATGTGGTTTAATTCGAAGCAACGCGAAGAACCTTACCTACCCTTGACATACTTGTCGCGATTACCAGAGATGGTTTTCTTCAGTTCGGCTGGACAATGTACAGGTGCTGCATGGCTGTCGTCAGCTCGTGTCGTGAGATGTTGGGTTAAGTCCCGCAACGAGCGCAACCCTCACTGTTAGTTGCCAGCATTTAGTTGGGCACTCTAGCAGAACTGCCGGTGCTAAGCCGGAGGAAGGTGGGGATGACGTCAAGTCCTCATGGCCCTTACGGGTAGGGCTACACACGTGCTACAATGGCGCTGACAGAGGGTTAATCCCTAAAAAGCGTCTCAGTTCGGATTGTCTTCTGCAACTCGAAGACATGAAGTTGGAATCGCTAGTAATCGCGGATCAGCATGCCGCGGTGAATACGTTCCCGGGCCTTGTACACACCGCCCGTCACACCATGGGAGTTGGTTCTACCCGAAGGTACTGCGCTAACCGCAAGGAGGCAGGTAACCACGGTAGGGTCAGCGACTGGGGTGAAGTCGTAACAAGGTAGCCGTAGGGGAACCTGCGGCTGGATCACCTCCTTTCTAAGGATTGGTGTTGAAAGTCTTCCGGTCATTTATGATCGACGCACTTTTTTCACTACCTATGAATATTTTTAGGTCCACGCGCCTCTCCGGCGTTTGGATCATATAACGGCCAGGCGCCGTCTTCGTTTCTCTTCCCTTGATGATCATCGTATCCCGCAATTTGGCGGATACTGATGATTTATCGTGTTAAGGTGGTATGTGCTCACTCCAGCGGGCCGGTAGCTCAGTTGGTTAGAGCGCGCCCCTGATAAGGGCGAGGTCGGAAGTTCGAGTCTTCCTCGGCCCACCAGGTTGCTCTTTTCGTGAAGCGAAAAAGCAACAGTATTGCAACATGTGATTGCGCAGCAATCGCCGAGTGCAATGACACCTATAACTGGATGCTCAAGGTGCCCGCGATTTTGCTATGCAAATCCGCTACACACCCTTCGCATTTTCCGCAAATTTTGCTTCGCAAAAATTGCTTTGGGGGCCATAGCTCAGTTGGTAGAGCATCTGCTTTGCAAGCAGAGGGTCGTCGGTTCGATTCCGTCTGGCTCCACCAAATGCGTTTTAGTAAAGCTAATTCGCATAACCTTAACACAGGAAAAACAAGTTTCTTTCGATAACTCTGTTATCGATTGGATATTTGACATCGTCTATGGAGGGTTCTTCCGACCCCGATAATGCCGCAAACAATCGTGGTTTTATCAATTTTGAAGGAAGAGCTTTTAATGTAAAGATATCGTCTGGCAATGCTCATACGCGATTACATGTAACCACCGTTTATACATCAGAAACGGCAGGGCGTGTTATTCCTCGCGCATGAGCGCCAAACTGAATATTTTGGGTAATGTGTTCTAACTTTCTGGTCGGAATACGTTATCCATCTCAAGAATCTAGAGAATCAAGTGTTATAAGGGCGTTTAGTGGATGCCTTGGCACACAGAGGCGACGAAAGACGTGGTACGCTGCGATAAGCTCGGGTTAGGTGCGAACAACCGTTAATCCCGAGATTTCTGAATGGGGAAACCCACCTTTACAGACTTTGATATTTTTATCTCCTCGGAGGTAAGCGTATCAGGGTTTGTGTTAGGTATTTTTAACTGAATAAAATAGGTTAAAAAAGCAAACCCGGGGAACTGAAACATCTCAGTACCCGGAGGAAAGGACATCAACCGAGACTCCGTTAGTAGTGGCGAGCGAACGCGGATCAGGCCAGTGGCCATAATTATCTAATCAGAATGTGCTGGAAAGCACAGCCATAGTGGGTGATAGCCCCGTATGAGTGTTGATAGTTATGGTCCTCGAGTAGGGCGGGACACGTGAAATCCTGTCTGAATATGGGGGGACCACCCTCCAAGCCTAAGTACTCCTGTGTGACCGATAGTGAACAAGTACCGTGAGGGAAAGGTGAAAAGCACCCCGACGAGGGGAGTGAAACAGTCCCTGAAACTGAACGTCTACAAGCTGTCGAAGACCCCTTGCGGGTCGACGGCGTACCTTTTGTATAATGGGTCAGCGACTTTGTCTTACTAGCAAGCTTAAGCCGTTAGGTGTAGGCGCAGGGAAACCGAGTGTTAATAGCGCGACTGAGTTAGTAGGATAAGACCCGAAACCAAGTGATCTAGCCATGTGCAGGTTGAAGGTGAGGTAACACTCACTGGAGGACCGAACCCACCTATGTTGAAAAATGGGGGGATGACGTGTGGCTAGGGGTGAAAGGCCAATCAAACTTGGAGATAGCTGGTTCTCCGCGAAATCTATTTAGGTAGAGCGTGAAATGAATACCATCGGGGGTAGAGCACTGGATGGGCTAGGGGGTCCCAACGACTTACCAAACCTAACCAAACTCCGAATACCGATGAGTAATATTTTGCAGACACACTGCGGGTGCTAAGGTCCGTAGTGGAAAGGGAAACAGCCCTGACCGCCGTCTAAGGTCCCTAAGTAACAACTAAGTGGTAAAGGATGTGAGAATGCTTAGACAACCAGGATGTTGGCTTAGAAGCAGCCATCATTTAAAGAAAGCGTAACAGCTCACTGGTCAAGCGTTCCTGCGCCGAAAATGTACCGGGGCTTAAGTTGTTCACCGAAGACGCGGATGCACATTTATGTGCGTGGTAGCGGAGCGTTCTGTAAGCCTGTGAAGGGGCCCTGTGAGGGGTCTTGGAGGTATCAGAAGTGAGAATGCTGACATGAGTAACGATAAAGGGGGTGAGAGACCCCCTCGCCGAAAGATCAAGGTTTCCTGCGCAATGCTAATCAGCGCAGGGTTAGCCGGCCCCTAAGGCAAGGCCGAAAGGCGTAGTCGATGGGAATCAGGTTAATATTCCTGAGCCAGCGGGTAGTGACGGATCGCGTATATTGTTTCCTCTTATTGGATTGAGGAGGCTGTGAAGCGGTTCCAGGAAATAGCTCCCGCATGAGACCGTACCCCAAACCGACACAGGTGATCAGGTAGAGTATACCAAGGCGCTTGAGAGAACTATGCTGAAGGAACTCGGCAAATTACCTCCGTAAGTTCGCGAGAAGGAGGCCTTGTATGAACGCAAGTTTTTACAAGGGGCACAGACCAGGGGGTGGCGACTGTTTATTAAAAACATAGGGCTCTGCGAAGTTGCAAAACGACGTATAGGGTCTGACGCCTGCCCGGTGCTTGAAGGTTAAATGGAGTGGTGCAAGCCGCGAAATGAAGCCCAAGTAAACGGCGGCCGTAACTATAACGGTCCTAAGGTAGCGAAATTCCTTGTCGGGTAAGTTCCGACCTGCACGAATGGCGTAACGACTTCCCCGCTGTCTCCAGCATAGACTCAGTGAAATTGAATTCCTCGTGAAGATGCGAGGTACCCGCGGCTAGACGGAAAGACCCCATGCACCTTTACTACAACTTCACAGTGACATTTATAATGATTTGTGTAGGATAAGCGGGAGACTTTGAAGCGCGGGCGCCAGCTCGTGTGGAGTCATCCTTGAAATACCGCTCCTATCCTTATGAATGTCTAACCGCGGTCCGTTATCCGGATCCGGGACCCTGTGTGGTGGGTAGTTTGACTGGGGCGGTCGCCTCCCAAAGAGTAACGGAGGCGCGCGAAGGTTGGCTCAGACCGGTCGGAAATCGGTCG
>Ga0209831_1002559_pt1 | contig 15685 bp, 20 predicted proteins | sample Maine_Asex4_meta_FD_187451 | JGI IMG/M metagenome (GOLD analysis project Ga0209831, IMG submission 187451) | Marine algal microbial communities from Maine, USA - Maine_Asex4_metaG (SPAdes) (version 2) | ecosystem: Host-associated > Algae > Red algae > Unclassified | place: Maine, USA | collected...
ACCGTCGTGGTGACCGTCGTGGTGACCGTCGTCTGGCTGCCGCTGAGACCGTCGCGGTGACCGTCGCGGTGACCGTCGTGGTGACCGTCGTCGGGCTGCCGCTGAGACCGTCGCGGTGACCGCCGTCGTCCCGTCACGTTCCGGGCTCTGACCGCGGTCCGTGTACCCGGCCAGGCCAGCGCTGTTGGGGAGCTCATCGACCATTAGGGCAACAGGCAATGCCTCCTGGGTGTTGGCGCTGGAAGGGTCGCATCTGAAAGCTTCGAGTTTCCACCAGCAACCACCAGTCGCCGGGCTGAGCTGGCTGTCTGGAATCAGGACTGCCGGTAACGTCTCGGAAAGGGAAGCGCACAGCGGCAATCGACTGCTGATGTCATGATCCCGCGGACCTCAATTACTAGTGGCTGTGGAGACAATCGAGATCATTTTGGACCACAATCGTGACTAAGTGGTCCGCAATAGTTTGGGCAAACGTTGCGTCGCGCAGCGTGGCCAAAATATGGAAAAGCACCTTAGGCACATTTGACGTCGGCAAGAGCACAGCCTACAATGTCGAGTCCACAAAATATACTGCCACGTGGCTAACGTGGCGGGTCTATGCAGAATCTGTCACTTCCAGCAACACCTGCTATGCCGAACCGTCCACAAATACGGAGTATCCAATGTAAACCGCGCAATAAATCTACCCGAATGAAGATTTCTGGGGTATGTTGCTGTTCAGTTGAGGCCCTCGGCCCCACAGCGTTTTGTCCTCGATTCCTTAGAACTGAAAACTGCCAGATTTGAACACGCCCACTGACGGTTCGCAGAACTGTCGCACATTGATCATGGGATCAAACTATGCCCACTTTTTGTTGATCTTCGAGAGAGAGCCCGCAGTGGAGTTCAGAAGAGCTCCAAGACTGTCTGCTCCGGTATTCAGTGGAAATCATCTTCACACCAGCACCTGCAGATTCGGCAATTGTCTGACGAAATTGCTGGCAAAAGCTCATGAAGGACAAGTAGGTCCCCCAGGGCAGCGACCAGGTAGCGAAGCTTCGCCTTTTCGTGAGAACACAGACACGCAGTTTGGAAAACTTCAGCAATCACCAGTTCGCATTTTGTTTCCACCTACTGTAAAGGGTGCTCTTCCCAGTCGACGTCAAACGAAATGAAGAAAAACATTATGCCGTGTGCTCCTCACTTCCGCAGCATCCAGCGATTGGTGCGATTCTGCACTATTCAGGATGATGCCGACGTCTCCGTCCCTAAGGAAAACGTGCATTGTCAATATGTTGCCGCGCCGTGGCCTTCCTCCACGGACGCAAAGGATGGCCACATTTTCTCGGCGTGTCGTGCTCTGCTGTTTCGTGTCGGACATACGAAGAACACTCACTGCCTGTGAGGCATAGCACTGGTCCCGGCCGAGGTGGGAGTGAGCTTGACAGTGTCCGCACCACGGCCGGAGCGCCACCCCCCACAAGCTGGGAATCTGCGCAGTGCAGTGGTTCTCAGTGTGCATTTACCCATTTGTTTCCCGTCACACGAATCAGCTGCTTCGCCCAGTCTACGCAATGTGTCGAATGCGTAAAGCAGCTGATTCGTGTGAAATGTCATGTTGCTCGGGTGATGGGGAGCAATTGGCATTGTGATGTATTATTCAGCATATGTGTTGTACAATGAGGGAGCGTGTCTCTCCGATGCTGTCATAGAATTTCGAGCTTCGTCACTGTAATGGCGGCTAGTCGTCCTGTCCCTTTGCTCTTCTGACCACCACAGCGTTGGGTCCCTTTCTTCTTCCCCAGTTGTCGTTGTGTCCTGTTCTCTTCTACAGTTGTAGCGTCCCCATTGTCGGTCCCCATTTGATATCTTTATCTTTGTCGTATGGGTTTCAGTATAGAGCAATGGTCAGAAAAGCAAGCAAGCACAGCACCCGGCGCGCCGCCACACGCAGGGGGAGGTCGACAGCGGAGACCAGCAGATGCCTCAAGAAATGAACAAGAGATGGGTGAACACCCCGGCAGGGGCCGGGCGGGGGAACGGGGAAGGACGTGGAACGCATGGAGAACAAAAAAGAATCTAAGAACAGCGCGACTTGCATGGCGTGCGGATGGGGGGAGGGAGGGGAGCAAAGAAAGGGGCAGATGTGGCGCGCGGGCGCAAAGAAGGGGGAGAAGGGGGGGCAAAAAAAGGGGCGGATGCGGAGCGCGGGCCCAAAGAAGGAGCGGATGAGGCCCGCGCGTCGAAGAGAGAGCATGGCGGTGCACTGACGACGATGGAGTGGTGGTGTGAAAGGGCCGACGGAGGGGCGAGATAGCGAGATAGCGAGACGACGGAAGAGAGCGGAGAGGCAGTGCTGACACTACCGCCGAGAGGCGCGCTGCTGACCATTTCTGGGCCTTGGTGGGAGTATGTACTGTACAGTGGGGGTTCCCAGAAGGCATCTGTAAACGCATTTGGAGAAATCTGTAATCGCTTGCATGTGTAATCCATCTGGATCAGAGCGATCGTGAGCCATCCAACGCTGAAACGTGGATATTGTTGATTGGCCGTGCAGATGAGATCATCCAATCAAATGGCCTAGAGGGTGACCATCAAACCGACTAGGGCCATCCATTCCGTGCAACGTGGCTGCCTGAGCGTTGAGAACACGAATGGATCCCTACTAGAAGCTTCGCTAATCATTCCGATTCGCTGGTTCTGATCGTTCTGCGTATCGTGCTGAGATCTGTCCTGAAGCCGGAAAAAGATCATCCTGGGGATCGTGCTCAGGACTGTCCTGGCGTCGGAGTACAATCATCCTGGGGATCGTCGTCATAGATTGAGTGAACGAGTGCGCAAGATTGATGTAGATTCCTGCGTCATGGACTCGATCGTAGATGATAGCCTGGACTACTTCGAGTGACGTCGTGAGGAGGGTCTGCCGAAACTGATCAGAGAGCAAGACCTGCCCATGGGGCTTCGCTCCTGGTCCACGAAACGTGTGCAGAGGGAGCCTCAATGTGACTTGGTAGTCGGGCGACCGACACGCTGTTGCCCGGCGCACAGGGGATGGGAACTGGATCAACATGCGTCGGCTCGCACATCGAGAATATCATCAAGTCCCGGACGAACCCAGTCCCGATTTATAAATTATTGGTTCTCTTTCACACGTAGTAAGTTCGTTCTCAGCTCAGTGGCAATCTCGTCCCCTTTCGTCCCATCACAGCGCGTCCGGAACTTGCAATCCCCCGGTTCAATATTACTGATCCCCAAAATTTGTCCTGGTGGACAGCGACTGACTTGCGGAGCGACTCTCTCCACCAATCAGATGCGCCCCTGGGACTGACTTGGTGCTCCTCATTGCATACATGCGCCCATGCAGCCTGGAAATCAGCATCAGCTCCTTTTCTTTTCTGCACTTCTGGCGAAGAGACAGTAGATAATGTCAAGATCTCGCGTGAACACCTTGCTCTGTGCCAAGAAAAGCGGATCAAGAGACAACAAACAGTGAGTTCTGCTAGATGCAAGGTCCTGGCATAGAATGGAAGCTTTCTATTGGCTCCGATGCCTTCTTACTGTCGTTTTAAACCAATAGAGTGCTCTTATTCAGAGTCAGTCTCTGTCTCTGTCCCCCAGGACAAAATTCGGGGGTCAGCAATACATGTCAGATGCACTCGCACCAGAACACACAGTCGCATGCGTGATATGTCAGATCCCACGATGGGCATTGGTATGAACGGACGGAGTGTCAGAAAGTTTTTGTTCACGCTGTTGACGGAATAGGCAGACATTTTCTTTGCGTAAGTGGCAGTCAGACTATCAGTTGATCAAGTCCTCATATTATTTTTGAAGGACAGTCCCCAAGATGATCTGTGAATCAGGATGACACTGCGTCTGGAACGATCCCAGAATCAGTTCCGAAGATGATCCGTAGAACGAGTTCAGCAACTATAGTGATGAACTGGCCAATCACAAAGGTACAGGAACTCGAGAGTCAGGCAATTTGATGTGTAGGATGTTCTCCGATCCACGGAACTGTTGTGCACATGATGCTCCGAATCATGCTGAGGCCATCTCACAGGAGCTTTGCATGGCTACTTCTTTCGCGTCTTCTCGTTATAGATTTACGAGCCGGCAAGTTTAGAACTATCCCGGCGATGGAATACCGACCCGCAGTGTCCATGGAGGGCCTGCATGGGGACGAACTCTTCATTTTACCGAATGGATCCAAACCATTTAGAGTGAATCTCAGCGCTGTCAGTGACTAGCGAGGGCCCCGGACGACCGCTGCGGTCACCACGTGTGTCTCCTTCGCAGGCCGATTGATCGCTCATAGAGATTTTCTGACAGTCGTTCCGGAGATCGCGTGGCTGGACCGGACGACGCAGGCGCTGTCGAGGCCGCCAAACGTGGTGGTCCGCAACGGAGGCTGTTGTCGAGCCAGGGCCCAGGTTTCGCGACCCTACCGAGTATCAGAAACAGCAGGAGGTGCAGTGCACGGCCCTGGAAAACCCACTTGAATGACACGTATCCTCATCTGCTCCAGCCACAGAAAAAGAAAAAAGGAGCCGTGGCGGGGGCAGGGAGCCAGCGGGGATCACCCATTCAGGCAAACTTGCCTTACACACGCCTGTTGAGGCCAGTGAGGCGAGTAGCCACCGTGATCTGGCCGCACCCCTTCGGACAGGCCTGATTTCGAGGGGTACACTGTACTGTGGCCCTTTGGGGGCCTGTGCGGCCAGGAGCCCACGTCACCTGGCCACACCCGTTCCAGCGGATTTGATTTGCCGGGGTACACTGAATGACAGCCCCATCGAGGCCGGTGGAGCTCGCGTGGCTGGCTTTGCCGCCGGCCCACCAGCTGGCAGGTGTCCGTTTTGAGGAAGGTGTGGGGGGGGGTCCTGCAGCGGCCACCACACGCATTACAGCCACGCCGCATCCATCGATATCCCACCTTCCCGCTTCCCCATTCTTCTCCCGTTCACCCCCGTCCAATCCCGTTCCATCCCCATCGTCGTCGTCGTCCCGCCCGCCCGCTTCCCCACGGTTGAACGCACCATCTTCCCCACCCGTGATTTCTGCAGACTTTAACCGGGCCGCCCATTTCCTGCGGACCAAAATTGAGCCGCATCCATCGACGGTGCCTGCCCGCCTCCCCATCATTGTTGTCGTCGCCATTGTGCCGGCCCCTCTCCCCGCCGTCGTGAGATCCATCTGTCCCACCAGCATGTGCTGTGGTCTACACCAGGCCGCGTGTCACCTGCGGACCAACACCGGGCCGCGGCGGTATGGACGACAACCTTCTTCACGACGTGCATTTTGATGCGGACCTCGACCTGGCGTTGGTACTCGGGGCCAGAGCCACCCTGACGGCGCGGAGGGCCCTGCAGCATGGGCGCGTGAGCAAGTGGCCGGTGGGTGGCTCTCTGCCGGGCCGCCGGCCCAATGGCAGCGGCAAATTTGATCTTGGAGCGCACTCAATCATGCGTGACGACTTTGGGGTCTGCGGGGAGCCCCCTGTGTATAGCGAGCAATATTTTTAGAAGCGGCATCGTATGCCGCGCGCGGTTTTCATGCGTCTCTACGCGGCGGTGGAGAACGAGCCGTGGTGGAGGCGATCCGTCAACCATCCGGGCGCCTGCAGTCGCACTCGATCCAGAAGCTGGTGGCCGCGCTCCGCGTGCTGAGGGACGAGGTGTCCTACGAACGCGCCGATGAGTACTGCCGGCTGTCGCTCTAAACTATCGCCGACGCTATCAGGCGTAGGACCAGGCTCGTCCTGGACAAGTGGGAGCAGACGTACCTGCGCTGTTCGACGGAGGAGGAGCTCAAGCACCTAGTTTTCCGCAATGCCGCCCACGACATGCTGGGCTGCATCAGCTCTATTGACTGCACGCATTGGCAGTCGTTAAAGTGCCCAAGGCGCACGCCGGGCAGTACCATGACCGCAAGGGTAAGAGCTCTGTGGTGATTGAGAGTGTGTGTGATCAGGACACCTACATCTGGCACTTTGTTATTGCGGCGGCAGGGAGCTACAACGAAAAGAACATGCTGGCGTCCTCCCCGCTCATGTTGGACGTGAGCGCTGGTCTGTGGCCCCCACGGAACATCAAGTACACGCTGAACGGCCTGAGCCGTCGCTTGCTCTTGTACGCGGCCGATAGAGGATACCCCCGCTATGCCCTGTTTGCTATGCGGAATCCTAAACCTGACACTCCCAAGCTTTCAGTGCACAATCGCCTGCAGGAAGCCGTGCGCAAGGACGCTGAGCGCCTGTACGCGGTGATGCTATCGCGCTTCAACTTTTTTTTACGACCCGCACGCTTCACGACTGTTTCGCGGATGATCGACACCGGCAATTCTATGGCCATCTTGCACAACGTGGCCATCGAGCGCACGCGTGGCGGATTTCTAGTGCAACGGCGCCTGCCAGGCGATGCGGACCTGAGGGAAGGTCTTGAGGAGATGAATGGGGACGAGCTAAGCAACGTGGCCTCCGGCGAACAGGCGCGCAACGAGGCCACTCGTGGTCAGCGAGCCTCACCCAACCGTGAGGCGGCCTTCTATTTCGACGACGGGCCACGTGGTCCTGGAATATGGGTACCGGCAGTGGTCGACGATGCCGACCTTAGCCGCGGTAGTGCAGCCAGTACCGAGCGAGACGCTCCTGTAGGCTCGCTGCGGTACACCGACGGAGCAGAGTGCCAGGCCAAAAACACGAGCGCCAAATGAGCTTTGCTTCAAGACCTGTCCGAGCACATCTTTACTGACTGTGGCCTCTCGCTGTTGCCTTATGCTTGCGTTGAGTACGCAAAGGTTTTTATTACCGCTGTGCGCGTTCTTTCTCCTTCGCCCTGTCTCTCTTTTTCTGCAGCCTTGTACGCCAGCTGGCTACGCCAGCCATCTGGACATGTCAATAGCTTTACGCGGCCTGTTTTTGGACTGCCGTGCGCATGTCGCAGCTTGTTCTCGGCCTCCGTGCCCTGACACATTGGTTCACTGCGACAATAGCCGGGCGCCGTGCCTCTTTTGGGGTCTGCTTCCTTTGTCCCTCAGTTGTTTATTGCGGCCTCATCTGGATCGCCTTGCGTGTATTTTGTCCCCATCTCGGCTGCCTTATCTGTGTGGATGCCTTGGGTTTGTTGCCGCTTTGGGGACCTAGCTTTGCGGGTGGTTGTTTCCGCTTCGGGATCCACCCTTTTGATTGGTCGTGGACTTGGCAGAAATGGCCACCGGTGCGTGTGTTTTGGTGCTCGTGAGCGCAACTTTCGTACAGCATGACAAGAAGGTGACGTAGCTCGGACTGTAAAGTATCTACAGGCTTAGATGTAGATCAAGTAGATGACAGAAAGGCAACAGAAGACGAAAGGAACGCATGTACAGAGAAAAGACAAACGGAGAACGAAAAGCATATACAAAACAGAAGCAAACGCAGAAAGAAGAATAAACGCGATGTGTGCTATTCATAGTTGGCCGCTCGAAGGCGGCCGTTCTGTACAGCCCGGCCGCTATGTGACGCGGCCGCCGTGCAAAGGTCCTCTTTGTAATCGCACCCCTTCTCGTTTTCGCTGGAGCTGGATAAGCTGGATGCGCAAGTCACTTCGGCATAAGCCAGCGACGCAGCCGACCGCGCGCGCCGTCCAGTACCAAGACGGCGTGGCGGCAAAAGTGGGCAGGCCGCAGTAGTAGCGATGCGGCCGCGGCGATTACGGCCTCTCTGGTAGTCCCCGTATTGCAGCTTGTCAGTAGCAGAGGCGCTATCCAAGTGGACGTCGCTGCCGCCTTGAGCATTGGCGCCGGCCCACTGAGCCGCGGCAGAGGTAGGGACACGGCCGCGACTATTGCGGCCGCGCACCTTTGGGTGGTCTGGCTCCTCCTCATCCTTGTCCGCGTCGTCTGACAGTTCCTTGAAGCTGGCGTCGGAGTCTGTACGGGCCGCCGCGGCCGCAATCATGGCGACCGCCCCCTCGGCTGCTGCAACTATTGGGGTGAAAGGCGCTGGCGGGTCGATGGCAGAAGCGTCGGATGCAGGATGCAGGCGTCGTCGGCGTCGTCTCGGGCGCCGTCTGCGGTGGCGACTCCACGTGGTAGTAGTCATCGCCCATGAAGTAACTTTCCTCGATGTCCTCGTCGTCGTGCGGTTTCGAGGGCGGAGGGTGACGCGAACTGGCAGAAGACAAAGAAGAAGACGTGACACCCGCGTTACGTACCGTGTGCACGCGCTGGCAGCGCCCGCCGCCTCGTGAGGGTGCTCGACCTTGGCCGTAATTTCGGCCTTGCTCGTGCCGATCAACACCCCAAAGTGCACCACCCCCACGGCGGCGTGCTCCACCACCACCTGTGCCTTTCCCACGAGCTCGGCCAGAAACAGCAAGCCAATCGCTGTCATCTTCCATGACAGCTCGTGCACGGCGGCGACCACCGACGCCAACACGTCGACCACCGTCGCCAAGCCGTTGACTGCCGTCGCCACCACGTCGGCCGCCTGACGCCGCGGCCGCGCCCACGTCCACGTTGATGTCGTCAAGCAGAGACAAGTCGCCCGAATTATTGGTCATGTCATCCTTCTCGTTGTCCTCCGCTGACTTAAGGCGCTTGCGCATCTCAATGGCTCGCCTGTTGCGGCCATCTGCGGAATCGGCAACCTCCGGCCGTGACCAAGACGCCAACGTGTTGCGCTCGACTGCCGACGCGGCCAGGGACTCTATGGCGGCCGCGTTAAAGGCCCCCTCGCGGTTCAGAGGCAAGTCCGCCCAAGCAGCCGCCTTCGCGGCCTTGTTGCCAACAGGCCGACCTTGAAACATGCTCTTGCCACGCGCAAACGTAAAAGACAGCGGTGAGTGGCCGTCACTCTCGTCTCAGTCATTAGCTTTCGCTCCTCCAGAAAGCGCGAGGGGGTCCGCATTATCATGGCAGACCGCAGAGACGCCTCGGGCAGCCACCGTGACCCCCAGCACCGCAATTGTAGCACCGCCGCTAAACGTTTCCCACTCCTTGAGGATCCGCCGGATTCTTAGCGGAGGGTACGACAGCTTTGCCGCAACAGCGGGGTTAATGCCAGCGTAGGGGTTGAGGCCACTGAACTTGGCCTTGGCAGCGTTGACGAGCTGCTTGGGCAGGGATGGCTTGTCATCTTCAGCATCAGCACGGCCAGATAGCAGTCCTTGAAGCGATGGACAGCGGGAAAGATGCCGTACCGAAGCTCCTTCATGATGGAAGGAGGCGGGCGGGCCCGGTGGCGCCCGACATGAGGCCTGTGCTCCAGCAGACGGCGGCGAAAGCGGTCGGCCACGTCATCGGCAATAGTACCAATGGTTTGGTTCACGCCGACCACAGCGTTGAGCGTCGCCTCCTTGTAGACTGCCGCGAGCTTGTTCCGCTCGGCGTCAATCCATGACACGCTGCGAGTGCCGAGGCCCCTCATATTTTGCGCTTGACCACGCGCGGCGGCGCTACGCGCTGCGGCAGCTTCCCGAAGTAGATGGTTGAGCGCGTTGCGCTAGCGTTCCTCCTCTGTCTGCTGCCTCACCGGCTCATCCAGCGCCCCGGGGAGAGAGGTGTTCTGTGCCGTTTGCGTGTGCGGCGTCGACACTGCCGGCGCTGCGGTAGGATGGTCGGTGATGGCGTGATCTAGTCCTCTGTGGATGCAAAAGGCGCGTCGATGGGGGGGGTCGGCGCGGCGGGAGAAGTGGGGCCGCCAGAGTTGTTGAAGCCGGTCATGTGCTGGCCGTCTTGATGAGTTTGGCCTTGTCGTTCGGGCAAGTTCTTAGACAGGGTCTGGTCCACGGTCGTTGGAAAAAGCAAAAAGAATGGAAGAGGGGCAGAGCGGGGGGCACTTGGGCAGGAGATGGTCCACGGTCTATTGTCAACAGAACACAGACGGAACTGGGGCAGGGCGGGTCGCAGGGTGGGTCACGGACAGCTGCCAAAGTGAAGGGCGCCGTAGGTCGCGGCCGTAGTAGAGGCCACAACAAATTCTCCGATCTCAAATGCCGCCGAGGCAGCGGCAGTGGCCCCAAGCGCTGGGGTTCCCACCACGCTGGCTCCTGCGGCAGGTTGACGTTCAGCCAATACTCGTTGCGGTTGCCAGAGGCGTCGGGCCAGGAAAGACGACGCTCCCAGCGAAGAGGAAATTGTCGCCGGCGCTCCAGGTTGTGCGCGCGCTTCTGGTCCAGCCGCTCCTGGCGGCCCTCCCGCGTAACTCTCTCCGAGATGCCGTTCTCGTTGGGGGAGATCAGAACGGTAAGAGGGGATGCCCGCGGACAGGAACACCACGGAGGGAACTTAGGATGCTCGCTCCCGACAGTCAGCGCGTTGCGACAAGCAAAGCACAGGCAGCGCATCGCCCGCCGCTTCACAGTGCGGCTTAAGTACGCGCCGTCACACGCCCTGCCCACGACCACCCCCAGGCCGGTTGTGGAGAGGGCCGACCCGCCGAGGGGCAGAAGCAGGTGTCCGGGCGCATGGAAATGTTGCTGTTCACGGTTTGGGAGCGCTAGCACTCCGAACAGATACTCCGCAGGCCCCGCCGCAACTGGGCCTTGGAAATTGTCCGCGCCGTCCGGGCCATACTGGTGGCGGTAGGTGAAGTCGGGGGAGTCCTCTCGGGACGGCGTCGCCGCCTGCTGCTGGCCAGTAGAAATATCAGCTGCTGGGTCCATCTCCGCCGCGGCGGCCGACTCCGCTGCAGAGGTAGGCGCGCGCACCGCGGCCACAGTGTCAGCCCCGCTCTCGTCAGCGCGCGGAGGCGTTGTCGGGGGATGTTGAGATACACTACGTGCGGGGGCGGGGGGCGTCGAACGAGGCGGATAAGCCGCCACTGCCGGCGCTACGCGTGGGGGAGTGGGTGGCGCCGTCGTAGAAAGCGGAGGCGGTGTGGTAGCCATTGGACTCGGGCTCGGCTTGGATCGGAAAAGAACCGTTGTTGGGTTGATTGCTCCTCAAACGGCGACAGCGCAGGCGCAAACTCAGCACAGCTGCCTGAGTAGAGTGGAGCGTGGACAGCTTGTTTGCGATCGCAGCGCCGAAGCCACGCGGCAGCGGGTCGGCAAAGCGGCAGAGAGGCAAGGCGCCAGTGAAAGCGGCCAATCTCCATGCCAAGCGGCAGCACGGCGACTAAGAGACAGCACGGTGGACAAGCGGCAGACCAGGGGCATTGTTGGCGGCCGTTCCGGCGGCCGCCAAGCGGCACAGGGGTGAAGGTGGACCAAAAGGGTCCGACGGCAGAGTGGTGACGACAGGTGAGTGAGCGTGCGTAGGAGCGTGGTTCGGCACCGAGGCCGTGAGCGATCCAAAGCTCCGATTGAGTGTGCCAGAGGCGAGTGTGGGCCACGATGAGTCTGCTCGTGCGCTGGAATCCGCCTGTAGGTGTGTGCGTGTGTGCAATGCAAGGACACGTCCTCGCCAGCACTGAGACGTTAATAGTGTGGGCGGGCGGGCTTTGCGCCGTCTCGATGGCTCTGAGCGGTTGTGTGTCCCGGGCCAGGCGCTGCCGTGTCGAAAAAAGGGGGTGCCGACGCCATTGCGAGGCCCAAGCCACGCGCTGATGGGTCGCAAAGGAGGTGCTGACAAGCGGGCTGAGGTCCCCCATGGAGCATTCTGAGGCCCTTGGTCTTCGGCTTCCCAGATCATGGGCCGCTTCGAGCGAGATCAATGGACCGCGTGCGTCACTCTGGGCCCCTGGAGGGGCCGAATGGATTTCTTTCCAGGGTCGCAAATTGAATCCTCTGAGCGACACTGAGCCTGGGCCCAACACCCTCCGTTTGAGGCCTATGCTGGGCCAGAAGTGTCCGACCGACCGCCGCTTGTGTGTATCGCAATATTTATTACCCGGCCCCACTCGAGGCCCTTACTGTGGAGCCTGTCCACGGGATTACGGTCCAGGATATTGCTGTTTGCTGAATTTTGGCCGATGCGAACAAAAACAACAACGGCAGAAACAGGCGCGTCGGCCGATGGGCGCGACAGAAAAATGACGTGCACCAATCAGACCAGGTTCGGGCCCAGTCCTGTTCCTGTTCGAGTCGGCCAAAATTCAGAAAACAGCAATACACTGGAACCACACCTGTGTGAACCATTAGACGGCAATAAAAGGAATGAGCGCGTTCCCGGCGGCGTGCAAGACGCGGCCTGCGAGCCGCGGCAGTGGAAATCGCACACAGGCGCATAATACCATCGCGAGTCCGAGGATGTGATGGAGCAAGGCACGCCACCAATTCGGAAGGTTGCCCGGCGCACAAGGAACAAGAAAGAAACGCACATGTGCCCGAAGGTAATTCGCTGATGACTGCTGTGTCAGCGCGCCACCAACGCTCTTCCCACCTCTCATTGTGTTCTGCTCGGACCAATATAAAGCCGCTCTTTCAATGATCTGCATCGTGTTTGGTTCATACCAATCGGAAGCCCTCTTTCCATTGATCTGCGCCACATGACTGGTATCTCGACTGCTGTCTGGCCTGGCATCTCGACTCGCCTCCTTTTGGATGCTTCATTGTCTGTCCATGCGATGGAGGGTCGAAGCCCCGCGCCCACCTCTGAGGCTGGCCTGCAGAAAGATCTTGGACCCATCTGTAGTAGCGTGTCAGACTTGATCTTCAAGCCAAAGTGCCTCGTGTCCCGAGGTGGAACGATACAGTCACAGGTCATCCAAGTGACACACAACGCGTGAGAGGAGGCCTTGTCATTATTGGGAGAGTCTCAGACAAGAATACAGAGAGCTGATTGACCAGGCACTCCTTCGACCAAGTGTCTGACCAACGACAGGTCTGTGTTTGTGTCCAGACAAGGGCTGAACGCCTCCGCTACGACAGGGCCTGAGGCAGAAGCAGATGAAGGCACGAGCAGTGGGAAAGTGAATGGAAGGTGGCAAATGCACTGGTCGCAAAGGCACCAGATTCTTCCTGTTGCCGACGTTGTTGCCGACCCAGTCTGAAAAAAGCGCAGTTGCCGGCATATCAACACAAGCACGCAAAGCCCTCACGGTGTGCTGTAGCATTGACCTCGACTTGTGGATACCAAGAAGTAACGATACGGCGTTTGCATAACACAAGCAAGAAAGAATATGATTCGGCTACGGCAAACACTGCGTCGCCAACGCCCACGACACAAGTGAGAAGCAAGCACCACGCACAAACCTAAACAACACCCAGGGCTCTGTGCAGAGCCACTCAAATAAAAAAAGCCACAAGACAGTGGCCGCTTCTGCGGCCACGAGAAGGTGGGCGGCCCAGTCATACAAGCAGCCACACCACATCAAACGCCTCTCTCTCCTCCCTACCTATCTCAGCCACTAGTCGCTTCTTAACCCACGCGGCCCATGCCGGGCCGCTCAAGTCCACGTCCCCGTATCCAACGACCGCCGCCGCGGAAGCCGCTGCGGCGATCCGTGACGCCGTAAGGGGCAGCAGCGGCTCCTGCTTGGCAACCTAGCCGGTGTCACGCACCGCCGCGTGTGGCCCCGGAGTAGCCGCCAGCAGCCCAACGACTACTCACCACCGACACCCTGTCTCGCCGCCGCCAGCCCGCCACCACTTTCCCGTCGCCGATTCCGCACCTGCCTGCCGTCGGCCACCCGCAAATCCCCCCCCGCTGATCCACCGCCCGCCTGCCGCCAGCTTGCCACCACTTGCCCGCCGCCGACACCTCGCCTGCCCGCCGCCATCCCGCCGCCGCTTGCGCGCCGCCGATCCGCCGCCTTGCCGCCGCCAGCCCGTCCCCTCTTGCACGCCGCGGACACCTCACCTTGCCGCCGCTATCCCGCTCTCTCTGTCCTGTCGCGGACGCCCTGCCTTGCCGCCGCCAGCCCGGGGCCACTTGCGCACCGCCGATCCACCGCATTGCCGTCGCCAGCCCAATCATCAGGCCACCGCTTTGCCACCGCCTGGCCACCCCCTGCGCGCTGTCCGGGAGCTGGCACCAGCCCACCTCCTGCCAGCCACCCGCCCACCACTATCCGTATGATACCATTCAACAACCACAAAACTCGCCATGGGCGCTGCTGCTGTCCGTTCTTGCTTTCGAGCATACCGATGTGCTCGTGAGAGCCTCCTGAGGTCGTGCTGTTTTTTTTTTTTCTCGACGAGCACTCTCATATTGTTTTTGATTTACGGAGCAAACGACGGGGTCACCATTCAACAATAATTCCTCTATCCCGTCTAAAGCAGTCACCTCGCAGTGTCGGACGATAATTGGAAGACTCATTTGATGTTTGACCATCCCTTACCGAACGCCGCGAACGACACTTCATTGTTCGCTTGACACTCGCACACAAACAAACAGACACACACAAAAGCAGTACACGGACACCACCTCTCCAGCTCAATCGGATGCAACGCCAGGGCGTGCGCGTTGCCTTGCGGCAGCCATCTGGAGCTTACGCTTGCGCGGAGACGGTTTTGCCCGGCTCAATCTGTGGCGCGGATCCTCCACGGCGTCGGCGCAAACAACGCGCCACGCCTTCTCAAACCTGGCCGCCTTGAGAGCAGCGTCCCGCTTGGCCTTGGTGGCCTTGGGCGCCGCCACCCGTGCAACTTTCTCCCGCCGCCCCTGCTCCTCCGCAGCGGCCTTGACTCGCTTGTGCTCCTCCAATTTCTCAAGGGCGGAAATCACATCCGGCGCCGTCAGGTTGACGGGCCGCCCAGCAGTCGACAGGGTGCCCTGGATGATGGTGGGCTGCTTGAGATCCTTGCGCATGGCAGGGACCGCACGGTCGGCCAACAGCTGTAAGTCGACGTCCTTTGCCGTGCGGCCGGCTCCCTTGTTGACCTCTTCCGAATAGACCTTTTTGGGGTCCAATGGCCACATTCCAACGTTAGCAAACGCGGCAGGTAGGTCGGAGGGGGAGAAAGCGTGGTCGGCGGCTTTCTTGATGCAGTCCATCAATTCCAGCACTGTGAAGCTGCACCCGAGACCGACACACTTTCCGAACCGGCTGCAAACTTGACGTCGAATGGCTGGCTGGAAGCTGCCGTACGCCGACTTGTTGTCTAAAGCTTGAATGACGTGCGAAAGTTTAGAGGGTTCTGCAATAAAATGCACCTTAGCCCATGCGAGCACCAGGAGGCCGAAAGCCGATAGGTGGACTTTTGCTCCGTCTAAAGCCAGCAGCTTATTCTCCTCTGGGTAGTAGCTCTTGGCAAAGGAGGCAAACTGCTGCGCCCACACGTCAAAGACGCCACGGTCGAACCCCGACGGGTCCCGCCGAATCACCACCGCCGAGTCGTTGAGACGCGACGCCAAAGCCACCTTTCTCTCCTTGCCGTCATTCGTCACCTGCACGTAGGCGTGGCCGCTTGCGCTGCCGCCCACCACCTGAAAATGAGGCGCGACCATGCCGGCAGGCGAGATGGCAAACGCCGCCGTGCAGGCTGCAGCCCCAGAGCCAATCATGGCCATCACGACCTTTGTCTTCTTAAGCCTCGGGGCCCGATATTTGTGGACCGCGCCTCAAGTTGTAGCTCCCTGGCCTTGACATGAGTCTCGTCCATGTTCCACAGTTGTCGTGGTTGCACGATATTCAGGTCCCGGTAGATCAATCGGAGGCCAGCAAACCACTTGGTCAGCGCATCCGGTCGCGCATTCTCGGCACGGCTCTGCTCCAAAGTGCCCACGCGGTACATCTGCAGCGCAGGCCACCGACCCAAAAACAAGCGAAAAAACGAAATCCCAGGGGTAAGGCTCCCACCAAAGTAAGACCGGGCGGACGCTTGACGCTCAGTGGAGAGAC
>Ga0209831_1002560_pt1 | contig 15683 bp, 16 predicted proteins | sample Maine_Asex4_meta_FD_187451 | JGI IMG/M metagenome (GOLD analysis project Ga0209831, IMG submission 187451) | Marine algal microbial communities from Maine, USA - Maine_Asex4_metaG (SPAdes) (version 2) | ecosystem: Host-associated > Algae > Red algae > Unclassified | place: Maine, USA | collected...
CGGGGTTGCAGGTCTACAACAGCGACCCGCAGATCTTCCATTCGGACTCGATGCCCGACCTGCCGCACCTGTTCGGCCTGCCGATGCGCGAGACCTGGGTGTGGGAATACGGGGCATGGGAGTTCCAGTTCAACGCGGGCTTCTACCTGTGCGCGGTGATCATGTTGGTCGTGTTCTATCTCTCGATGCGCATCTTCCGCTCGCCCTTCGGGCTGATGCTGCGCGCGATCAAGACGAACCAGAACCGCCTGAACTACACCGGCGTCAACACGCGCCCCTACGCGCTGGCCGCCTTCGTCATCTCGGGCATGTATGCCGGGCTGGCCGGGGGCCTGCTCTCCGCCATGGACCCGCTGGCCGGGGCCGAGCGCATGCAGTGGACGGCATCGGGCGAGGTGGTGCTGATGACCATCCTCGGCGGGGCCGGCACGATGCTGGGACCGGTGCTGGGCGCGGGCATCATCAAGTATTTCGAGAACATCTTCTCGAAGATCAACAAGACGGTGCTGGAGGGCTGGTTCACGGCGCTGCCCGACGGGGTCTCGGATACCCTGGTCACGGTGCTGGGCCTGTTCGTCGGCAAGGGCTGGCACCTGACGCTGGGCCTGATGTTCATGATCGTCGTGATCTTCCTGCCGGGCGGCGTGGTCGAGGGCGGACGCAGGATGTTCCGCTTCGGCGGGGGCCGCAAGGCGTCGAAGCAGACCAAATCCGGCCAGACTCCCCCGACGACCCCCCCCACCTCGCACGCTGCGGAATAGGAGACGCACCGATATGGCAATCCTTCAGGTCCGCAACGTGTCCAAGCGTTTCGGGGGTCTCCAGGCCCTCGACGACGTGAACCTCTCCGTCAGGGAGGGGACGGTCCACGCGATCATCGGCCCGAACGGGGCCGGGAAATCGACCCTGCTCAACTGCTTCGTCGGGCGGCTGATGCCCGATACCGGCACGGTGATGTTCGACGGCAAGTCCCTGCTGGGGATCAAGCCGCACCAGATCAACCAGGCAGGCGTCAGCCGCGTGTTCCAGACGCCCGAGATCTTCGGCGACCTGTCGCTGCTGGAGAACGTGATGATCCCGTCCTTCGCCAGCCGCGACGGCGATTTCAAGGTCAACTGGTGGAAGCGCGCCGACCGCGAGCGGGACGTGCAGGACCATGCCGAGGCGGTGCTTCAGGAGATCGGCCTCTACGAGAAGCGCCACGAGATCGCCGACGCCATGTCGCGCGGCGACAAGCGGCGGCTGGAGATGGCGATGTGCCTGAGCCAGGACCCCAAACTCCTGCTGCTGGATGAACCCACGGCCGGCATGTCCCGCGCCGATACCAACGCGACCATCGACCTGCTCAAGCGCCTGGGCGAGACGCGGGGCCTGACGAAGGTGATCATCGAGCACGACATGCATGTCGTGTTCTCGCTGGCCAGTTACGTCTCGGTTCTGGCCCAGGGTACGGTGATCGCCGAGAACACGCCCGAAGCGATCAAGGGCGACCCCCGCGTGAAAGAAGCCTATCTGGGAACGGAAGCGGAATGACCGACACACACATCGAAAACCGCCCCGCCAGCGCCACCGACAACGCGCATATCGGCGGCACGAACCGCTTCTTCGCCGCCGAGGACATCCACGCCTATTACGGCGAAAGCTATATCGTGCAGGGCGTCAGCCTTCAGGTGAACCGGGGCGAGGTGCTGGCGCTGCTGGGCCGCAACGGGGCGGGCAAGACCTCGACCCTGCGCGCCATCGCCCGGGTCGATTCGCCCGAACTGCGCCGGGGCGAGGTCTGGCTGGACGGGCAGGCGCTGCACAGGATGAAATCGCACGAAGCGGCGATTGCCGGGGTCGGCCTCGTGCCGGAGGACCGGCGGATCATCCAGGGCCTGACGGTGCAGGAGAACCTCGAACTCGCCCAGATCGCCGAGCCGATCGGCTGGCCCATCGAGTTGCTGTACGAGCGTTTTCCCCGCCTGGCCGAACGCCGCAAGCAGGAAGCGACCACCATGTCGGGGGGCGAACAGCAGATGCTGGCCGTCGCCCGGGCACTGGCCCGCAACGTGAAGCTGCTGCTGCTGGACGAACCGTACGAGGGCCTCGCCCCCGTGATCGTGCAGGAGATCGAGCGCATCGTGCGCGAGATCAAGGACGCGGGCATCACGACCATCATCGTCGAACAGAACGCCGTCGCCGCCCTGAAACTGGCCGACCGCGCGGTGATCCTCGATTCGGGCGAGGTGGTCTACGACGGCACGGCGGAAAGCGTGCTGAAGGACGAGGACCTGCGCCACCAGTATCTGGCGATCTGATACCGACGGCGGAAATGAGTGACCGTTTTCGGGGAATATCTCCTGCCCCGGACCTGATCCGGGGCCTCGCCGAGCGGTGACCCGCTCAGCGAGGCAAGGCCCGTGCTGCGCCCGGGGCAGGGCGGCGCCTACTTCCGCCGCAGCCGCACCACCACGTCGACCGAGGCGATCTCCATCCCCTGCGGCGCGTCGGGCAGGGTGTCGAACGTCACCGATCCGGCGGGGGCATCGGCGATCGTGCAATCGTCCTCGAAGTAGAAATGCGGGTGGTCGTCGCTGCGGGTGTCGTAGTAGACGCGCCCCGGCTCGATCACGATCTCGCGCAGCAGGCCCGCCGACGTGAACGCCTTCAGCGCGTTGTAGACCGTCGCGAGCGAGACGCCCGCATCGGCTCGCCGCGCCTCGGCATGCAGGGCCTCCGCCGTCAGATGGCGATTGCCCCCCCCCAGCAGCAGATCGGCCAGCGCCCGGCGTTGCCGCGTGGGGCGCAGGCCCGCCTGGGCCAGCCACGTCATGCTGCATTCGGTCGCCGCACCGGCACGGAGAGAGGAAACTTCGGACATGCCCTGAAGATACGGGCGTTTCCGCGTTTTATCAACAGGTGTAGTTCATCCCCAGCCGCCCGCCATCGACATAGATCGTCTCGCCGGTGATGTAGCCGGCCTTCGCGGAGGCGAGAAACGCCACCACGTCCCCGATCTCGCGCGCCTCGCCGACCCGGCCCAGCGGGGTGCGCGACAGGACGCGCTGCATGGCCTCGGGACTGGCGTTCACTCCCGCCATCATCTCGGTATCGATCGAACCGGGGCCGACGGCATTGACGCGGATGCCGTGGGGGGCCAGTGCCAGCGCGGCGGCCTTGGTCAGCTGCATGATCCCGCCCTTCGACGCGCAATAGGCGGGGATCGAGGGGATGGCGACCTGGGCGTTGATCGACGACATGTTCACGACCGCCCCCCGGATTCCCTCGGCGATCATGGTCCGCGCCGCGCGCTGGGTCGCGATGAACGGGGCGAGGAGGTTGAGGTCGAGTACCTGCTGGAAGCTGTCCGCCGTCACCTCCATGAAATCCTGCGCCATGGCGATGCCCGCATTGTTGACGAGGATCGAAACCGGCCCGTGATCCGCCTCCACCCGGTCGAACAGCGCGAGCAGGGCGGCGCGATCCGCCACGTCGACCGCGATGCCCGTGGCCCCGTCGATTCCCGCCGCCGCCTCGGCCACCGCATGGGCCTTGATGTCGGCCAGCACGACCTGCGCGCCGTCCTCGGCCAGGGCCTTTGCGCAGGCGAGGCCGATTCCCTGGGCCGCGCCCGTGACCAGTGCGATTTTCCGTGTCATGGTTCTTCTCCCCCTGAATTTTCCGACCCATAACAGAGCCGCCCCATGTTTTCATCCGAAGAAGTCGATGCGGCCCTCGCCCGCTTTCCCCGCCACCCCGCCACCCACGCCCCCACGGCGCTGGAGCCGCTGGCCCGCCTCGGCGCGTCGCTGGGGCTGGAGCTGACGGTCAAGCGGGACGATTGTACCGGGGTCGCCTTCGGCGGCAACAAGGTGCGGCAACTCGAATTCTATATCGGCGAGGCGCAGGCGAAGGGGGCCGACACGATCCTGATCACCGGGGCGGTGCAGTCCAACTTCGTGCGCACTGCCGCCGCCATGGCCCGGCGCGCGGGCATGGATATCCACGTGCAGCTGGAGGAGCGCGTCCCCGATATCGACGACACGCACCGCCGCAACGGCAATGTCCTGCTCGACCGCCTGTTCGGCGCGACCATCCACGGCTTTCCGGAGGGCGAGGACGAGGATGCCGCCGATGCCGCCATCGGGCAGATCGCCGACGGCCTGCGCGGGCAGGGGCGCAGACCCTACGTCATCGGGCTGGCGGCCAGTTCCCCGCCGCTGGGCGCGCTGGGCTATGTCGTCGGGGCGCTGGAGCTGGCGGCACAGCATGGCGGGTCGCCCCTTCCCTATGACGAGATCGTCGTCGCCTCCGGCTCGGCCCAGACCCATTGCGGCATCCTCTTCGGCCTGCGCGCGCTGGGCATCGACACCCCCGTGCGCGGCATCTGCGTGCGCCGGGCGGCGGATATCCAGGAGGCCCGGGTCGCCCGCCGCCTGCGGGACATGGCCGCGCTGACCGGGCTGGACGTCGCGATCCCCGATGCGGACGTGCGCTGCTTCCACGACGAGCGCGAGCAGGGTTACGGGCGGATGAGCGCCCCGACCCGCGCCGCGATCCTGCGCACGGCCCGGGACGAGGGGTTGCTGCTGGACCCGGTCTATACCGGAAAGGTCATGGCGGGGCTGATCACCCTGCACGAGCGCGGGGCGCTGGCCGGCCCCCGGGTGCTCTACTGGCATACGGGCGGGCAACCGGCGCTGTTCGCCTATGCCGGGGCGCTGATGGATGACACGGCCTCGTGACCTGACCAAAAAGGGGGGGTGACTCAACCACGGGAAAGCCGTACACAACCCTGAATATACGACAGATTTTAAGGTATCGCTCAACTTTTCGAAATAGTACTGGCCTCCCGCTTCCTTTCTCCCTGCCATAGGATCGCAAACGTGTCGTCCAGTCCCGCATCGTTGGAAAGCGCCTGGGAGAGCGAGTTCTTCCGGATTTCCGAATCATTGCTGACGGCGATCTGGGTCTTCGACTTCGATCACGCGCGGGTCGTCTGGGCCAATGCCGCCGCGCGCAGGGTCTGGAACGCCGACAGCATGGCCGTGCTGGCCGCGCGCGACCTGTCCGAGGACATGTCGTCGACCGTGCGCACGCGCCTGCGCCAGTACCAGACCGATCTGGCCGACCCGGCCCGCAGCTTCGGCGAGGTCTGGACCCTGTACCCCCGGGGGCGCCCGCAGACGATGAACGTGCGCTTTTCCGGTTACACCCTGCCCGACGGTCGCCTCGCGATGCTGTGCGAGGGATCGGTCGACCAGTCCCGCGAGCCGGAAACCCTGCGCAGCGCCCAGGCCCTGCTGCACACGCCGGTGAAGATTTCGCTCTTCTCGGCGCGTGGCGAGACGCTCTACCTCAACCCCGCCGCCCGCTCCGCCCGCTCCGACGCGACCGTCGGTCTCGTCGGGCGGTTCTGTTCGCGCATCGAGGGCGAGGAGTTCCTCTCGGAACTCGAACACGACCGCACCAGAAAGACCGTCGCCCGGGTCCGGGCCGCCGGGGGGGTCCGGTGGCACGAGATCAATGCGAGCCTGTGCCTCGATTCCGTGACCGGCGAGGAGGCGATTCTCGTCAGCGAGATCGACGTGACCGACCTCAAGGAAGCGGAACAGCGCGCCGAGACCGCCGATACCGCCAAATCCGAATTCCTCGCGAACATGAGCCACGAACTGCGCACCCCGCTGAACGCGATCATCGGGTTTTCCGATTTCATCACGTCGCCCTCCTTCGGCGATCCGGTGCCGCCGCGCATCCAAGACTACGTTCAGGACATCCACAGCAGCGGCCAGCACCTGCTCGGCATCATCAACGACATCCTCGACCTGGCCAAGGTCGAGACCGGCGAGATGCCGTTCTTTCTCGAAGAGGTCCGCATATCGGAGATCTTCGACATCCTGGAGCGCCTGATGGCCGTGGAGGCCGCCAATGCCGAAATCGCGTTCGTCGTCGCGCCGGTCGACGAGGCGCTCTCGATCACCGCCGACGCCCTGCGGTTCAGGCAGATCCTCATGAACCTGCTCAGCAACGCCATCAAGTTCACCGCAGCGGGCGGGTCGGTCAGCATGGCCGCCACCACCGATGGCGACGGGGTGGCCGTCACGGTGTGCGATACGGGGATCGGCATGGACGCGATGCAGATACAGGAATCGCTCAAGCCGTTCCGGCAGGTCGACAATTCCATCGCGCGCAGCTTCGAGGGAACCGGTCTCGGCCTGCCCCTGAGCAAGAGCCTGACGGAATACCAGGGCGGGTCCCTCGACGTGCGGTCGGAACCGGAGGTCGGAACCGAGGTCACCGTATGGCTCCCGGTCCTGTCCCCCGCATCCCGGCGCATCGGCGGGACCGGCGGAACCGGCTGAGCGCGCCTCATCCCACCGTGTTCGACGGCGTCCCCGCCTCGAAATTCTCGACATGCGAGACGACCTGGTTCCACAGCGTCTGCATCGCCTCCTCGCTGGCCCAGGCGACATGGGGGGTGACGATGACGTTGGGGCGATCCAGCACCGCCAGCAGCGGATTGTCGGGGGCGGGCGGTTCGCTCGTCAGCACGTCGAACCCGGCGGCGGCGATCAGCCCCCGGTCCAGCGCATCGACCAGCGCCGCCTCGTCGACCAGCCCCCCGCGCGAGGTGTTGACGAGGATGGGCTTGCGCTTCATCGCCTCGAATTCCGGAGTCGAGATCATGTGCCGGGTCGCGGGCATCAGGGGGGCGTGCAGGGTCAGGACGTCCGACGTCTCGATCACCTCCTCCCAGGGGGTATAGAGCGGGCCGAGACCCGTCGCGCCCTTGTGCGCCGCAAACACCGGCTCCATGCCGAAGGCCCGGGCGATCTGCGCTACCGACTGCCCCAGCGCCCCCTCGCCGACGATCCCGAGGCGCGACCCGGCCAGATCCCTGATCGGATGGGTGAAGAAGCAGAACTGCCCGGATTCCTGCCACTTGCCGTCGATCACGTCCTGCCGGTACCCCACGATCGACCGCCGCAGCGCCAGGATCAGCGCGAAGGCATGTTCCGGCACCGTATTCGTCGCATAGCCGCGCACGTTCGACACGACGATTCCGCGCTCGCGGCAGGCCGGCACGTCGATCACGTCGTACCCCGTGGCCGCGATGGCGATCATCTTCAGATCCGGCGCGGCGGCCAGTTGTTCCGCGCGGATCGGGGCCTTGTTCGTGACCACGATATCCGCCCCCGCGATCCGCTCCGCCACCTGATCCGGCGTCGTCCTGCCATGCTCGATCCACTCATGGGCAAAGCCGGGGCGCGTGATGGTCACGGTCGGGCCGATGGTGTCCCGGTCGAGAAAAACAATCTTCATGATAGCAGCCCTTGTTTGTAACTTTTGAAAAGACACAGAAAATTCGCACTCCAGCACGTGATCTTTGCGTCGACCCTTGGTAAGTCCGTCGTACAGCCAATCACGAATCCAAGAAAATGCGGATAGCGAATCCATGATCCAGTCCAGAAACGTCAAGATCGTCGCGACCCTCGGTCCCTCGTCCTCCGACCGGGCGATGATCCGCACGTTGTGCGAGACGGGGGTCGATGTCTTTCGCCTCAATATGAGCCACGGGACGCAGGACGACCAGCGCGACCGCTACGAACTGATCCGCGAGATCGAGCACGAACTGGGCCGCCCCATCGGCGTGCTGGCCGACCTGCAAGGGCCGAAGATCCGCTGCGGGGTCTTCGCCGGCGACGAGGCGCATGATCTGGAAGTCGGCCAGACGTTCCGCTTCGATCTGGACGAGAAACCCGGCGATGCGACCCGGGTGCGCCTGCCCCATCCCGAAATCCTGGGCGCGCTGACCGAAGGGTCCACGATCCTGGTCAATGATGGCAAGATTCGCATGACCGTACGCGAGGCGATGGGCGACGCCGTGGTCGCCGAGGTGCTGGTCGGCGGCCCGATCTCGGATCGCAAGGGGGTGAACCTGCCCGATGTCGTGCTGCCCGTGGCCGCGCTGTCGGACAAGGACCGCTCGGATCTCGAATTCGCCTGCGGTCTGGGGGCCGACTGGATCGCGCTGTCCTTCGTGCAGCGCGCCGACGATATCGAGGAGGCCAAGGCGCTGATCAAGGGCCGCGCGCTGGTCATGACCAAGGTGGAGAAACCCGCCGCCGTGACCGATTTCGCCTCCATCCTCGCCGCCTCCGACGGGATCATGGTTGCGCGCGGGGATCTGGGCGTCGAGATGGAGCTGGCCGACCTGCCCGCCATCCAGAAGATGCTGATCCGCGCCTGCCGCGATGTGGGCAAGCCCGTCGTCGTCGCCACCCAGATGCTCGAAAGCATGATCACCAGCCCCGTGCCGACCCGCGCCGAGATCTCGGACGTGGCGGGCGCGATCTACGAGGGGGCCGATGCGGTCATGCTGTCCGCCGAATCCGCCGCCGGGGACTTTCCGGTCGAGGCGGTCGCGACCATGGCCAATGTCGCCATGCGGGTCGAGGCCGATCCCCAGTACCGCGAGGGCATCGACGCCTCGCGCACTTCCGGCAAGGCCAGCATCGCCACCGCCATCACCGCCGCCGCCCGCGAAATCGCCGAAGCGGTCGAGGTCAGCGCGGTGTGCTGCTTCACCCATTCCGGCACGACCGCCCGCCTCGCCGCCCGCGAGCGCCCGAACGCCCCCATCATCGCGCTGACCCCCGTGGTCGGCACCGCACGCGCGCTGACGATGTACTGGGGCCTTCACTGCATCGTGTCCGAGGAGGTGACCCGCTTCAAGCTGGCCGTCGTCTCCGCCGCCCGCGCCGCCAAGGCGATGGGCATCGCGGAGCAGGGCGACCGCATCGTCGTCACCGCCGGCGTCCCCTTCGGCCGCCCCGGTACCACCAACATCCTGCGCGTCGCCCCGGTCGACGAACAGGCGATCTACGAGGGTGAAGGCGAGAGCGCGTATTGACGAGAGTGGAGGTGCGTCGGCATGCTCTCATTAGGAGGCACGCCGACGCTCCTTGAACTATGCGCCTATTTTTTCAAGGATAGAATCGAGTCTTTTTGAGGTAAGATTATCCAAAGATTTTTTTATACACAGTCTTAAGCTGAACACCACTAGGTTAATCTCAGACATGCTTTCAAGCGGACTTCCAAAAGCCAATGAAAAACTGTCAATGGTTCGGCCACGCTTGTCAAAAAATGAAATTTTGAATGTTCCAGTTTTTTGAGATATGTTGTCTTTTCTTATTTCAGAATCAATAACTTGAATTGATATATCGGTAAACTGTGCAACAAATATGTCTTCTTCGGACGTGTCGTCCCATGTGATACGCCCATCGCTTGTTGCTTGGGCTATTCCATTAATTAATCGGATGCGTTTTTCCTGAAGCTCTTCGTTATCAACGTTGGACAATTTTATTCTCCAGTTCTTTCCCAGAGCGCCCGACTGCATCGGAGAGGAAGGCGATTTCGCCATCGATCTCTGCAACCAGATTCGTGATGCTGCGCGCCTGACCTGCATGCAGCATATTGCATGTTCTCGCGATGCTATCGAATTGGGTGCGATGTTTCAAAAATTCCATATCTTTCACGGATTCGGGTAACGGATCGAAACGGCTGACCAGTTCGTTATAGGCGGATATGACTTCAGAAGACTTGTCAGATGCATACATCCAATTCTCGCTTCTGACGGCTGCCAGGAGAATCTGAATTTTTTGCCGCAACTTGTCCACCTCTTCCGCAAAACGTACGGACCCGATCTTCAGTTGCGTATCCTCGGCAACCTCACTGGCCCGCTGAGCGGCTCGCCAAGCCATGACCGAGAATACAACGCCAATGGCACCGACTCCAATCCCTACTATACCGATGACCGTGTCGATGCCCATTGCGCATGAGCCTTGCGGAAAAGGTGTCATGCGTCAACGGTGCGCGTAAAAATAGATATGTGGAGAAACCTCATGACCGACCAATCCACCGGCATCACCCACGCCGCCGACGACGACCCGCGCAATGCGGATGTCAGCATCTATGTCGATGGCGACCTGTTCCATCGGGATGCGGCCAGGGTATCGGTGTTCGACAGTGGCTTCATGCTCGGCGACGGGGTGTGGGAGGGGTTGCGGCTCCATAACGGGCGGTGGGCGTTTCTCGACGCGCATCTGGATCGGTTGTTCGAGGCGGCCAGGGCCATCGATCTCGATATCGGCATGGACCGCGCGGGCGTGATCGACGCGCTGGAGCGGACCCGCGCGGCCAACGGCATGACCGACGACGCCCATGCCCGCCTGATGGTGACGCGCGGGCGAAAGGCCAAGCCGTTCCAGCACCCGAACCTCTCGCGCTACGGCCCGACCATGGTGATCATCCTGGAGCATTCCACCCCCGTCGCCGCCCTGGCCGACCGGGGCGTGCGGCTGGCCACCGTGCCGCAGATTCGCGGGATGCCGATGGCGCAGGATGCGAAACTGAATTCCCATTCCAAGCTCAACTGCGTCCTCGCCGCCGTGCAGGCCGAAAAGGCGGGCGCGGATGAAGGGCTGATGCTCGACCCCCACGGCTTCGTGAACACCACCAATTCCTGCAACTTCTTCATCGTGCGCAAAGGCGCGGTGTGGACGAGTACCGGAGATTACTGCATGAACGGCGTGACCCGGGCCAATATCGTGCAGCTCTGCCGCGACGACGCCATCCCCGTCCACGAGCGCAACTATTCGCTGGTCGATACCTACGGCGCGGACGAAGCCTTCATGACCGGCAGTTTCGGCGGCGTCACCCCCGTGGCCGAGATCGACGGGCGGCGCATGGGCGCGGTGTTTCCCGGCCCCGTGACGCTGCGCTTGCGCGAACTGTACCGGGCGCTGGTCCGGGCGGATACGCGAAACGGCAGCGTCCGGGACTAGGGTTTTCGAGGACAACAAGTTCTTTTCCCGGCCCGGAAATCGCAACTCCCCCGCGATCCGGGCCTCGTGAGATCCGGGATTGCCGGAACCCGGAGCAGGCTCAGCCGCGAATGCGCTTCAGCAGCGCATCGACGTTCTTCGTGTCGGCCTGGGGCGTGATGCCGTGGCCGAGGTTGAAGACGAAGGGACCGCCCGACAGCGCCGCGAGGATGCGGTCGATATCGCGCAGCATCGCATCGCCGCCCGTGACCATGTGCATCGGCTCCAGATTTCCCTGCACCGTGCCGTGGGGCTGCAACGCCTCTGCCGCCCATTCAGGCGCGATGTTCTGGTCCAGGCTGACCCCGTTCACCCCGGTCTGTTGCAGGAACGGCACGTAGGACGCCCCCACCCCGCGCGGAAAGCCCAGGATCGGCGTGTCGGGATGCGCCGCGCGCACGGTATCGACGATGTATCTGGTCGGCTGCACGCAGTACCGGTCGAAGGCGTTGGGGGCGAGCGCGCCGGCCCAGCTGTCGAAGATCTGCACCACCTCCGCGCCTGCGTCGATCTGGCGGATCAGGTACTGCGCCACCGCCTCGGCCAGCCGGTCGATCAGGGCCGCGAAGCTGTCGGGATCGGTGAACATCCAGTTCCGCGCGGCGGCCTGCTCGTCCTTGCCCCGGCCTGCGGCCATGTAGGTGGCCAGCGTCCAGGGCGCGCCCGCGAACCCGATCAGCGTGGTCTCCTTCGGCAGGTTCTCGCGCAACCCCGTCACCGCCTCGTAGACCGGCTTCAGATGCGCGTGGAACGCCTCGGCGTCGAAGGGGGGCAGGGCCTCGCCCACGGCCATGGGGTCGAGGCGCGGGCCTTCGCCGGTTTCGAACCACGTATCGCGGCCCAGCGCGTGGGGCACCACCAGGATGTCCGAGAACAGGATCGACGCATCGAAGCCGAAGCGCCGGATCGGCTGCATCGTCGCCTCGACCGCGAAGTCGGGGGTGTAGCACAGGTTCAGGAACCCCCCCGCCTCGGCCCGTAATTCGCGGTATTCGGGCAGGTAGCGCCCCGCCTGCCGCATCAGCCACACGGGCGCCACGGGGGTGGTCTCGCCCTTGAGGGCACGGATCAGCAATTTGTCTTCTGTCTTCATGGCCGGACCCTGCGAGGATCGACCGTGCGGGTCAAGGCCGTTCGGGCCTCGTGCCGCCCCGGGCCACCCGCTTCCTTGATATTTCCTCAAGAATCTAAAGAAACTGGTGAAGGATGTTTATGCCTGTGGATTACGGGGATCATCCATACGCCCCGGTGGTGCACAGGGTTATCCACAGGCTTCACGAGATGTTGACAGGGATTCGGACTGTGGAGGATTTCGTGATTCTGTCAAGAAAACCCAAGTTCTGCGCCGATTCGTGAACCTCGATTTCCAGATTTTCTTCAGTATACGAATATTTTACGCACCGGCGCGGGACTCGCCCGACCCGACTGTCCACATCGGGATGGATGGGAGAACAAGAATGAATCACCGGGACGAATCGTCTCGCGGGCTTTGCGCGGATCGGTTTTGCCCGTTATCCACATGGCTATGGCCGATCACACCTGCATCCACATCATCTCGGATTCCACCGGCGAGACCATCTCGTCGGCCCTGCGCGCGACCATGCCGATGTTCGGGGACGTGTCGATTCGCTATCGCCGCCACGTGATGATTCGCACCGCCCGCACGCTGGGCGCGGCCCTCGATGCCGTGGAGCGCGAGCCGGGCCTCGTGTTCCATACGGTGGTCGAGCGCGATCTGCGGACGGTGCTGGAGCGGCGCTGCCACGAGATCGGGGTGCTGGCGGTGCCGTTCCTGGACCCGATGATCTCGATCCTGACCGGATTCCTGGGGCGCAAGGCCGAGCTGACCCGCCCCGGCGCGCAGCACGTGGTGGACGAGCGTTACTACCAGCGGGTCGCCGCCCTCGATTTCGCGCTGGCCTATGACGACGGCAATCTGGCCGAGCGGCTGGCCGAGGCGGACGTGGTGCTGATCGGGGTCAGTCGCACGTCCAAGACGCCGACCTGCGTGTATCTGGCCGGGCGGGGGATCAAGGCGGCGAACGTGCCGCTGATCGGCGGCAAGGCCCCGCCCGGAGAATTGTGGGATCTGCGCGCCAAGGGCACGCCGATCGTCGGGCTGACCGCCAAGCCGAATCGCCTCGCCCAGATCCGCCGGAACCGCCTCAACCGTTTCGGGGAACCGGATCTGGCCGAGGGCGACTACGCGGATCTGGAGGCGGTCAGGCGCGAGGTGATCGAGGCGCGCAGGATCATGGACGCGCTGGGCTGTCCGGTCATCGACGTGACCCGGCGGTCGGTGGAGGAAACGGCGGCGGAAATCTTTCGCGGCATCGAAACGGGCGGACAGGAGCGGTTGAAATGAGCGAATTCACGCGGGGGGTCGTCCTGGCTTCGGCCAGCGAGGCGCGCGCTGCCATGCTGCGCGAGGCGGGGGTCGCGGTCGACATCGCCCCCGCGCATGTGGACGAGGAGGCGATCAGGGAAGCCTTCCGCGCCGAGGGCGTCACCCCCCGCGACCTGGCCGACGCGCTGGCCGAGGCCAAGGCCCGCCGGGTGAGCGCAAACCACCCGGACGCGCTGGTCATCGGGGCCGATCAGGTGCTGGTGACCGAAGGGGCGACTTTCGACAAGCCCCGCAACCGGGCCGAGGCGCGCGAGCAGTTGATGCACCTGCGCGGCGGCGCGCACGAATTGCTGAGCGCGGCGGTCGTCGTCGTGGGCGGTGCGCCGGTCTGGCGGCATATCGGGGCCGCGCGCCTGACCATGCGGCCCTTCTCCGACGCCTTCCTCGACGCCTATCTGGAGGCGGAGGGCGACGCGGTGCTGTCCACCGTCGGCGGCTATCGCATCGAGGGGCGCGGGGCGCAGTTGTTCTCGCGCGTGTCGGGGGATTACTTCTCGATCCTGGGGATGCCGCTGCTGGAGGTGCTGGGGTATCTGCGCACGAGAAAGGTACTGGTGGAATGAGTGATACCGTCCCCCTCGCCGGGGTCATCGGCTGGCCCGTCGGGCATTCGCTGTCGCCCAAGGTGCACGGCCACTGGCTGGCGCGCTATGGCCTGGCCGGGGCCTATGTGCCGCTGGGGGTGCGGGAGGCGGATTTCGAGGGGGCGCTGGCGGCCCTGCCGATGCTGGGCTTCGTGGGGGCCAATGTGACGATGCCCCACAAGGAACGCGCGTTCGCGCTGGCCGACGAGCGGTCCGCCATGGCCGAAAGGCTGGGCGCGGCGAATACGCTGGTCTTCGATCCGGGCCGGGGGATCGTGGCCGACAATACCGACGGCTTCGGCTTCATCGAGAACCTGCGCGAGGCCCAGCCCGGATGGCGCGCGGAGGCCGGGCCGGTCACCGTGCTGGGCGCGGGGGGGGCGGCCCGGGCGGTGATCGTCGCGCTGCTGGAGGCGGGGGTGCCGGAACTGCGCCTGCTCAACCGCACCAGATCCCGGGCCGAGGCCCTGCGCGACGCCATCGCCCCCGCCGTCACCGTGCTGGACTGGGCCGAGGCGGAGGGGGCGCTGGCCGGGGCCGCGCTGGTCGTGAATGCCACGAGCATGGGCATGGCCGGGGGGCCGCCGATGGCGCTGGATCTGCACGATCTCTCCCCCGGCACCGTCGCCACCGATATCGTCTATGCAAGGGGCGAAACGCCGTTCCTGACCGCCGCGAAGGGGCAGGGCGCGCGGATCGTCGACGGGTTCGGGATGCTGCTGCACCAGGCCCGACCCGGCTTCGAACGCTGGTTCGGGCGCGCGCCGCAGGTGGATGACGAACTGCGCCGCGCGGTGCTGGGGACATGATCGTTCTCGGCCTCACCGGCTCCATCGCCATGGGCAAATCCACCACCGCCGCGATGTTCGCCGAAGCCGGCGTGCCGGTCTGGGATGCGGATGCGGCGGTTCACCGCGCCTATGGGCATGGCGGGGCGGCGGTCGATCCGGTGGCGGCGCTGGTGCCGGGGGCGCGGGGGCCGTCGGGGCTGGACCGGGAGGTGCTGCGCCGCGCCATCGCCGCCGACCCGACCCTGCTGACGAGGATCGAGCGGATCGTGCACCCCGTCGTCGGGGCCGACCGGGCGCGCTTTCTGGAGGATGCGCGGGCGGCGGGCGAGGGGGTCGTCGTGCTCGATATCCCGCTCCTGTTCGAGACGGGCGGCGATGCCCATGTCGACCGCACCGTCGTCGTCACCTGCGACCCCGCCGAACAGCGCCGCCGCGCCCTGTCCCGCCCCGGCATGACGCCCGACCGCTTCGACGCCCTTCTCGCCCGCCAGATTCCCGATGTCGAAAAGCGCGCCCGGGCGGGCTATATCGTCGAGACGGGCGCGGGGCTGGATGCGGCGCGCGCGCAGGTCGCCGCGATACTGAAGGAATCACGATGAGAAAGACCGGTCTTCTTGCGGCGAGCGTTGCCATCGCCGCCCTCGCCGTCACCGCGTGCAGCGACAATGCGCAACTGCCCGTGTCCGCCGGCATCGGCCCCTCGCCCGTCCTGCCCCCCGCGACCCGCAGCGCCCTGCCCACCGTCGCCATCGCGCCGGTCGATGGCTGGGCCGAGGGGGAGACGCCTGACGCGGCACCGGGGCTGACGGTCAATGCCTTCGCCACCGGTCTGGACCATCCGCGCTGGATGCACGTGCTGCCGAACGGCGACGTGCTGGTCGCGGAATCGAACAAGCAGCCCCGGGCGGCGGGGGGCCTGCGCGCCTTTGCCGAAAAGCAGGTCATGAAGCTGGCCGGGGCGGGGGTGCCGAGCGCGGATCGCATCACCCTGCTGCGCGATGCCGACGGGGACGGCGTGGCGGAGGAACGACAT
>Ga0209831_1002562_pt1 | contig 15674 bp, 10 predicted proteins | sample Maine_Asex4_meta_FD_187451 | JGI IMG/M metagenome (GOLD analysis project Ga0209831, IMG submission 187451) | Marine algal microbial communities from Maine, USA - Maine_Asex4_metaG (SPAdes) (version 2) | ecosystem: Host-associated > Algae > Red algae > Unclassified | place: Maine, USA | collected...
TTAAAGAGCCATAGCGGCAAGTGGAATCTGCCAAATAAATTTGGCAATTACGTGCAACGCAAACGCTTTTTAAAAGTAGGGGGCTTGTAAGAATTACGTTTGTTTAAAAAATGTTTGCGTTGCACGTAATTGCCAAATTTATTTGGCAGATTCTACGTCAAATTTTGTTTTAAAGAGCCATAGCGGCAAGTGGAATCTGCCAAATAAATTTGGCAATTACGTGCAACGTAAACGCTTTTTAAACAAGCCTCATTGGAAAAATAATTCTCCTAAGTAGTTACAAATTATTTATAGAAGTAAAACAATAGCGGGTTAAAATCCGCTTCCCGCAACATGGAAAAACAACGTACCATATCTGGCTTTTCAAAACTATCCAAAAGGCATAAAATTAAGTGGCTAGTTCAAAATTTCTTTAAAGACCCGGAAGCAGTAGCCAAAGAATTAAAAAGCTACTGGTTGCCCAATGAAGAACAGCAAAAAGTGTTGGATGGCTTTAGTGAAAATACCATCAGTAATTTTCACCTGCCTTATGGGGTAGCACCTAATTTTGTTATTAATGGACACCCCTATGTTATCCCTATGGTAACGGAGGAAAGCTCGGTGGTAGCGGCTGTTTCTAAAGCGGCAAAATTTTGGATGAATCGGGGAGGATTTAAAGCAGAGATACTCGGTACGACAAAAATAGGGCAGGTTCATTTTTCTTGGAAGGGAGCGATTCAGCAGCTTGAAGAGGTCTTTGATAAATTAAAGCATATTTTAATAGAAGAAGCGATTCCTATTACTAAAAATATGGATGCTAGAGGCGGAGGTATTCGAGAAATTGAACTGCTAGATTTCACAGCAAAAGAACCCAATTACTATCAACTAAGGGTTAGTTTTGAAACTTGTGATTCTATGGGTGCGAATTTTATTAACTCAGTCTTGGAATCCTTTGGAAAAACCTTACAACAATTCATCGCCCAAGAAGCAACTATAGTAGAAAAGGAGGTCACCATTATAATGGCAATTCTTTCCAATTTTACACCAGACTGTTTAGTAAGGGCTTCTGTAGAATGTCCGATTGAAGCCCTTGGCACCATTAATGGAATGGATGCGGAGATTTTTGCCAAAAAATATCACCAAGCTATCCGAATTGCACATATAGATCCTTATCGAGCAACGACCCACAATAAAGGGATTTTTAATGGTATAGATGCCGTTGTACTCGCCACTTGTAACGACTTTAGAGCGATAGAGGCCTGTGGACATACCTATGCGGCCAAAGATGGGCAATATAAAAGTTTAAGTCATTGTAATATCGAAAACGGTATTTTTAAATTTTGGCTAGAGATTCCCCTTGCAGTTGGCACCGTAGGCGGGTTAACGAAACTACACCCCGTCGCTAAGCGTTCTTTAGAATTATTAGGGAATCCAGATGCGAAAACCCTCATGCAGATTATAGCTGTAACAGGATTAGCACAAAATTTCGCAGCCGTCCGTTCTTTAGTAACGGTAGGTATCCAAAAAGGGCACATGAAGATGCACTTACTGAATATACTCAATCATTTAGAAGCATCTGAAAAAGAAGGGAAAGAAGCGGTGGTTTATTTTAAAGATAAAGTGGTGTCTTTTTCTGCGGTTCGGGAGTTTTTAGAATGGATACGGAAAGGGAAGGATGAATTAAGAATGAAGAATGAAGAATTAAGAATTCTTTAGACGTGTACTGCGCAATACTATGTGTGAAGTTTACTGCTTTTGTAATTTCGTAGTAATCTACCAAAACGGCTATGCTAGTTACGTTCCATTAGCCACGTCTCGCTTGCCGCGTCCCACTTGTCATTCTGGAAGAATCTGTACACGTCCTACTTGCTACGTCCCATTCGCCACGCCCCACTTGTCATTCTGGAAGAATCTGTACACGCCCCACTTGCCACGCCCATTCGCCACGCCCCACTTGTCATTCTGGAAGAATCTGTACACGCCCCGCTTGCCACGCCCTAAAACGTGGTTTGGCAAGCGGGGCGTGTACAGATTCCTCCAGAATGACAAGTGGGGCGTGGCATGTGGGGCGTGGCAAGTAGGGCGTGTACAGATTCTTCCAGAATGACAAGTGGGGGCGTGGCAAGCGAGACGTGGCAGGTAGAATTTTAGTAAATTTCTACGAAACCCCCTCCGCCGCAGCCTCATCCATCCACCACTCAGCATGATCAATAAAAGAAGCGGGATACTTTTCATAGTCGCCCGTCTTATCAAAAATTTCTTTCACCACCTTGGTCTTAGAAGCACCCGTTACTAAAAAGTGTATTTCTTTGGCATTATTAATTACCTTTCCCGTCAAAGTAATTCTTTTTTGCCCACTTTCAGGATGTATCGCTACCGCACAAGTTTTATCAGTAGTCAGCAATTCCATTTGATGTGGAAAAATAGAGGCGGTATGTCCATCACCTCCCATACCTAATAGGACCATGTCAAAAATAGGTAAACCATTTTTTAGGGGTAAATTCCACACTATTTCCTCTCCATATCTTTTAGCTTCTTCTGCTGGATTTCTTGTACCCAATACCCGATGTACGTTTACAAAAGGAATATTAATATGGCGAAGTAATTTCAACTCCGTCATCCCATAATTACTTTCTTCATGGGAAGGGGATACACAGCGTTCATCCCCCCAATACAGATGTACCTTTTGCCAATCAATTTCCCGTGCATAATTTTTCGCTATATACTCAAATAATGCTTTGGGGGTACTACCACCAGAAAGAGCAATATGAAAAACATCAGAAGTAGAAATTTGCTTTTGTAAATAGCGGGCAAAAGCTTCCGCTACGGCTGGATTATTTTTATAAATATGTGTCTTAGTTTTGGACATAGTTTTTTTTTATTGCTTATTTGTTTAAGCTGTTTATTTGGAATCCGTTCAATATGTACTGGTAACGCAACTCTCCGAGTTGCGCCATGAATACCACTTGCGCAACTCGGAGAGTTGCGTTACCAGTACATATTGAACGGATTCTTTATTTGTTTATTGAACGACGTGTTTTTGTTTAGTTGTTTCCCAAACAAGAACACGTCGTCCTATTAAACAAATAAACAGCCTAAACAAATAAACAGCTCCATTTACAGCTCTGAAAAATTATCATCCGTTGTCAAGTCTTCACATGGATTTCTCCAAGTTACATCATCTGATTCTATCAATTTAGCAACAACAGAAGGCCCCCAAGTACCTGCTGGATAGCCATATACTTTAATCTTTGGATTATTCTTCCAAGCATTTAAAATAGGTGCGACAAATTTCCAGGATTCCTCGACAGAATCTCCTCTAGCATACAGCGTAGCGTCGCCTTTTATGACATCTAGCAACAAGCGTTCATAAGCCGCAGGAACGTGTGATTGGGCGAGGTCAGAATAACGAAAATCCATGCCTACATCCTTTACCTCAAAACCAGCCCCTGGTACTTTCATTCCAAACTTTAGCAATAAACCTTCGTTTGGTTGGATTCTTATAATTAGCTGGTTATTGTCATTATAAACCATTTCTTCCTTACGGAATAGCGCATGAGGTGGATCTTTAAAAGTAATTACTACCTCTGTTACTTTAGTTGGTAACGCCTTCCCTGAACGCACATAAAAAGGTACATCTGCCCAACGCCAATTATCAATAAAAAACTTAAGAGCGATAAAGGTGTCTGTGCGGGAATCATCTGGAACACCTTCTTCTTGTCGATAGCCCTTCACCTCTTTACCATCAATTACAGAACTCGTATACTGACCTCTAATGACTTGTTTGGATATATCCTCTTCGGCTATTGGTCGCAGTGATTGAAAGACTTTCATTTTCTCATCCCGAATAGCCTTTGCAGTTGCCGCTATTGGTGGTTCCATTGCGACATGTGCTATAATTTGCATTAAATGATTTTGAAACATATCTCTCAATGCACCCGACTTATCATAATAGCCTCCTCGACTGCCCACACTTAAATCTTCCGCACTAGTAATTTGTACGTGTTCGATATAATTTCTATTCCATAAAGGCTCAAAAACACCGTTTGCAAAACGAGTTACTAGTAGATTTTGAACCGTTTCCTTGCCCAGATAATGATCAATTCGATAAATTTGATTTTCTGAGAAGTTAACTCTCAAATCTTTATTTAAGGCAATAGCTGTTTCTAAATCATAGCCGAAAGGTTTTTCCACGACCAATCTTCTCCAACCTTCTTTTTCCTTATGCAGCCCATGTGCTGCCAAATTTGCAGGAATAGTCGAGTATAAAAAAGGCGGTGTAGACAAATAATAAATGTAATTACCTCCTATGTCAAATTTTTTATCCAGTGCTGCTAATTGCTTTTTGACTTTGGCATAATCCGCTACCTCTTTTGTATCAATAGGTACATAAGAAAGTCGAGCTGTAAAGTCCTTATGTTCCTTTTTTTCTTTGCTACTTAGTTTTATAAATTCACTATCATAGAACACTTTCTTTTGAAAGGCTGCATCTGTGTATTTAGAGCGACTCACGCCCAATACGGCAAAATTTTCAGGTAAATATTTACCTGTGTACAATTTGAAGATAGCAGGAATTAATTTACGTACTGCTAAGTCTCCTGATGCACCAAAAATCACAAAGATTACTCCGTCCATGTTTTTAGATTGGTTTGGTAATTTTTCAATAAGTAACGACAAAAAAATAAGTAGTGCGTTTTTCAAATGATTTCTTTTTTCAATGGGTTGAAAACCTATGGAAAAAAGAATCAATTGAAAAACAAAAATGCACTAGTTATTTTTTTGTCAGTACTAGGTAAATAAATGAAGAATAATCAAAAAATAAATTCGTCCTGTAAGTTTACCGAAAAAACTATCTTTTTAAATTTCTTAAACATCAAAATAATTAGTACTTCCTTTCAAAACTTATTCTTTCGTCGCTGTTAAGACACTCGTTTTTAAATAAAAATTTCTAAAATGCCTTTATTTAATAACGATAAAAAAATAAATAGGTCGTTTAAAATGAGTTCTTTTTTTAATAGGTTAAAACGTATTTAAAAAAGACTCAATTTAAAAACGAATAGACTTAGTTATTTTTTTAATCAACACCTAAATGAAATCGGCTATTTTATTCAAGAAATTTTATCTCTAAAATTAGTGAAATTTATTAGTAGATAGCACTTATTCATTTACTATTATCGTCATTTACTTATTGCGTAAGTACAATTTATTTTACTTGTGAGTCTGTAAACTCGCAAGTTATCATTATAAGTACTTATTTTGCAAAGGTATATATGGAGTTAATTAGACTATTTGTTTATAAATACAACTAATAAACAAGCCACATACAAATCGTCAAAAGTAATAAATAAATAATTAATCAATTTAACAATGAGCCAACAATTATATGATTTCGGAATGATCGGTCTAGGTGTAATGGGTCGAAATTTCTTATTAAATGTCGCCGATAACGGCTACGCCATAGCTGGATTAGACACCAATGCAGAACAGGCAAAGGCATTAGAAGAGGAAGCGGAAGGAAAACCAGCTAAAGGCACTACAGATATGAAAGAGTTTGTTGCCTGCCTAAAAAAGCCTCGTAAAATAATGTTATTGGTTCCAGCTGGAAAAATAGTAGATAAAGTAATCGAGGGACTACTCAATTTTGTGGAAGAAGGCGATTTAATCATTGATGGCGGTAATTCTTTCTTTGAAGATACCGACAGACGTTTAGCCTATTTAAAAAAGAAGAAAGTACAATTTTTGGGTGTGGGTGTATCTGGAGGTGCAAAAGGTGCACGATTCGGTCCGAGTATTATGCCTGGTGGATCCAAAAAAGCTTATAAATTAGTAAAACCTATTTTAGAAGCTGTTTCTGCTAAAGTGAATGACGAACCTTGTGTTGCTTACATGGGCAAAGGGTCGGCAGGTAATTATGTAAAAATGGTGCATAATGGTATTGAATATGCCATGATGCAATTACTAGCAGAAGCTTACGATATTTTAAAAAACATAGGTGGTTTAAATAATAAGGAAATTCACCAAACTTTTGATATTTATAACAAAGGTCGTTTACAGTCCTTCTTAGTAGAAATATCCGCAGCTATTTTTGCCCAAAAAGATGATATAGGCAGAGGGATGTTGATTGATAAAATACTAGATAAAGCCAAGCAAAAAGGAACGGGGAAATGGACTTCTCAAAATGCAATGGATTTTGGTGTTCCAGTACCTACGATTGATGCAGCGGTAACCATGCGAGGTATTTCTTCTCAAAAACTAGAACGAGTCGCTGCTTCTAAAAAACTACGAGTCAAAACATCTAAAGATAAAGCGGAAAAAGAGGGCTTGATAAAAGAAGTAGAAGATGCGTTGTTTTTCGCTTTTATAACAGCTTATGCACAAGGACTCGCTCTACTAACAGATGCGAACAAAGAGAACAAATATGGCTTGGATATGGAAGCGACTGCTAGGATTTGGAGAGGCGGTTGTATCATTCGAGCAGCCCTTTTAGAAGATATTAGAAAAGCCTACCAAACAGATGCGGATTTACCAAATTTAATGGTGGATAAGACTTTTGCGAAATACTTGAAAGGTACGCAAGATTCTTTGCGTACGGTGCTGAAATTGGCTATTGATGCGGGTGTTCCTGCTTTAGGGTTCTCTGCTTCTTTGGCTTATTTTGATGCGTACAGGGCAGCTCGCTTGCCGCTGAATTTGACGCAGGCGCAACGGGATCATTTTGGTTCGCATACGTATGAACGCTTGGATAAGGATGGGGTGTTTCATACGGAGTGGAGCTGAAATGAATAAATTAGTAAATGAAAAAATTAGTAAATAGGGCATTCTGGGATGTTAGAGATCAGTGTTCCATATAGAGTGGTCTTAGGAGTTCTTTTTTTTGAAACACAAAAGGAATAAAAGATACAAAAGGGTTTTCACAAAAGGTTTATAATGACTTCTTTTGTGATTTCCTTTTGTGTTTCAAAAATATTGTTTAGTAAATACTCTTACTGAATTTCTTAGAACTGAATTAGTTTATTTCATTTTCATTTCCTCTTCCATTTCCTTTCGTTTATTAAATCCCTTTCCATTGACAACAATCCCCACAGTTACGAAAGACTCTGCTCCTGCATTCCGTCCGGATAGTACTTTTCCATATCCAGCAGTGGCACCAATTCCTGATTTTCCAAAAGGAACATACCCACTAATATTTAGAACAGTATAGTCTACTTCTGTTTCTGGAAGGATAGCTGGACCGCCTCTCATCATGAATTCCTCACTTCCAATATCAAAAGAGCTTACAGAATTTTGCCTGCCAATAGCAGTAGCTAAATAGAATAAAGGGTGAGCGTATCCTAATCGGAGTTCACCAATAAATGCATTAGGAATTGTAAACCGACTATTCTGCCGAACGCTATATCCAGCTTGAGCTGCGGCAAAAAGACCTCCGTATATTTGGACGTGTAACAGTGCGACTCCGTCAACACTAAATGCTCCATTCCCTACGGATAAAATACCAGCTTCTTCGTAATTACTAATCGGAAAATGCACAAATGCTCCAGCTCCTAGTATTACGCCAGAATTATTGAATTTTTGCTGCCATAGTTTTGTTTTTACACCAAGTGACAAATCTTGCAAGGCACTTACCTTATTTGTCATTTGAACCGGATCATCTACTCCACTTTCGTTTTTTACTGATATGTAAGGTAAACTTACGACTGCAGTAAGTTTATCAGAAAAACTGTAAGTACCATAGACGCTGACAATTTTGCTATCAATAGCACCAAATCCCCCTGGATTACCTTCCGCTAGAGTGGTTCCAGCGTAAAATGTATCATAGGACTTAGAAGTGTACCCTACTGCTATAGAGCTTTCTCCCTTTTTTGGAAAAAAACAGTCCGTTGTGAACTGGCCAATGGCATTAAATGAAAATAGCACTATTCCTAAAATAACTAAATAAATGTTTAGTTTTTTCATGTATATATTTAAATGTATAAAAAAATGAGATTCTGGACGAAAAGTCATCCAAAAAAATAGACAGAACTATTGCCTTATTGATGAACAAGTCTAATGTTTGTGAAAAAATATGATACTAAGGCAGAACAGCCTTGAAATGATAGATCAGAAGAAATTGACATGCTAAATACTAAAGTTATGCCAATGTGATTTTATTGTTATAAAGCTAGATAGATAGTATGAATCCCTCTTGCTCTTCTGTCCTAAAAGTGTATGATAGCAAAATAATTTGTGTAAAGATAGTTGAAATGAAGAAGGAAAACAGTCACAAAAGTATAACAACAAGATTAATAAAAGTAAGTAATTTTATAAGAAACTGGTAGTCAAGCTGTTATGTAATTATATTGTTATTTAAAGTACTGTCGGTGTCTATTTTAAGACATTAAATTTTATTTTATTATTTTATATTTGTTATGTAAACACCTAAATATGTGTCTTTTGTTCTTTTTTTTAACTGACGATCTATGGTGTTTCAAAAATAATATTTAGTATCTTCTAATGGGCTGAAAACTTATGAAAAAAGACTCCGTTTAAAACAAAGAGGCCAATTTTGTTTTTTTAATCAATACTTGGTAGCGATAAAAAACTGGAGAATTAAACTTTCCTTTAGATGACCAACATTCGACGAATACTTATTCATTCTTGTATAAGCATAATTCTTTACCTATCCTTTAGTATAGGCACTACTTTTTCCCAAACGCTCACAGATAGTAAATTCCATATCTTAATAGAAAATAGTGACTATTTTTATGATAATAGGGATATGGATCAGGCCATTAAACAAGCCGATAAGGCTTATTCCATAGCAGAAGAAATAGGAAATAAAGAATGGATGGCTATCGCTTTACAGAAGGAAGCTTTTGCTTTGATAAACAAAGGTAGAAAAGTAAAATCTAGCCGAAAAAAGGCGAAGGAAAAACTAGAAAAAAGCCTCGCTTTATTAACTGCTAGCAGACATCGTACTTTGCGCATTGAGAGCTTGAAGAAATTAAAGTGGCTTGCGGATATGGATTACAATAGGATAGCAGCAATAGATTACACTAATCAGATAAAGGAGATCAAACAAATACTATCCACTAGTGCAGCAAACCAAGTGCTAGAAGAAAAAACAGAAGAATTAGAAGAGAAAACAGAAGAATTAGAAGAAAAAAAAGAAGAACTGGAAGAAAAAAAAGAAGAATTAGAAGAAAAAACAGAAAATCTGGAAGAAAAAACAGAAAATCTATTTTCAAAAGTAAGTAATCTGCACAACGAACAACAAGCCTTAAAAGAGCAAATAGATACCTTAACGCAAACCCAATTGGAGGCTGAGTTATTAATAGCCTTACAGAAAAATAAAATGGATGCGCTTGAATTTGAACGAGAGTTAGATTCTTTAGTTTTAACGCATGGTGAGACGCTCATTAAAGAGCAACAAGCGCAATTAAAACTTCGAGAGAACGAACTTCAATTACAAGAAAGTCAGCGTAATTTGTTTTTGGCTTTAGCAGCCATGGTGTTCTTAATTTCTATAGGTCTTCTTTTAAAATATCTAAGTACAAAAAAAACAAACACTATTCTGACTGGTAAAAATAAAACAATAGAGGAGGAACGACAAAAATCAGAACAGCTATTATTGAATATCCTTCCTGTAATGGTGGCGAATGAACTGAAGGTAAATGGGGTAGCAAAAGCCCGGAAATATGAAGAGGTAACCGTCTTTTTTTCTGATTTTGTAAATTTTAGTGGTATTTCAAGAGACTTGTCTCCTGAAAAAATAGTGACTCTGTTGGATTACTATTTCAAGGCTTTTGATAATATTATCGGAAAATATAACTTGGAAAAAATCAAAACTATTGGGGATGCTTATATGTGTGTAGGAGGATTACCAAAAACTGATGCTAACCATGCAAAAGATGTCGTTAATGCAGCCTTGGAAATTCAAACCTTGATAGCTAAAATAAAACAAGAAAAAATAAAAACAGGCGAGCCTTTTTTTGAAGCGAGAATTGGTATTCACACAGGGCCATTGGTAGCTGGAGTGGTTGGTAATAAAAAATTTGCCTTTGATGTTTGGGGCGATACCGTTAATGTCGCAGCAAAATTGGAGGAAGAAAGTAAATCTGGTAAAATCAATATTTCTGATGCCACCTATCAGTTGATAGAAAAAAACTTCGATTGTAAGTTGAGGGGAAAAATTCCAATTAAAAATAGAGGGGAAATAAAGATGTATTTTGTAAACGATAGCATTAGTTTGCCACAGGGAAAGAGACCTTTGTTGATTTCCTAGCCGTTTAGGAATAATAAATAAATAAATAACCAATTAATTAAACCACTAGTTTTTCAGCCCCTGAATTACTACATTCCCTGTTCCTCTAGGATCGCAAGGATACGCAAATTCTCTTTGCCATTTCTTCGTACTACTGATGGTATCGTAAAACTGATCTAAGAATTTTCTGGTAAATTTCTTATCTTTTTCATCCAATAATTCACTATCTTCATAAAGTCGATAAATATCTGGTTTCAATTGTAGATACAAGGCAATAACGGGCTCAAATTGTTCTAAATCCTCTAAGCAAAAACCACGATAACGGCGCTCTTTAACGGAATTTAATAATAGTGCATCCGCAGGTTTAGCATAAGGTGCATTCACAATTCCCGCATGGTCAAAATCATAGGGAATCGCGTACATTCTAAAGGTAGAGTCTTGTACCAGTAGTTTAATATTTTGCAAGTATTCTACAGACCAATCGGTATTGCCGATTAAGTATTGAAAGACTGCCATAGCCAAAAAAGTCTCCCTTTCTGCTTGTCTAGGTAAAATCTTTCGCTCCATCGAAATCAGCTTAGTTCTTTTAGCTACTTGTTTTTCTTCTTCCAATAAAACACCATAAACAGTAGGTTCTTGTTTTTGCGCTTCCCTGTTTTCCAAGGTAACTTTTACTAGACGAGCTCGAAAACTTTTAGGGGTTATCAAGTTATATAGTTTATAGGCTAAGTACTCTTGAATGATATATTTCTCGCCTTTGCAGGGCATCACCAATTTCAATTTCCGCTGCTCGCTGAAAATAGTTTGTTGAATGGTATCTTTTTTAGGAAATTTTATCCTTAAAGGCAAATGAGAGCAATTACCAAGAAATCTTCTAAAATGTCCTCTAGCTCGGACTTTCACAGGAAGGATAATTTCTTTATTTTCTGAATCTTTATAAGAAAGTTCTATAGGGTATTCTATGGGGTCTTTAGATTTATCTTTTAATAAATCAGACATTGCTCCGCTTAGCGTAATTTCTAAAATTTCATCGGAATCAAATAATCCGCCTTTGTCTACTATTGTCGCAGTTGTGGAAGGTAAATTTTGTGCGTAAACAAAACGTACTAAAAAAAAAGTTAGCGCAATTAAAAGAGTTATTATTTTTTTCATATCTCTGATTTTTGAAGTTCTAATCAATAATCTATTAGTTAAAACTAATTCAAATGTACCAATATTGCATGAATAACACTATCCTTCTTCGTTTGTATTAAGGAATGTCCTGTTGATAAAGAAAGTTCTTGATAAGGTGCGTTTATATGCGATTTTTGAAGTGGAATAATCGAGGGCGCAACAACAGGATCATGGATGCCCCAAATAAATAAAGTAGGTCGTTCGATAGGTTTTTCCAATAATTGGTCTATTGCTACTTTGTCCGTAGCCATTGCCCGATACCAATTTAAAGCGGCCGTAGTCGCTCCATGTTCTTTGTGAATTGCTAAATATTCCGCAAGTTGCTCAGAGGTCCATCTACCTTTCATTTTTTCAGCCATATTTTTTTTTGAACTGATTTGAAATAAAAACTCTGGCAAAAAAGGCGTTCGCAATTTTTGCATATAGGCACTTCTTTTTTGTTGTTCGGGATGATTGATAAGACCTTCAGAAAAAACGCCTATGTGCGGAATAGACATAGCCGTCCAAGTAAGAATGCGTTCTGGAAAATCCATTACCGTTTTCCAACCAATACCCGCCCCCCAATCATGACCAACCAAATGGAAGGTATCAAAACCAACTTGGTCGGCTACTGCTATTACATCTTTTACTAAATGATCTATTTCGTAAGCCTCCACATTTGTTGGTCTAGCCCCAGGACTATACCCTCTTTGGTCAAAGGCTACTACCCGATACCCTTTTGCAGAAGCGGCTTCCAAAAAGGGCTGCCACATTAAGGAAGACTCTGGAAAACCATGTAATAAAATAATGGCTGGTCCATCATTTTGCATACCTGCTACTCGAATTAGAAATTCCATGCCATTGGCTCCTAGGCGGTACTCTCCCGTATTGACGGAATTCGTGTATAAGGGCAATGCTGCTACTCTTGTGCTGTGTTTTTTTGACCAGTCTACAGCATTTATGTATAGTATAATAGGAACTATTAGCAGTAAGCTGAATAGGACTACTATTCCAATTTTTAGGTATTTCCAATTCATTATATTACTTTAGCCTAGTACGTGAAGTGCCAACAAATTATATTTATATTTCTTTGTTTTACGATAAAATATTAGATATTTTGCATAAAACATTCAAAAAAGTAGATATATTAGGCTATGATACTAGAATTTGAAGTAGAAAATTATCGTTCGATTAAAGACAAGCAGGTCTTTTCTATGGTAGCAGAATCTTCCAAAAGCAAGCCTGACAATGTCTTTGAGCATCAATTGGCAAGTGGAGAAACAATTCGTTTGTTGAAAGCTGCGGTTATTTATGGAGCCAATGCTTCGGGGAAATCTAATTTATTAAAGGCCTTTGATACTTTTAGAAGATTTATATTGGCAAAACTATCTATTAATGATTCCATAGAATTCTATGACCCATTTTTATTTGATACCACTTCTAAAAACAAACCCACTCATTTCAACCTGACTTTTATTGGTGAAGGTAATTATAAATATCGATATGCAATAGCTTTTAATAATGAGGAAGTTTTTACAGAAAATTTAGATTATTATCCCAAAGGAAAACCACAAAATTTGTTTAAAAGACCAATAGATAAATCAAAAGATAAAAATATACATACAGCCAAATTAGGTCAACTTAAAAAGAATAAGACACTCAAGGTTTTTAAAAATCAATTAGTCTTATCTAAATTTGGTTTTGATGAACCAGATGAGTTTTTTTCTCCTATTTATCTATATTTTAATACTAGTCGCTTTTCTGTTTTAAATGCAAAAGTGGAAAACAATTTCGAGAAATTTAAAAATAGTACGGCAGCTGCTTTGATGGAAAACAAAGAAATCCTTGTTTACTTAAATAAACTATTTCAGATTTCTGATACTAAAATTGATGGATTTACTATTACAGAAAATTCTGAACAAGATAAAAATCTTTCTGCAAAGAAGAAAAAGTATGATACGGTTGCAAACCATGCTATTTTTGACAATAAAGATAAAAGAGGAACTACCTCTTTACCGCTTGAACAAGAATCAAAAGGTTCAAAAATTCTTTTTAATCTTGGAGGAGATATGTTGTACAAATTAAAATTAGGTGGCGTGTACATAATAGACGAAATAGACACCAGCTTACATCCAAAATTGGCTAAATATTTAATTCAGCTTTTTCAAAATAAAACCTCTAATCCTAAGAATACCCAAATCATATTTTCTACTCACGAAACAGCATTTTTAGACAAAGATCTATTCCGAAAAGACCAAATTTGGTTCACAGAGAAAAATGATTATGGAGAAACAGAACTCTTTTCTACCCAAGATTTTGACAAGGTAAGAGAAGATACTCCTTTTGACAAATGGTATCTAGCAGGTAAATTTGGAGGCATTCCAGACATCCAATCAGTAGAATCAATTTTTGATAATGGCACGCCCTAGCAAACGCCTTCGACATAACATACTGATTGTATGTGAAGGCGAAAGTACCGAACCGCAATATTTTGCTAACCTGATTCCTTTGGCTAAAACAGCATGGTCCGAAACACATGATTTATATATAGTATTAAGTCCCAAACCTACTTTAGTAGAGGAGGAAAAAGAGGAGAGCGTTTCCAAACATAAAACCCCTAGAAAACGCAGACAAATTAAACAAATAGCGGAAGAAGCACCACCTATTGAAGAACCCTATAAAGCTGTTCCTGTAAGGTATGTCCGAGAAGCACAGCAAGGATTAGAAGATAATACTTATGAAGAAACGTGGGCTGTTTTTGATAAAGATGACCATCCAAAGCATAAAGAAGCATTTGACTTAGCAGAGAAGAAAGTTGAGGGCAAAAAAGTAAAAATTGCTTTTTCAAGTATTTCCTTTGAACAATGGGTTTTATTGCATTTTGAAAAATCTTTGACTGCTTTTGAAAAATCAGCATGTAAAGATGGAAAGAAACCAATATACTGTGGTACTAATCAACACCCAAATGATTGCGCTGGAAAGAGATGTGTTAGTGGGTACATCAAAATGAAAAAGTATTTAAATAATTATTCCAAAAGCGGAAACGCAGCTTATTTTGATACTTTACATCCAAATTTTTTAAGTGCTTTAGAAAATGCAGCATGGTTAAGACATCAAATTTTAAAGGCTAATCCGTCTGCGCTTATTTATCAACTAAACCCTTATACTAATCTAGATGTTTTAGTAAAATATTTACTACAAATTCAGGAAAAAATTGTTTGGACTGACTTTGCTCATAAACCCAACATTCCTGAATCTGCGAATGATGATGAATGTATTTTCACTATCCGTTTTGAAAAAAAATCAGCTACCTTAACGGAATTACAGTTCACAAATCATAGCAATAAGAGTCATCTCCTTTTACCCAATCACCTATTTGTGATTAAGAATCGAAATAAAATTTCCTTACTAGATTCTAAAATGTTAGTAGATACTAGGAAAACGGGAGTTGTTGCTTTAAATACTACAGATTGTGAAGAATTGAAACTAAATTTTCTGCTGTATGCTAGGGAAAATTATCGAATCTTGATTAAATTATAACGCAATATTTTAAGACCAGTCAATTGCTTAAAGTAAGCAAACTATATGGGACGTGTACGACTATTCCAAACCAAACGCCAGCAACACATTCCCCTCTTTCTCCGCATATTTAGCATAACCAGAAGTAACAAATAATTGACTGCCCACCACAACAGGACCATCCGAATCAAAAGCACCACCAAAAGCTTTTACACCATTGACCGCTTTAAAATCTCTCTTAGCATCAAAGGCCCATAATTCTCGACCATCATCTGTCGCATACGCTTTTAGGATACCATCTAAAGCAGGACCATATACCACTTCGGGAGTCAAAGTAATTGCTGCTGAAATGCCAGGACCACAACCTCTAAGAGTAAAGCCCGGACAACGATCTTCCTCAATAGTTGCCCACAGTCGTTTTCCATCTGCTACATTTAGTGCGTGAATTCCAGGCGATTTTGGAATCTCTTCATTCAGATCATATAAACCACGATCATTGATAGGAACAAACAAGGTTTTTTCATCCGTCGCCATCCCCCAATGCACCCCACCCATTGTGCCCCCTCTACCAACTTGTTTTTGCCAAATTATTGCTCCATTATTATCAGGATTCATTGCCGTAATTTTACCCGATTTTTGCCCTGCTAAAATAAGGTCTTTTCCATTGGAATTTACTAAAATTGGCGGTGCACCATAATCTGCATCAGGACCATTATCTTCTGGACAATTGGCTCGACTAAATAGGGTGACACAAGCACCATTCCACGCATCTCCCGACATGGTT
>Ga0209831_1002563_pt1 | contig 15672 bp, 13 predicted proteins | sample Maine_Asex4_meta_FD_187451 | JGI IMG/M metagenome (GOLD analysis project Ga0209831, IMG submission 187451) | Marine algal microbial communities from Maine, USA - Maine_Asex4_metaG (SPAdes) (version 2) | ecosystem: Host-associated > Algae > Red algae > Unclassified | place: Maine, USA | collected...
GAGAGCGTCTTGGCCAGCCGCCGCTTCGGCCCGATAACTTGATTCGCCTGCCCTCGTAGCTCAGGGGATAGAGCACTGGTTTCCGGAACCAGGTGTCGTAGGTTCGAATCCTACCGAGGGCGCTGTGTGAGATCTCGCGAGAGCTCGTCGACTCCGGTCGGCGGGCTCTCGACGTTTCCGTGCATCGGCCGTTCTGCGTGACGACTCGGTCAGAGCGTTGTGCTGGGGGTGATCGTCTCCGGCATCGTCGTCGTGCTGGTCGTCGTCGTGGTGGTCGTGGTGGCGGTGGTCGTCGCGGCGGTGGTCGTGGTGGCGGTGGTCGTGGTGGTGCTGGTCTTTGTGATGGTCGTCGTGGTGGTGGTCATCGCTGGCCTCGTTGCGGCTGGCGTCGTGATCGGGGTCGCGGCGGTTGCGATGGTCGTGGTCGTGGTGGTCGCCGCTGGGGTGGTCGTGGTCGGAGCGATCGTCGAGGGCGCCGCCGGTGCGGCCGGTGGCGGGGCGAGCGCCCACGTCGAGTTGAAGACCATGGGCCGGTAGCGATCCGGGCGCGGCCAGGCGTCGCGCAGCATGTCGCGGGCGTTGTTCGAGATCGTGACCACAAGCTGACCGTTGCCGTTGCGCGACGGCAACAAATGGGCGTGGTAGGTGTTCATCTTCGGGTCGCCGTTGCGCGGCGCGATCTGTCGCGATTCGATCGTGGTCCACGGTCCCCACGGTTGGGCTGCCACGTCGACGCTGTACCGCTCGTCCCAGTAGCCGTCGACCGCTGCAACGCCAACCCATTGACCGTCGATGAATCGCGGCTGGAACGGAAACTCGACCCAGTGTCGCGTCAGAATCGGAACCGCCGCCGCAGCATCTCCGGACCACCCGTCGGCAGTCCTGTATTCGAACGCATCGAACAGTCGGCCACGCGGAACCCGGGCGAGATACACACGCGTTGCCGAGTGCGGCCCGTTCTCGTAGCCCCCCTCGCGAGTCAGGTTCTGTTCGAAGGTGTTGCCGAACAGGTATGTGTGCGTGTCGTCGCTCGCCAACGCGTACCCGTACACCGGGGTGACGCCGGAGTTCACCGCCTCCCCGAAGTCGGTCCGGGCCAGCGTTTCGACGTCGTAGCTCGCGATGAAGGTGATCGTCGGATGCCAGCCGAGACCATCGGGCGGTTGCGGGTCGAAGGAGTCCTTGACCATCTTCACCCAGAACACGTGCAGTCGACCGTCGTGCACCTCACCGCCCATCGGCCAGAACCAGGTCGACAGTGTCGCAGTGCCCGTACCGGCTTCGAACGGTGCGGGTCGGGTGGTCGAACCGCGATGCAGCAAGGTGAAACAGCCGTTGTCCTCGATCATCGCGACGTTGTGGACGAACGACGCCGCGCCGAGGGTCGTGGCGGTTCCCGAGTGATCGATGAAGGTGTCTTGGAAGAGCCACAGTGCCCGGTTCGCTCCGAGCGACACCACATGCTGATAGTCCCACCCGAGCACTGGTCCGACCTGCTGCGCGAAGAAGCTGTCGAGGCCGGCAGCCGATGTGTCGTCGGCGCATCCCACGTCGGTGGAGACGAGTCCGGTGGGCGTGGTCCGCGTCGATGCAGCCCAGGGCGGCGCCGGGGCGGCGGGCGGAGGCGGCGGAGGATTGACCGGTACGGGTCGTGCGACCACCGACGGCGAGTCGGCGTTCTGCGGCGGTGCCGTCGCTGGTGGAGCAGTTGTCGCCGGTACGACCGGCGCAGTGACGCGGGACGCCACCGTTTCGGTCACCGCTTCCGTCACCGTTTCCGTCACCTGGACCGGCGCGCTCGGCGCGGTTGTGGTACGCAAGCTCGGGTCCAGCAGCGGCGTGGTGTCGTTCACCGCGCCGCGCGTGGTCGCAAGGGGCGCAGCGCCGCTCGACTCGACAGAGGACTCCGGGTTCGAGCCGTCGACGAACAACGCAGCGACCATCGAGAACGTGACCAGGCCAGCCGCGACGGCAACGAGGCGGCGGTTCGAACGGTCGGGGTGCTCGTGCACAGATTCAGGGCTTGCGTCAGAGGTCTCGGCCACTTCCTCTGACACGTGCTCAGCGTACGTCAGCGTTCCAACGCCAGAACGGCCGGAACGGCCAGAACGGTCAGAACGTCCAGGACATCACGACGAGTCGGCGGGCAGTTCCTCCATCAGCGAGTCCAGCAGACTCGACGCACCGAATCGGAACGTCGCCGGTGTTGCCCAGTCCGGGCCCATGATCTCCGCCGCGAGGTCGAGGTACGCCAGCGCATCGTCACAGGTTCGAATGCCGCCAGACGGCTTCAGACCGACCGGCCGATCGGTGCCGGCGATGACGTCGAGCATGATTCGGGCGGTGCTGAGGGTTGCGCTGACATCGGTCTTGCCGGTCGAGGTCTTGATGAAGTCAGCACCGAGGCCGACCGCCAGTTCCGCAGCGCCGCGAATCGTGGCATCATCACCGAGTTCACCGGTCTCGAGGATCACCTTCAGGACCCCCGGCGGGACGATGATGTCGCCGACGGCTTCGATGAGGCTCGCCGTCGGCTTGACATCGCCGTTGCGGAACATCCTGTACGGCATCACGAGGTCGATCTCGGTGGCACCGTCGGACAGGGCGGTCAGCGTGTCGTCCAGGACTCGCCCAACCTGCTGGTTGCCCATCGGAAAATTCACCACGGTCGCCACGACGACTCCGGTGCCGTTCAACAGTGCAGCGCATCGCTCGACGTACTCGGGCCAGACGCACACGGCGGCCACGTGGCATTCGACAGCTCGACGACACAGATCCTCGATGCCGTCAGGTGCGTGATCATCGAGCAGATCCGTCAGGTCGATCAGTGAGATGGCGTGCCGCGCACGCTCGGCTCGGCGCGCCTCGGGGGCAGATGACGAGGTCGTCGCGGCAGGATCAGGCGTTGCAGTCACGACACGGATGTTCTCACAACTCCCGGCCACCGGCACCCGTGCCAACACCCGTAAGCCGGTCCGATCGGACGTCAGCAGTTTGAAAGCGTTTACACTCACGTGCTCAGGGAAGTAGTCCGATGGCCGCGAGCAACAGTCACAGCAACAGTGCACGAGCGAAACGGGCGACGATCGAAGACGTCGCGTCCGCAGCAGGCGTCTCGGTGGCGACGGTCAGTCGGGCGATGCGCAGCCTCCCGAACGTGGCGATCTCGACCCGCCAACGTGTCGTCGACTGCGCCACCGCGCTCGGCTACACCGCCGATCCCGCAGCCTCACGATTCGCAGCAGGGCAGACCAAGACCATCACCGTCGTCGTCCCGAACCTCAGCGGCTGGTACTTCTCCAATGTCGTTGCCGGCGCCGAGGCGGTCTGTACCGAAGCGGGGTACGACGTGCTCGTCGTCGGTGTGGGAAGTCGGAGCGACCTCACTCGCATCCTCTGCGAGCAGTATCACCTCGAACGTCGAACCGATGGTCTGCTCGCCGTCGAAGTCGTCGTGTCCCCCGACGAGGCTGCGTCAATTGCCGAACGCGGCGTCGCGCTGACCAGCGTCGGCGGTCAGAATGCAGGCCACCCCAGCGTGCGCATCGACAACCAACTGGTCGGCCGTCTCGCAGCAGACCACCTCATCGACCTCGGTCATCGCCGGGTCGGGATGATCGGGGCGCAGAAGGACAACCCGATGAGCTTCGACGTGCCCGGCCTACGACACGACGGTTTGGTTCAAGGCTTGGCTGCGCACGGCGTGATCTTCGACGACGAGTTGCTCGCCGGAGGCAACTTCGACGTCGACGGTGGCCAGGAGGCAATGGCGGCACTGCTCGATCATCGCGACCCACCGACCGCAGTCTTTTCGATGTCCGACGAGATGGCATTCGGCGCGATCATGGAACTCGACAAGCGCGGTCTGCGAGCGGGTCGGGACGTGTCACTCGTCGGCGTCGACAACCACGAATTCTCGCGAGTCGTGTCGCTCACGACGATCCACCAGCCCGTCGCCGACCACGGAGCGACCGCGGCCCGTCTGCTGCTCGACTCCATGCGCGCTGACGGCGACACCACACCACTCGCGCCGGCCAGCGATGCGGCCAGCGTGGTCGCCGATGTCGATCTCATCGTGCGGGACTCCACCGGCGTCGCCGGCACCGTTGCAACGCACTGATCCGCAGCGGTCGCTGAGCAGGCGCTGAACGGAATCTCGCCCGGCGCGGACATCGAACCCTGCGAGATGGACTTGACGGGGGCCGCCGTGTATGTAAGCGTTTACATTGCTGCAGTAATTCTGTGGCGTTTCACACACCTTCAGGGGGAGGCCCTAATGAACAAGCGCTGGCTCAAGCTGGCAGCTGTCCCGCTCACACTTTCCTTCGTTGCCGCATCATGCGGTAGCGATAGCGACAGTGGGAGCGACGAAGGCAGCGGCACCGAAGAAACAACACCCGCAGAGGGCAGCGATGCCCCGGCCGAGACCGATGCAACCGACGGCGGCGAAGGCAAGACCGAAATCACCGTCACCGGTCCCGAACGCGATGAGAGCGAAGCTGGATCGATTCAGGATGTGCTCGGCGCCTGGGGCGACGAGAACGGCGTCGAGGTCACCTACATCGGCGACGCCGACTGGGAAGCCAACATCAACACCCAGGTGCAGGGCGGCAACCCGCCGGACATCTCGATCTTCCCGCAGCCCGGCAAGCTCGCCGAGTTCGCTCGCGCCGGCTCTGTCGTCGCACTGAATGACGAAGCTGCTGGAGCGACGTCGGAGAACTGGGCCGAGGCCTGGACCATCTTCGGCAACGTCGACGGTGAACAGTATGGCGTGCCGGTCAAGGCGGACCTCAAGTCCCTCGTCTGGTACCAGCCCGCACGCTTCGAAGCTGCCGGCTACGCCGTGCCGACCACGTTCGACGAGTTCACCGCTCTGGTCGACCAGATCGCCGCTGACGGCGAGGGCAAGCCCCTCTGCGTCGGTATCGAATCCGGCCAGGCCACCGGTTGGACCTACACCGACTGGGTCGAGGACATGGTCCTCCGCCAGCACGGCCCCGACGTGTACGACCAGTGGGTCAGCCACGAGATTCCGTTCAACGATCCGCAGATCGTCGAGTCGATGCAGACAGTGCTCGACCTGTGGACCGAGGACAATGTCTTCGCCAGTTCCGGCACTATCGCTGCTACGGCGTTCCAGGACAACGGTCAGCCGTTGGTCGACGGCGACTGCTTGATGCACCGCCAGGCGTCGTTCTACTCCGCATTCATCCCCGAAGGCACCGCCTTCGCTGATGGCTCCGAAGGCGCTGTCGACGTGTTCTACTTCCCGGACATCAACGGCGACGCGCCGGTTCTGGGTGCAGGCACGCTGGCTGCGGCATTCAACGCCGACCCGAACGTCCACTCCCTGCTCGCTTACCTCGCCACCCCGGCCTACGCCGAGGCTCGCCAGGCAGCGCAGCAGGAACTGAAGGGTGGCGGCGCTGCTCTCTCTGGCTTCCTCTCGGCAGCACAGGGCCAGGACCCGGGGGTCTACCAGCCGCTCGAGCAGTCCTTCCTCGAGATCCTCGACACTGCGTCGATCGTGCGTTTTGACGCATCGGACCTCATGCCCGCCGACGTCGGCGCCGGAACGTTCTGGACTGAAGGCACCGCAGCCGTCAACGGCGACAAGACCGCTCAGGAAGCAGCCGACGCCATCGAAGCGTCCTGGCCAGAGTGATCACTGAACACTTGAAGACACACCGCTGACGACATCTCGTCGGCGGTGAGCGAAGCGGCGGGGCACCGGCACCAATGCCGGTGCCCCGTTTGGTTTCGCCGGGGACGGTCGGCTGCGACAAGCCGGTCGAGCAGACAAAACTTGAACACACCTGAGGGGGTACAGCGTGACCACGCTGGAAGAGTTCGACGACATCACCGACACCGACGGCGCTCCCGTCGACGTTGATCCGCTGGGCAACCACGACGACAGTGCTGCACCGAACCCGGTGAAGATCTTGGCGACACGTATCGCACTTGGAGCGATCGCATTGTTCGTCCTGTATCTGCTCGTCACCGAGAGCAAGGCGCGCAGCACGGCGTTGCTCGCCGGTGGGGCCGTCGCCGTGACGGGTGGCGCCTGGATCGGCGCCAACCTGATGTTCAACCAGGCCACAAAGAACTGGCAGCTCTTCAACGCAATGCGTTACGCCGCCGGTGGCTTCGTGGTCGCCGCGATCATCGCCGGCAATCAGGCGATCAGCGGAGCCGCCGAGGGAACCGGCGTGATCGGTCGGTTTGTCGGCCTGGTCTGGTTCCCGCTCATCATTGCAGTGATCACCGGAGTCACCGGCGCTGCGCTCAGCCGAATCGACGCCCCCACCACCCGCATCGCAATCGGTGCCGGCGGCGTCGGTGCTGCCGGTGTTGCGATTGGCGTGATGATGGACGCTTCCGCCCGACCCGAGATCGACATCGTCGCGCTGGTCGGCTGGACCGCCCTCGGTGCCGGCATCGGTGCCGGAGTCTCGGTCCTCCGCAAGCACGCACCGACCGGTGGTGCGATCCTCGGTGCAGGTATCGGCTGGTTCGTGGGCGCATTCGGTGCACCGGAACTGGGGTCGGGCAATGTCGGCTGGGCAATCGTCGCCTGCGCTGTGCCCGCCGCGCTGTTCGGCCTGCGCTTTGCGATGACACCAAACGGCGGCGTCGTCGAGCACGCTGCCGTGGCCAACCGTGCGAGTCCGGTGATCTTCCTCGCCCCGGCGCTGCTGTTCGTCACCGTCACCCTCGTGATCCCGGCGATCCGTACCTTCATCATCTCGCTGCAGGACCGCACCAGCAGCGAGTTCGTCGGAATCGACAACTACACCGACACCTTCACCGACGTGAACTCGTGGGACACGTCAGGCTGGTCTGACATGTTCTTCAACTGGCCGATGCGCATCGGGCTGGTGCTCCTCATCGCCTTCGCCGTCATCGGCTCGAACATGAAGAAGCGCACCGGCCGTCTCGTCGAACTCGGCAGCCCGAGCATGGGCCCCCTGGTGGCCGGGCTTCTCTTCGTTTCCTTCGGCGTCTTCACCACCTTGCGTGGCACGATCATCAACAACCTCTGGTGGGTCGTCGTCGTCACACTGCTGTCAACCGCTCTGGGCCTTGCCGTGGCCGTGCTCGCAGACGACGTGAAGTTCGAGAAGGTCGCCAAGTCGATGATCTTCATGCCGATGGCCATCTCCCTCGTCGGCGCATCAGTCATCTGGCGGTTTATGTACGTGGCCCGAGACTCCTCCAAGGAGCAGACCGGTGTCCTCAACGCACTGTGGGTCGGACTCGGCCGCTTGAGCACGGGTCAGTCCGTCGCCGCGACCGTCTTCGTGTTCGCCGTGGGACTCGGTGGACTGGCCATGGTGCTGAACTCCGTCGCGAAGCGCCGCTACATCACGGCGCTCGTCGCAATCATCGCAACGCCAGCTCTCATCCTGGCGATCGATGCCGTGTGGGGATCGCTGTCGGGCGATCTTCAAAAGTACCTCGTCGGTGCGATCTTGACCATCACGTTCATCGCTCTCATCGGCTACGCCGCCAAGTCGATCGGTACCGGCGACTACGGGCCCGCCGTCCTCCCGCTCGTTGCTGGCCTCCTGCTCGGCTGGTTCCTCATCCGCTACTGGGCGATCGTCGGCGGTGGCGTCGGTGGCTTCAAGACCTCAGGCAACGGCGAGACGGTCGGGAACCCGATAAACTTCATCCAGGAGTCGCCCTTCAACAACGTGTTCCTCATGATCGTGCTGATCTGGATCCAGACCGGCTTCGCCATGGTCATCCTGTCTGCAGCGATCAAGGCAGTGCCCGACGACGTCATCGAAGCAGCCAGCGTCGACGGCGCGACGACATCGCAGATCTTCTGGCGTGTGACACTCCCGCAGATTGCGCCGACCATCGGTGTCGTCGTCACGACGATCATCGTGCTCGTCATGAAGGTCTTCGACATCGTGAAGGTGATGACCAACGGCAACTTCGGCACCCAGGTGCTCGCAAACGACATGTTCTTTCAGGCATTCCAATCGCAGAACTTCGGTCGTGGCGCCGCACTCGCCATGCTGATCTTCTTCTCGGTGATGCCGATCATGGTCTTCAATATTCGCCAGATGCAGAAGGAGAACTGAGATGTCCAACATCGCACTCCCTGGTTCCACCTCCGACGTCGTCCCCGACAGCGAGCAGCCCGGCCGTCGCTCCGGCGGCCCACTGAGCCGATTCGTCGACGGCGTCCGAGCGATCCCGACGTTCATCTTGTGGTTGGTCGTCATTGTGTGGGCCACGCCGACGGTCGGTCTCTTCATCAGCGGTTTCCGTTTCCGTGACGCGCAACGCAACAGCGGCTGGTGGACCGGCCTCAACCCACTGGACTGGACTTTCGAGAACTACCGAACCGTCTTCGGGGCACGTGCCGGCCTCAAGGATTCGTTGCTCAACTCGATGGCGATCAGCATCCCGGCGACGATCATTCCCATCGCCATCGCCACGTTCGCCGCCTACGGCTTTTCGTGGATCGACTTCAAGGGCCGCAAGACGATGTTCATCTCGACCGTTGCGCTTCTGGCCGTTCCGTTGCAGGTAGCGCTCATCCCACTCCTCGTCTTCTACATCGGAGGCGCGCACCTGACGATTCCGCTGCTCGACAAGACCATCACAGTGTTCCCCGACCTCGACCTTGTCAATACGACGACCGCCGTCTGGATCGCCCACTGTGGTTTCGCCCTGCCGTTCGCGATCTTCTTGATCCACAACTACATCTCGGGGCTCCCGAAAGACCTCTTCGAAGCAGCACGCATCGACGGAGCCGACCACTTCACGATCTTCTGGCGGCTGGTTCTCCCACTATCGATCCCGGTTCTCGCTGCGTTCGCGATCTTCCAGTTCCTCTGGACGTGGAACGACTACCTGATCGCCAACACATTCGCAGGCACCAACCCCGAGGCGCGACCCACCACGATCCTGATCGCGAACCTGGCCGGTGACTTCGGAGCGAACGAGCATCTCTTGCCCGCCGCCGCCTTCGTGCAGACGTTCTTCCCGCTCGTGGTGTTCTTCGCCCTGCAGCGCTACTTCGTACGCGGCCTTCTCGCCGGCTCCGTCAAGGGGTAGGGCTGACCGCCCTCGTCTCGCCGCCCCAGTTCGCCGGTTTGTCACAGCACGCACATCATCGATGACAGTGTGAGCTGAACAGATTTCGACCTCAGATCTCTCGCGAGCACAGATCGAATGCAACGCTGCGAGTTCGCACTGCCCAGCCGGGTGCGAGATGCCGTTGATCGCTCTCGACTCGATGCCCCGGTCGGTAGGTTGACGGTGTGACATCTCTGGTTGACAACGCACCAATCACTCTCGGCTCACTGGGGGCCGTCGGGCGGCTCTCGTTCGGCCTCTGGCGGTACACGAACACCGACGTCGCAGCCGCCCAAGGCGTGCTCGAAGCCGCCCTCGATGCGGGGATGAACCTCGTCGACAACGCCGACGTGTACGGATTCGACTGGGGCGGAACCGGGTTTGGCCAGGTCGAGGAGATCCTCGGATCGGTCCTCGCAGCCGCTCCGGCGCTGCGCGACCGGATGGTGCTCGCCTCCAAGGGCGGGATCATGCCGCCGCTCCCGTACGACTCATCGCCGGACTATCTCCGCTCTGCGTGCGAGGCGTCATTGACCCGCATGGGCGTCGACGTGATCGATCTGTATCAGATCCACCGGCCGGACATGTACACCCACCCCGCCGACGTCGCAGCAACGCTCACCGAGTTGCGCGCCGCCGGCAAGATCCGCGAGGTCGGCGTCTCCAACCACACGACCTCCCAGGTGGCCGCACTGCAGGCACACCTCGATTTTCCGATCCGGGCGAACCAGCCCGAGTTCTCCGCCAGCCATCTCGACCCGATGCGCGACGGTACTCTCGACCAGTGCATGCAACTCGGTATCGCACCGATGGCGTGGAGCCCCTTGGCAGGCGGATCGCTCGCGACCGGTGATGGCGTCAACGCCGAACTGCTCGCCGAACTCGATCGGCTCGCCGAGCGTGAGAGCGTCGAACGAAGCCACATCGCGATGGCGTTCGTACTCGCACACCCATCCCAGCCGATCGCCATCGTGGGCTCGCAGAACGTCGACCGGATCGCCGACACCGTCCGAGCCATCGACGTCCAGCTCGATCGGGCCGATGTGTACGCCATTGTCCAGGCCTCCGAGGGAGTGCCACTGCCGTGAGTTCGATCACCAACCCGAACATCGCCGAGATCTCCTGGTTCGGGGCGCTGTGCGACGACGACTACGAATTCCTGGGTCAGCCCGACCCGACCCTCGCCAGCTCCTGGGAGCACTGCTCGAACATCGTGCGCACCGCTGACCGCAACGGCTTCGACAACGTCCTGCTGCCATCCGGATACACCCTCGGCATCGATTCCACGGCGTTCGCTGCGGGCATCGCGACCCAGACCGAACAGATCAATCTGCTCCTCGCCGTCCGGATGGGCGAGATGCATCTCCCCCAGCTGGCCCGCCAGCTCGCCACGATCGACCAGATGGCCGGCGGCCGGCTCACAATCAACATCATCAGTTCCGACATCCCCGGCGAAGCGCTCGACTCGGCGCCGCGCTACCAGCGGACCCGCGAGTGGATGCAGGTCCTACGCCAGTTGCTCAACGGCGAGAGCATCGACTTCCACGGTGACTTCGTCGACCTCCAACTCGACCCGCCGCGCATCGTCGCCAACCCCGCCGGGAATGGCGCGACGTGCCCGCCGTTCTACTTCGGCGGCTTCTCCCCCGCTGCCAAGGACGTCGCCGCTGCCGAATCCGATGTGTTCCTCACGTGGCCCGACACCGTCGCGTCCGTCGGCGAGACCGTGAACGAGATGACCACGCTCGCAGCGGATCGTTACGAGCGCGAGCTGATCTACGGGCTGCGCGCCCATGTCATCGTGCGCGCAACCGAAGCCGAGGCGCGATCCGCCGCGGAGCGTCTGGTGTCCGAGCTCGACGCCGAGACCGGCGACGCAATCCGCAACAAGTCCCTCGACGCGGCCTCGTTCGGCGTCGCCCGTCAAGCAGCGTTGCGGGCGGACGCAGCCGACGACGGCTTCGTCGAAGAGAACCTGTGGACCGGCGTGGGTCGTGCGCGCAGCGGCGCAGGCGCCGCCATCGTGGGCGACCCGGACCAGGTCGCAGCAAAGCTGGCGGCGTATCAGGACGTCGGTATCGGCGCTTTCATCCTGTCCGGCTACACCCATGCAGCCGAGTGCGACCTCTTCGCCGAGCACGTCCTGCCCCAGCTCGAACACGCACCGATCCGGCCACGATTCGCGCACTGACGCCCGGAATGCACCGATGGCCCTGGCCGATCGGCCACAATTGAGTCATGAGCAATCAGGAGCCGTCACCCCCACCATCTGACTTCGGTGGCACACCACCACCACCGCCCGGCGGCCAGCCACCGCCACCACCGCAGTACGGCCAAGCCCCACCGCCGCCTGTCAGCGGCCAGCAGGCGCCGCCGCCCCAGTACGGCGAAGCTCCCCAACCCCAGTACGGCCAAGCTCCGCCCCCGCCGACCTACGGCCAGGCGCCACCCCCCGGCTATGTCGGGCACAACATGGCACCCACCGCCAAGCCGCCACGTCCGGACGTGAAGCTCGGCGCGATCCTCGTCATTGCGGGCTCGTTGATCAGCTTCATCGGCGTGTTTCTGCCGTGGGTGACCGTCGGCAACGAAAGTCAGAACGGCACCGGATTCTTCGTCGGATCCGATTTCACGATCTACGACAACCCCGGCGCCGCGGTGATCTTCATCGCGCTCGTCACCGTCGGGCTGGGTATCGCACTCTTCTTTGCCGGTCGAGTGCTGGCGGTCGCGATCATCGCCATCGTCGCTGCCTCGATCGCGCTCCTCGTTGGTCTCGGAATGATCGGCATCACCAGCGACACAGCCGACTTCGGTGACGGCAGCATCGGAATCGGCGCCATTCTGCAGCCGATCGCACCGCTGCTCACCCTTGCGGGCGCAATCGTCGCCACGGCCAAGCGCCGCCGCTGACTTCCGGATTACCTGATGGCCTGACGACCTGATCCGTCGTGCCCCGGCTTCGGGGCACGACGGTTCGTCAGTTCAGGCCCAGATGGCCTTGCGGGTCGTGGCATCGAAGAAGTGGACGTTCTCGATCGCCACGGCGATGTCGATCGACTCGCCCATCCGGGCACGCGAGCGCGGATGGAAACGGCCCACGGCATTGGCCGCGGTGTCGCTCGTCGATTCCTCGACGGCATCGGGGTCACCCGAGTCGACAGTCTTCGCGTCGAGCCGGAAGTGCACCATGATCTCCGAGCCGAGCGCTTCGATCAGCGTCACTTTGGAGGTCAACCGGCGATCGTCCGGAACGCCGTCGACCATCGCAGCGTCTTCGAAGTCCTCGGGTCGGATTCCGACGATGACCGGCTTGCCGTCGTAGGCCTTGAGCGCGGGACGGGCGGCGAGCACGTTGGCGTCGAGGCCGATCGTGTGCGCACCGATCGTGACGCTGCCACCGTCGCCGGAGATGTTGGCCGCGCCTTCGTAGAGGTTCATCGACGGCGACCCGATGAAGGCACCGACGAAGACGTTGTCGGGGCGATCGTAGAGGTTCTGTGGGGTGTCGACCTGCTGGAGGTAGCCGTCCTTGAGTACGGCGACACGATCGCCCATGGTCATCGCTTCGACCTGGTCGTGGGTCACGTAGACCGTCGTGACGGCGAGTTCGCGCTGCAACGCGGCGATCTCGGCTCGCATCTGCACACGCAGCTTGGCGTCGAGGTTCGACAGCGGCTCATCCATCAGGAACGCAGCGGGCTGGCGCACGATGGCACGCCCCATCGCGACACGCTGACGCTGACCGCCCGACAGCAGGCCGGGCTTGCGATCGAGGTACGAGTCCAGTTCGAGAATGGCCGACGCCTTGCGCACCCGACTGTCGATCTCCTCTTTGGGCACCTTGGCCAGCTTGAGCGCGAAGCCGATGTTGTCGTACACACTCATGTGGGGGTACAGCGCATAGTTCTGGAAGACCATCGCGATGTCGCGATCCTTCGGCTCGACATCGTTGACGACACGATCACCGATGCGCAATTCACCGCCGGAGATCGATTCGAGGCCCGCGACCATTCGCAACGCGGTCGACTTGCCGCAGCCCGAGGGCCCGACGAGAACGAGGAACTCCTTGTCCGCGATTTCGAGATCCAAGCCGTGAATGGCGTGATACCCGTTGTCGTAGACCTTCTCAACGCTGTCGAGTTGGACTGTTGCCATGGTTCCTCCGATGTCCCCCACGTGCCGCCTCCAGAAGACGGGCGACACGAAACATGTAAGCGCTTGCAGACTAGGCCAGGTCAGGCCGACAAGTCCAGAGCGAGGCCGTGCGAGCCAGGCCCTGTCCGCAGGCGAGTCAGCCCAGCGTGATGACGATCGCAGCGTTCGACTGCGTCTCCTCGCGCTTGACGACCGCCGGTGTGTTCCGAACTCGCTTTGCCTTCCAGGAATCGGGGGATGTCGTGAAACCGAGCCGTCCATCCGAAAGCGCGGCGATCCAGACCGGCAACGGTTTCGGTGTGCCGTCCTTGGTGAATGTCGTGAACGAGACATACTTCTCGGCAGCGATCGCGACGGGTGGTTCGGGCGTTGGCGCGGTACTGCTCGTCATGATTCAACGGTAGCCTCACGGCCCGTGAATCAAGTGAAAAACCGCATGCAGGCCCTCGGTCTGCTCGACCGCTCGATCAAGGCTGCGACCGACGACGAACTGACGTCGGGCATCGAGACCCTCGATGATGATCATCGTGAAGGACTCGAGTCGTTCGTCGAAGGCGACCTCGATGTGGACTCACTGCGCGCCGGCGTCAAGGCCGGCCGGATCGACGGCAGCATGGAGGCCATCGCAGCGATTCTCACCGACGCTGCTCTTGCCGACTGCATCGAGCAACTCGGCGACCATGCCGACAACCCGTCGACCGATCAGCTCAAAGAGGTGCTTCCCGGCATCATCGAGCGCCACGGCCTCGCGCTCACCCGAATCATGCTCGCCTCGACGGTCGCTGGCGAGGCGCCGGCCTCGGCCATCATCCGCGACCTTCTCAAGAACGACGAAGAACTTGCGTTGCCGAAGGTCGAAGAGGTGCAACTCGCTCCGGTGCTCGACACCGCCAAGCGGTCAGCCGACGAGCAGGCCGAGGTGCGCGAGCAGCGCAAGGCCGCCAAGGCCGCCAAGAAGGAACTCGATCGCGCCCGCAAGGCACAAGCGGTCGCTGCCAAGCGCAAGTAGATCGAGTTGAGCCAGCACGACGCTGGTCAGGAGAACCCCACGACCGGGTGAGGCACGTACGGTGCTTCGAGTGCGGAGATCTCGTCATCGGTGAGTTCGATGTCGATCGCCGCCACGGCATCGTCGAGATGGTGCGGCTTGGTCGCACCGATGATCGGTGAGGTGACCGCCGGGTTCGCCATGACCCAGGCCAGGGCGATCTGGGCCCGCGGCACACCACGTCCCTCAGCGACGGCTCCGAGCGCCTCGGCCACCTCGCGGTCGGCATCGTCCATCCCGTACAGACGCTTCTGGGGTTCGTCGGTCTCCGTGCGATTTGTCGTCGCACCCCATGGCCGAGTCAGCTTGCCGCGAGCCAGAGGGCTCCACGGGATCACCGCGACGTTCATGTCAGCGCACAACGGCAACATCTCGCGTTCTTCCTCGCGATCGATCAGGTTGTAGTGCGGTTGCATGCTGGCAAAGCGTGTCCAGCCGTGAGCGTCGGCGGTGTATTGCGCCTTGCTGAACTGCCAGGCGTGCATCGACGAGGCCCCGATGTGGAGCACCTTGCCGACCTTGACGAGGTCGTGCAGGGCCTCCATCGTCTCCTCGATCGGCGTCCGGTGATCCCACCGGTGGATCTGGTAGAGGTCGATGTAGTCGGTGCCGAGACGCCGCAGACTCTCGTCGACTTCGTGCATGATCGCCTTGCGAGACAGACCTGCACCGAAGCGCCCAGGGCGCATCCGGCCATGGACCTTCGTGGCGATGATCACGTCCTCGCGCTGCGTCATGTCGGCAAGCGCTCGACCGACGAACTCCTCGCTCGAACCCAGGGAGTACACGTTGGCCGTGTCGAAACAGTTGATCCCGACTTCGAGGGCACGTTCGATGAACGGTCGACTCGTTGCCTCGTCGAGACTCCAGGGGTGGCCACCCCTGGCCGACTCGCCATAGCTCATGCAGCCGAGGGTGATCGCCGAGACCGACAGGCCGGTGCGTCCGAAGGGCAGGTATTTCATCTGCCCACCATCGCAGGTTCGCCTCGCCGGCCCATCGCTGAACCATCGTTCTCGGCGAGCGTGTCGGTGCGGTGAGGAGGTCAGAGATCGAGGGTGTGGCCGGCCACTCGACGCTCGTGCGTGAGGAGCCAGTCCTTGGTCTCGATGCCGCCCGCGAACCCGGTCAGTGATCCGTTCGAGCCGACGACGCGATGACACGGGACGATGATCGAGATCGGGTTGCGGCCATTCGCCGCACCGACGGCGCGCGCCTTGCGCTTGTCTCCCATTCGCTTTGCCTGCTCTCCGTAGCTGACCGTCGTTGCGTACGGGATGGAGCGCAACGCCGCCCACGCCTGCTGCTGGAAGTCGGTGCCGGTCGGATCCAATGGCAGATCGAAGTCCCGCCGAGAACCGTCGAAG
>Ga0209831_1002566_pt1 | contig 15661 bp, 10 predicted proteins | sample Maine_Asex4_meta_FD_187451 | JGI IMG/M metagenome (GOLD analysis project Ga0209831, IMG submission 187451) | Marine algal microbial communities from Maine, USA - Maine_Asex4_metaG (SPAdes) (version 2) | ecosystem: Host-associated > Algae > Red algae > Unclassified | place: Maine, USA | collected...
AGTTGCCACGACCTGAAGCTCATCGTCAACCAGCACCGCATCTGTATAGGTTCCCCCCGTATCAAGTCCCAGCTGATAGCCCACTTTGTGAATCCCGTATCGAATGTGGGCGACTATTCAACAACGTAGTTCACTTGTAAAGCAGTTAACTTAAAAAAAGTGAGCTAAGTGCCGTTACTCGGTTACTTGAAGGAAGTTGGTGCAGGAATGATGAGGCTAGGTCCCGACAGGCGTCCATCGCCGGGATTCACCATGATTGAATTGCTGGTTACCGTGGCGGTAGCGGCAATTCTACTGGGCATAGCCGCGCCCAATTTCCAGTCGGTCCTGCAGCAATCACGACAGGAGAGCCGCGTCATGGAACTGACCGGCATGCTCAATTTTGCCCGTTCTGAAGCTATCAAGAGAGCATCACGCGTGAGCGTCTGTGCCAGAGCCAGCGATACGAGCTGTGGTACCAACTGGAATAATGGCTGGATCGTGTTTATCGACAACGCCGATACCGCAGGTGTCATAGAGGCTGTGGAAACCGTTCTGAAAACAGGCAAGGCGCTGCCTGCAAGTTTCACGTTGAGTAACAAGGCCATTGTCAGCGGAGCTGCCGATGCCAACCAGCGATCTTTCGTCAGATTTGGCCCACGCGGTCTGAGCAGCTGGCGTGGCAGCGGATCCTTCACCTTCTGCGATAGCCGCGGAACCGACGCTGCCAAAGGCGTCAATGTGTCAATGAGTGGCGATGTACGTCAGGCAAGACGCAACGAGAGCGGCACTTTATACGATTCAACCGGCAGCGCTATTGTTTGTGGGGACAGCACGTTATGACTACAAAACATCTGTCGAGCGGTAGGCATGAGCGCAAACAGCAAAGCGGTATAGGGTTGCTGGAAGTGTTGCTGGCGGTCATTCTGTTATCTGTGGGGTTCCTCGCCACAGCTCGTATGCAAGTAGAAGGCATGCGTTATAGCCAGGGTGCCTACTCACTGTCACAGGCCAAGTTCATGGTGCTGGACATGACAGAGCGCATGCGTGCCAATCGTGCGGGAATGCGAGCTGATGTCTACAAAGGCAAGTCTACTGCAGCGGGGACGTCGAATCCGGGTTGCATTACAGGCGACAGCGCATGCTCACCGGCAGACATTGCACTGGCCGATCTGCACGCCTGGAGTCAGAACTTGCATGCAGTATCCGGCTCATCAGGTTTTACTCCCTTGCTGCCAAGCTCGGCGTCCATTGCTGCACGTGGCAGCATCACGTATGACGCTGCCGAAGGTTCCTATAACGTATCGGTGCAGTGGAGTGAACCCGTCAATGGTACCGATACCAAACAGAGCCTGGTTGTAAAGGTGTTTCCATGAGGCTGATCAATCGACGCCAGCCGACAGATGACCAAGGCGGCTTCTCACTGATAGAGATGATGATTGCCATGGCGGTCGGCCTGATGCTGATTGGCGGCGTTATCACTGTATTCGCGGGTAGCAAACAGAGCGCACAGCTTAATTCAACCATGGCACTGCTACAGGAGCATGGCCGCTTCGCCTTGAACTCCATCGTCAGTGATGTTCGCATGGCAGGTTTTCAGGGATGTGTTGATAGCCAGATTAAGGCAACGGTACGGGCAACGCTTGCACCCACGAATGATTTCTCGCAAAGCAACATCACCAGCTCCTTTGTGACGCCCAGTGGCACCTGGAAGCCGGCCGGTCCATTGAACTTCACACCGGCCACCGATGTTGGCAAACCTGTGCGTGGCACGCATGCGTTGTCGGTACAGTTCGGTAGCCCGGAGACTCGTCAGATAGAACCGATGGCAAGTGTTGCAGACGATGTGGAAATTAGTGGTGATTTGCCACCCATCGTCACCACAGGCGATCTTGCACTGATCTCCAATTGTCAGGTCGCCGATATCTTCATGGTGACTCAGGCCTCCAACGGTGTGTTGCAACATGCCGCGATTGGCAATAGTGGCAACAATCGATTATCTGCTCCCTACGGGCAGACAACCAATGAACGCGCACAGATCATGCGTTTCGAAGCCAACATTTACTACATTGGAGACACCACGCGAACTAATAGTGCCGGTAATCCCGTGTACGCCTTGTATCGGCAGAGCTGGCCCTATTCCCGCGCCCCCGTAGAGATGGTTGAAGGTGTTTCGAACCTGAAAGTACGTCTGGGTTTTCGAGAAAATCTGGTCAGTGACGATATCACCTACGTCAAGCCTGAAGACAGTACCACCACGGCTGGCCGTATCGAATCAGTCGAAGTGGGGTTGCTGATGCAATCGTTCAATGCTGTGGCGAGTGATGTAGATGATCGAGTCTATTACCTGGCAGGTGCCACCGTCAGCCCAGGCACCAGCACATCCAGCATGGAAAACTTTTATGTAGCCGATCGGCGTTTACGACTCGCTTTTCATTCCACTGTCAGCATTCGGAATCGACGATGAAAACAGCTCCCCTGAAAAAGCAGTCCGGCTCAGTGCTGATGGTTGCCATGATCATGATTTTCATGCTGTCGATTCTCGGCGCATCGTCAATGCGAGGTGCGTCACTGGAAGGTCAGCTTGCCAGCAATGCGGTACACAAGGAGATTACCTTTCAGGCGGCTGAGTCTGCCTCGGATGCAGTGCTCGCTATCGAAGGAAAGCTGGAATCCATCATCTGCAGTGATACTGATGAAAACATCAGTCAGAACACCTTGGGCCAATCTTCAGATCAGGTAACGGGTTCTGTACTGGAGTATGGCGGGCGGGCAGCAGCCATGGGGTACTCACTCGGTGGCCCCGTAGAAGCTAGACGCTTTGTCGTTACCGGGACTTCATCCTTGCCTGGAGTCCATACGTCTACCACGATCGTGCAAGGCGTTTTATTGATCGGCGCTGCCGATAGTTCAGGAGCATGTTAATGAAATCGTCTATGAAAACTTTGGTCGCTGTGGCGTCGGGCTGCCTAGTTGCACTAACCCTGGCCACACCACTGCAGGCCGATGACACGGAGATTTTTTTCGGTCAGTCCAGTGATGCTTTCGATAACAACCCCAACATCCTGTTCATTCTGGATAACTCCGGATCAATGGGCGAGTTGGATGAAGGCTTCGGCAATCTGACCCGTATGGACAGACTCAAATCTGCCATGGGACTGCTGCTGGATCAGTCTAGTAGTTATAACGTCGGACTGATGGCTTTCCAGGGCTGGAACTGGGGAGGTGCAGTCCGCTACCCTGTAGGACACTTGGAGAGCGACAGCGATGATCTGTGTAATGGTACCTGTCCGGATGAGACCGTTGTATCTCGCCCGGCAGACGGTTCGAACGATGGCTCCCAGAATGACTCCACGCAAGCTGTCACCCTGGACACCACATCGTTGCAGATGGCAAATGCCTACGCTGAAACAACCACCACGACGGCCACTACTGGTACGGAAACAACAGACACAGCAGTTTCTGTTGCAGATGTCTCTGAGTACATGCCTACTGACGGTAGTGCAGTCATTAACAAACAGGATCAGTTGTATTCCAAATGGTTCTACTACGGCACGGATGGTTACGCTGAAGGTCACTATGCCTACCGATTTGATCAGGTCAAGATCCCGCGCAATGCAACGATAACCTCCGCCAGGATCACCTTCCGGCAAACCACATCAAGCGCTCAGACGGGTAATGTCGCCGCTTACATCAGCGCCGAAGCAACCCCGACGCCAACGGCCTATCCTGACGGCATTAATGGCACGATGTCTCTGGAAGAGCGACGTGACCCGGTCAGACGTACCAACGTGCTGGTGCCCTGGGAAACCGTACCGCCCGACAATTCAGTGGCTGGCACATCCGACGATGTGGGTGCAGGTCCGCTTGTCGACTCACCCGATCTGTCGAGTTTGCTCAGTGAGCTGGTGAGCTTGCCTGGGTGGGCCACAGGTAACAGCATGTCGTTTCTGATCAACCCGTTTGATTCGTATACCCCGGGCGATGAGGACTTGCGTGAGTTCTATGGAAGTTCGGCAACGGATGGCAAGGCCCCCGTACTAACCTACACCTACACTGAGGCACCCAACCCCGACCTGACAACCACGAGCATTGATGCGGTTGCGCATGTAGATGAAATCACGGCACAGGAATCGGGTGGTGTCAGTCAAAACATGACCAATGCAATCACCGAGCTTTTCTACGCTGATACAGCCAATGAGCCGCGTGAGCTTGGCTTGCGCTTTGACAACATCTCCATCCCATCGAATGCGATTATCAAGAACGCCTACCTGACGCTGCGTACCGCTAAAGCCAATGCCACGGCAGACTCACCAGACGACTGGACATCAGTGGATGGAACCAGTAACGGACTGAAAGATGAATCCGCTGGAGATGACACGGCAGCCGACAACTCAGGTGTAGGCGGTGTCACGTTATCCACCTCGGAGAAAACCACTTTTGCCATGCATATCAGAGCGGAACTGGATGAGAGCCCTGAGAATTATAAGGACCAGATACTCAGGGACCGGACTCATACGTCATCATTCGTCAACTGGGCCGACATCACGGCGTCAAAGGACACTGATGAGGTTTCCCCCGACATCTCCGGACTTATCGGACAGGTCATTGGCTTGTCTGACTGGACCTCAGGCGATTCGGTGTCATTGCGATTATCTGCTCCAGAAAATCAAGCGAACAGTGCAGCGAATATCACGCGCTTCATGACATCCACTGCCGGTGTTAAACCTTCTTTGCAAATTACTTGGGAAGAAAACGGAGCTGGCGACTCTCAAAAGGCAGAGACGCAAACCACCGCCATTCGATTTTCACAAGTACACATTCCCCCCGGTGCACAAGTAAAGACTGCAAGAATCGTCTTTCATTCGGCGGCCGCGAACGACGAACCCACGGTACTGGACATTACCGGTGAAAACGCACCGGCGTCGGCAAGCTTTACGGAATCGGTCAATAACCTGGGTAGTCGTAATAGAACGACCGCGCAGGAAACCTGGACGGTAGAACCGTGGTCTACGGTCGGGAATGCCTACTACACCCCTGACCTTACGCGTATCATTCAGGAAATCACGGACCAGAACGACTGGTGCGGCGGTAACGCGTTAACACTTTTCCTGTCTGGGACAGGCATCAGAAGTGCCATCAGTGCAGATGCCAACGCCATCAAGGCGCCCACCCTTGAAGTCACCTATGCACCAGATTCTGTCCCCTCCGGAGCGTATTGCTCAAACAGTTCTATCGTGGTCTCCCTCGCTGATTCGAGCGATGATGCGGTACAGAACACAACCAACGACCACGTTGTGGTGAACGGCATGGCGCTGAACTCGGATACGGGCGGCGATGGCACCGGCGATGCACAATTGATTGGCCTGCGTTTTCGCGGTGTCAATTTGCCAAAGGATGCCGCTATTGTCAGTGCAACTATTCAGCTCACCAGCAATACCGATATTGACACCGCCACCAACATCGCCATCAGTGTCGAAGAAACTGATAATGCAACAGGCTTTTCCAACGCGACAGATAACATTGGCGATCGCAACTGGTCTGGTCCTGTCAATTGGTCCAGCAATCCGCCAGTAGGCGCGAACGAAGGCACGTTTTCAGTTGAATTGAACAATCTTGTCAGTAATGTCGTGTCGCGTAGTGGGTGGGTACGGGGTAATTCCATGGCGTTCCGGCTTCAGCCAACTGCCAGCTCAAGCCTGCGATCGTTCAGCTCATTTGACGCCAGTGACGCACAGGCTGCACGTCTGATTATCTATTTCGAATCAGTGCGGGATAGTCCGGGGACACGCTTTCGGGACAATCTCAAACAACAGGTAAACCAGCTTGTCGCCGAGGGTGCCACACCCATAACCTCATCACTTTATGAGGCTACGCAATACTTCACTGGCGGCACCGTTGACTACGGGCTGCGTCGAGGTGAACAACTTTCGCAAAATCGATACCACCGTGTCAGTCATCCCTACTCCTATGAAGGCGGTCAAGTAAGTCGTCCGTCAGGCTGTACCGACACCAATCTGAATTCATCCAGCTGTATCGGTGAGATCATCATGAACAACAGTTCTACAGCAACCTACCTGACGCCGTTGGAGAGTCAGTGCCAAGCGAACCACATTGTTTTACTCTCTGATGGTGAAGCCACCTCCAACACCGCCGCCAATCGCATCAAAGGATTGATCGGTACGGGGTGTGACGACTCTGTGGGTGGTTCTGAAGAATGTGGGCGGGAGCTGAGTCAGTGGCTTTACGAAACAGATCATTCGCCAGCGCTGCCGGGTGTTCAGAACATAACGACACATACCATCGCCTTTAATCTGGATGAAAATGACAGGGGATTTCTCAGCGATCTCGCGACACTTGGCGGTGGTGGTGCGTACTCGGCAGACTCAGCTGCATCGCTGCTCAATGCATTCAAGACTATCTTTATTAACGTCAGTAAAACGGACACTAGTTTTGTTGCGCCCAGTGCCACATTGAATCAGGCAAACCGGATGAAGAACAGAGAGGACCTGTACTTTGCGATGTTCAAGCCAGAATCTACAGCCCGCTGGAATGGCAATCTGAAAAAATACAAACTACAGAGTACAGAAGGCCAACAGGCTGTCATCGTGGATCAAAATAATCAGCCAGCCGTCGATGAGAACAAAGGCGAGTTCAAGCCGGGTGCTCGAAGCTTCTGGTCGAGTGTCGTCGATGGGGGTAGCGTGCTACTGGGAGGCGCTGCCGAGCAGATTGAAGGCGATGGCAGTGATTTCACCAGCCGCAAGGTCTACACCTACACGGGCACCAGTACCAACCTTGTCGATGCCAGCAACGTATTGCTACCGGGCAACGATGGTCTGGATCCGGGCTGGTTTGCCCTGCCCCCCAAATTGGCCGACGATGCGGATTATTACAAACGGCTAGTCAACTGGGCGCATGGCCAGGATATTCAGGATATAGACGGTGACCAGAACATCACTGAACCTCGAGCACAGATGGGTGACCCGATGCACGCTCAACCGGTTCTACTGAACTATGCTGACGGCACAAACACGAAAAGCATGATCTTCGTAGCCACCAACGAAGGCTTCCTGCATGCAGTAGATACAGAGTCTGGTCAGGAGGAATTTGCCTTCATCCCCAAGGAATTACTGAAAAACCAGCATAAACTGCTAGCTAACGAACCCACCAGACGTCGTCCCTATGGACTGGATGGTGGCATGACAACCTGGGTGGATGACACCAACAACAACGGTGTTATCGATAGCGGTGAAAAGGCCTATCTGTACATTGCCATGCGCCGCGGTGGAAGCCAGTACTACGCACTGGATGTTACTGACATCAATAACCCCAGGTACCTGTGGAGTATCAACGGCAGGACCAATACCCTGGACACCGACGATGCGACTGCAGATGGCGATTTTGTCGAGCTTGGGGATACTTGGTCATTGCCGGTCAAATCACAGATAAGAGACGGCTCTACCGTGAAGGATGTGCTGATCTTTGGTGGTGGTTACGATCCGAATCAGGACCCCGCCGTGTCCACCTCTTCCGATGACACCGTTGCAAAATCGGCACAGACACGCTCGATAGATGGCATTGGTAGAGCCGTTTTCATTGTCAACGCGAACACCGGCAAACTGCTTTGGCAAACCAACCGGGCAGACCCTCGATTCAGTGGCATGAACTACAGCATACCCTCGGACGTCAAGGTTATCGACATCGACTTTGATGGAATGGCCGATCAGCTTTACGTCGGTGACATGGGTGGTCAGATATGGCGAATTGATATCAACAACGACGTAACGTTAACCGACAGTCTGAGCAACCGCATTGATGGCGGTGTCATTGCACAACTGGCAGGCGATGATGCTGAGGATGCAAGACGCTTCTACTATGCCCCTGATGTATCCATCATTTCTGTCTACGGGCAGCAACAGCTAGCGATCTCCATAGGCTCAGGCTGGCGCGCTCACCCACTGGATGATGTTATTCAGGATCGTTTTTACAGTTTGCGTCTGCCATACGTCTATGGCAAGCCGATAGACAGCTTCGGACAAACTGTCTATCCGGTGACCACGCATACTTCCACAGGTCTGAAAGATGTAACCGATGATGCTAATGCAACACTGGATAACGATTCAAAAGGCTGGTATATCGATCTGGCCGGTAACGGCGAAAAAGTATTGAGTCCGAGCGTAACGGCAGATCACAAGGTCTTGTTCACGTCCTACCTCCCCGAAACCGAGGCTGTGGCCTGTTCCGCTGCTGAAGGCTCAGGGGCTATTTACGCCGTCAGCGTCTACAACGGAGCACCCGTACTGGATCTTAACGAATCCGGCGGGGATGATCTGACCACCGATGACCGCATGCGTATATTGAACCATGCTGGAATTCCACCAGCGACAACATTGCTGTTCCCTGAAGCTGGCGAAGCCACTGTCGTGGTGGGCACCGAAACGCTGGATGAATTCAGCCTGGACCAGCTCAGACGCCGTACGTTCTGGCAGGAGCTGATAGAAGAAGACAGCTAATGTGCTCTGACAACAGATTCAGCACGGTAACATTTTTCGGTGAAATCTGATTGATAGCTCTGGACCTGGTGAAGGGCACTGGACGGGCACTGTCGCTTTAGGCGTTTATTTCGTGTTCCAGTGCTCATTGCCGAAAGTTTTACAGAACGTTTTGTATCAGCCACACCACAAGTCTGTCGATAGTTTAGGAATCAGACAACACCTGTCTGAACCGTTATGAATATCTGCCAAATGGACCTGGAGTCGCGCATGCACGTTAACGCCAAGCACATCAACAAGACAGGCAGGCCGACGTCGCGAATGCGTGGTTTCACACTGATCGAAGTCATTATCGTTGTGGCTATCATCGGGATTCTTGCAGCTGTCGCTTACCCGAGTTACGGTCAGTACGTACAGCAAAGCCGACGCACCGATGGCCGTCTTGCTCTGTTGCAAGAGATACAGACACTTGAGCGTTGCAAATCAACGCGATACTCTTATGCAAATTGCACACTGACCAGTGCCGAATCACCTGAGTCCTACTATGCCATTTCACTGGTAAGTTCGGCCAGCACGTTCACCGTCACCGCTACCGCCCAAGGTGTGCAGGAAAGCGATGAAGAGTGTGAAGTCATGACAATCAACAATCAGGGCATACAAACGCCTAGTCCCGATACCACGACCTGCTGGCCCAGCTAAAACCTGGTTGAACCACAAGTTTGCACCTTACGATTAGGCAAGCTTGTGGCAGAAACTGATAGATCCGTCGCGAACCCGCTTTAAAAAGGCAATTCATTCTTAACCTGCATGTAACACCGCCGTTACTCTCCTCATGGAGAGAAAACCTCATCAAGGATTCACACTGATAGAGCTACTGGTAGCACTTGCCATCGCAGGCATTCTGCTCGGTATCGGTGTACCTAGTTTCAACCAGGCAGTCATTGAGAGCCGAATCAGCTCACAGTACAACTCGCTGGTAGGAGCACTGTATCTAGCCCGCTCAGAAGCCATCAAGGGCCCCGGTGACGTCACTGTCTGTCCGCGTGATGCAAAGGGCTCCAGTCAGTGTGGCGAAAAGGATGACTGGGTGAATGGCTGGCTGGTTTTCCTTGACCACACCTCGGTACAGGGTGAATCAGAAGCCAACATTGATGCCGGGGATGAAATCATCTCCGTTGCTCCGGCTCTCAAAGGCGACAACAACGTTATCGCCATCGGTTCTCCTACCAACTCAGCTGCCGATACTGAAGAGGTTGCTTTTGTTCGGTATACCCAGAACGGCGGCACTTCCTGGCAAGGCGGCTCTGTGCTGGTGTGCGATTCGAGTCGTGGATCTGCCTTTTCCAGAGCAATAAACATCGTGCTTACCGGCGATATTCGCCGCGGCCGCATCAGTGCAGGTAGCCCCGCTCCAAGAGACGTATTCAATCAGCCAGTCAGCAACTATTGCCCTGAGCCTTCTTGAAATCATGCCTGTGTACGGAACACAAGAACTTGAACTCGAAGAATCAAGTTACCCATCCAATCTGAGATGCAGAGAGCACTCAATGTCACCAAGGAAATGTCAACAAGGGGTAGGTCTGCTGGAAATACTGATCGCCGTCATTCTGATGTCGATGGGTTTTCTGGCCGCTGCCCGTATGCAGGTAGAAGGTATGCGCTTCAGTCAGAGCGCTTACCATCAGTCTCAGGCCTATTTTCTGGCCAACGACATGATTGATCGCATGCGCAGCAATATCTCCGGGGTGGAGTCCGGTTTTTACACCGGCGCCACCACGAAGTCTGATGCCAGTAACCCGGCTTGCAATGTTATCCAGTGCAGTCCACTGGGTATCGCCCGTCAGGATATATACGACTGGAGTGCTGCCATACACCCACTGGACGGTATCACCGGATTTGTACCCGCCCTACCCGGCACCGAGACCACGTCAGCATCCGGACAGATCATTGACATGGCAGACGGTGTCTTCGCCGTTGTCATGAGCTGGAATGAAGTCGTCGGTGGTGAGGATAGCGAGCAAAACCTGCGGGTGCAGTTCGCCCTGGAGACACTATGAGCGTCCACCGCAGTATCAGAGGCATCTCACTGGTCGAGCTTCTGATAGCCATGACATTGGGTCTGTTGTTGACATCCGGTATGTTCGCCGTGTTTGCGGGCAACAAGAGGAGTAGTGATCTGAATTCTGCAATGGCAGATATTCAGGAAAACGCACGCTTTGCGCTTGACTCTCTTGCCAGTGATATTCGTATGTCCGGTTTTCAGGGTTGCGTGGATATCAATCGGGGTAAGCCTCTGCTACTTGCCGAAGACTTGCCTACAGCAGACATGCACGCAACCGCTGCAATGGGCTCAGTGATCTCGCAAGGTGACTTGTGGTCGCCAGCGCCACCACTGGGCTTCCAGCCTGCCAACCATAATGCCATAGCCGGCACTCACGCGTTAACGTTGCAATTTGGCTCCCCGGCAACCTACCCGCTCGCTCAGATAGTAGGTACCGGCGGTGTTCCTGACAGAAGCGCGCCAATAGTTGTGGACATCACGCCAGGTAACAGCCGGTCAGAGTTCAACATGACGACAGGCGACTACGCCATTATCAGTAACTGCGTGGGAGCTGACATCATTCGAATCAGCTCAGTAGCCAAAGCACTCAACACTGCAACTGTTGGCCATATGGCTCCGGCTAACTCCAGTGGCGCGCTGAGTTTCGATTTCATTGATGATGACAGTACCAAGTTCATGCGTTTTGTATCACGCGTGTACTACGTCGGTGATACCGGACTGCAAAACGAAAAAGGCGACCGGATAACAGCGCTGTATCAGCAATCACTACCTTACGGCGACCCGGTGTCGAATCCTCCCACCGAGTTGGTACATGGCGTGGAAAACATGCGCATCTCCTTTGGCATAAGAACCGGCACTGACAGCCTTACCTATGTCTTGCCCGGAGACGCCCAATACGATCCAAGGATGGTTGAAAGTGTCCGCATAGGGCTGCTCATGAACTCCTATGACCACATAGCCAAAAGTGACGATACCAATGCCTACATGCTCTCCGGCCAGGCTATCGTGGCAAAGGGCACTGCTGGAACCGGATCTGCTGGCGAACATGAAGGCGACAAACGATACCGTCTGGCTTTCAACACTACAGTCAAGATACGGAACCGACGAAACTAGCGTGAGTCATCCATGAGATTACCTGTTGCCTTAGAACGGCCCATTCAACTCAGACAATCAGCTAACGCCTGTGTGTTTCATTCACTGAACACACCCGCTAGCAGAATCAATGGATCAGACATGCAGCTAACTAGCCGGCAGAAAGGTGGCGCCTTACTGGTTGCCATGGTCATGATATTCATGCTGTCAGTCATGGGTGTATCCGTCATGCGCAGCTCGACACTGGAAAAGAAAATGGCAGTCAATGCCATTCAATCGTCAGCGACCTTTCAGGCGGCAGAGTCTGCGTCCAACCTTGCATTGAACGACCCTGGCAATCTTTCCCTGGCTCATACTACAGGTCTGGATACGCGGGTAGTTCTGCAGATTGACGAAGTCAACACCGGTATAGGGCTTGAGTCCAGATCGACACTGGAATACGTAGGCCGGCGTGCAGCTGAGGGTTTCTCGCTCGGTGAAGGATCAAGCAATTTCGAGAGCCTGCTGTTTATCTCCAAAGGCGTCAGTGCCATTGATACGGCTCGTTCACAATCCAACGTGGAGCAAGGCGCTTTCCGCATTGTTCCCGGAGAGCCGTAAGCCGTGCTTACCAACAGGGCAACTGGCAGGCTTGCACCTGCTTGATGGCGCCAGATACTAGCCAGCCGAAAACGATCATTTTATCAGTCATTTTTATCCTCTCAGAGGTATTATTATGAACCGCAAGACATGTAAGGACAGGAGTCATCTGTCGCGACACCGAATCAGTTCACTGGCGCTGGGATTTCTAATCAGTTCAGTCTCAGTTTTTGCACCCGTGTTTGCCGACGACACTGAAATATTTTTCGGTCAGGTTGATCCTGATACCAACGTTCATCCCAACGTATTGTTTGTTCTGGATACGTCGGGCTCCATGAATGGTGTCGATGCCGGCTATAGCGGTACCCGGCTGGAACGCATGAAGTCAGCCCTGAATACCATTCTGGACAGTTCATCGAATGTGAATGTTGGCCTAATGCGGTTCAATGGCTTCTACGGAGGCGGTTCCGTCATCTATCCGGTAACGGGGATTGAACAGCCTATCTGTCCGAACAACGACTGTGGCGCAGTGAGTCTCAGCTATCAGATCAGCCAGAACACCGATGACATGGAGCAGTTTCTGACTAATGGCAACATGACGCCAGGTGGCAACTTTCTCAGTATGGGGCAGGCAAACAACGTGCCTCAGCTGGTTGGCTATCGTTTCCAGGGACTCGATATTCCGTCTGGCGCAACCATAACCAGCGCTGCGCTTGAATTCACCGCCGTCAGCTCTGACAGCGGTGCATCCGAACTGACCATATACGGACATGACGTTGGTGATGCGCCAACCATAGGAACCAATAACGAATACCTTGAAGATTTGCCAAGGACATCTGATACAAGCAGTGTGTCATGGGAGCCAGAGGCCTGGACAACCGGAAATGTCTACGACACGCCTGATATCAGCGATATTGTTCAGGAAGTCGTTGATCGAACCGACTGGTGTGGTAATCAGTCTATGGGATTTATCGTTGCAGGCACCGGTGAACGTGCAGCGTACTCCTACAATAACAGCCCCAGTCGTGCAGCGATTCTAAGAGTCACCTACGACTCAACGTCTATACCTGCTAATAAAGGCTGCGTAACCAAGTCGGCGATTGCGCAGATCGACAACTCCAGTGACGATGCGTTTGAGCGGACCAAAAACGGCCGGATAGTGACAGGCGCTAACAAGCTCAGAGTACCTCAGCTTAACAACAATGCCGCGAATGAGACCGTAACACGATTGCGTTTCAAGAATCTGCCACTCCCTGCGGGTGCTGTCATTGATAACGCATCTATTGAGTTTGAGGTGGATGTCAAAACCAATGGTGCCCTGTCAATGACCTTTGAGGGTGAAGCCGTTGACAGTGCTCCGTCACTGGTCGCCGACAATTACTGGATCAGCAACAGACCCGTGCTAGCAGACCCCATCGTGTGGAACATATCCGGCACCGAAAACTGGGATGTCAATACCAAGGTATCAACGCCTGATCTGACTGATCACGTGCAGGAAATCGTCAACCGGATTGGCTGGCAGATGAACAACGACGTAGCCTTCATAATACGCAAGACCGGTACCTCGAACAATCGTCGTATATTCGATACGTTTGATGGCGAGCAACCGGCAGCAGCCAAGCTACGCATAACGTATCGGGCCAATGTAGGTGCACTGGGTACAACTCAGGTTGTCTACAACACAGCACGCGACGACATGAAAAAAGTGGTCAACGAACTCAGTGCAACCGGTGGCACACCGATTGTTGCTGCCTACTACGAAGCGGTGCAGTACATGCTGGGCGGCGATGTCGATTATGGTACGCAGAGAGGCTACTTTCGTCATCGCTACCATAGAGTCTCACACCCGGACAGCTATACCGGTGGCTCCGTTTCCACACCATCCTCTTGTTATGACAGCAACCCCGAAAGTACTAACTGTACCAATGAACAGATTACAGGTACGGCTGTTTACGACTCTCCGCTGGCTGATAGCTGCCAGACCAACCATATCGTGTTTCTATCGGATGGCGTCCCCACGAGTAACACGGCAATTTCCAGAGTCAAGAACCTGATTGGCGGCTCCCCGTCATGTGACCCAGCTCAGGGCAATGAGGCCTGTGGTCGTGAGCTGGCAACCTGGCTAGACACGACCGACCATAACCAGAATATTGCCCGGTCACAGAATATCAGCACGTACACCATCGGCTTTAATATACAAAGCAATTTTTTGTCGGACCTCGCAACCTCTGGAGGAGGCACCTACTACGACGCCGCCTCATCTGATGAGCTGGTCAAGGTGTTTCAAAACATCCTTGGCGATGTACTGGCCGTAGACACCAGTTTTGTCGCACCGGGAGCAACGGTTAATCAGTTTAATCGCCTGACTCACCGCAACGATATCTATTTTGCTCTGTTTAAGCCCAACGAGCGCCCTACCTGGGATGGCAATCTGAAACGCTATCACGTTGGTGCCGATTCCAATGGGGATATCACGATACAAGACAAGAATGGCAATCTTGCGGTAGATCGCGAGTCTGGATTCTTTTCCAACCAGGCGCAAAGCTGGTGGAGTGATTCGGTTGATGGTAACTCTGTGGAAAAAGGTGGAGCTGCCAGTAATCTTTCACTATCGGGTCCTGGCGGTTCTGGCGATCGTCGCGTGTTCACATTCACAGGCAATACAATACCTGCTTCTGGTGTGGATCTCACTGCCAACGCGCAGCGATTACATGAATCCAACACCAGCATTACAGAGGCAAAGATCGGCTTGACCAGTGGTACTGCGGCAGAACGCGCAGAACGCAGAACCGATTTGCTGAAGTGGGCACGTGGCGTTGACGTACAGGATGATGACCTGGACGGAGAAACCAGCGACGCACGATTGCACATTGGCGATCCCATGCACGCCCGGCCGGTTATCCTGAATTATGAGAATGGTGCCAATACGCACACCACTATATTTGTCGCAACCAACGAAGGCTTGCTACACGCTATCGAGCAGGAGAATGGCACTGAGCTTTTTGCTTTCATGCCACAGGAACTCCTGACCAATCTGAATCCCTTTTTCGAGGATCAGCAGTCTACCAAGCACCCGTACGGTCTTGATGGTGACATGTCAATCTGGCATGAAGACACCAATGAGAACGTCACCGTGGATGCCGGCGAGAAAGCTTACCTGTTCGTGGGTATGCGTCGTGGTGGCGACCAGATCTATGCGTTTGATGTGTCAAATCGATTGAACCCCAAGCTGGTCTGGCAGATAAAGGGTGGCACGGGGGACTTTGAACAGCTGGGCCAGACATGGTCAAAGGCAGTCCCCACATCCATCATGGTGAACAACTCGATTCGCAAAGTGCTTATTTTCGGAGGTGGTTACGATACGAATCAGGATCCGAATACGGCAAACCTTGTTGCTACTCAGTCACAGGATTCAGTCGGCAACGCCATTTATATCGTTGATGCTGAAACCGGC
>Ga0209831_1002570_pt1 | contig 15644 bp, 10 predicted proteins | sample Maine_Asex4_meta_FD_187451 | JGI IMG/M metagenome (GOLD analysis project Ga0209831, IMG submission 187451) | Marine algal microbial communities from Maine, USA - Maine_Asex4_metaG (SPAdes) (version 2) | ecosystem: Host-associated > Algae > Red algae > Unclassified | place: Maine, USA | collected...
GCCCGCAGGACGGGTTGGAGATCGACGCCGGTGCGGTGTCCGGCCGGGCGCCGCAGGATCGCGTCATCTACTTCGACTACGACACCTCGGAGCTGCGTGCCGAGTTCCTCGACATCGTCGCCGAACACGGCCGCTTCCTGGCGCAGACCCCGGAAGGGCGGGTGCGGCTGGAGGGCCACACCGACGAACGCGGCACGCGCGAGTACAACATCGCGCTCGGCGAGCGGCGCGCGCAGTCGGTGGCCCGCATGCTCCGGCTGCAGGGCGTGAACCCGTTGCAGGTGCGCACCGTCAGCTACGGCGAGGAGCTGCCGGTGGACGAGGCGCGCAACAACGAGGCCTGGGCGCTGAATCGGCGGGTCAACGTCATCTACGAAGGCGCGGTCCGGAACTGAGCGCATCGCGGAGGCACACCCCATGATCGACAATGTCCCGACCAGTCGCGTCGCCCGCGCGTTGGCACTGATGATGGCGAGCGTGCTCGCGCCGCTCGCGCCAGCCGTGGCGCAGGAGCGCGCGAGCGTGCAGACGCTGGACGCCCGGCTCGGCCGGGTCGAGCGGGTGCTGGATCAGTCCCTGCTCGGACAGTTGCAGCGCATCGACGGCCTGCAGCAGGAACTGCGCGAGCTGCGCGGCGAGCTGGAGGAGCTGGCGAACGAGAACCGGCAGCTGCGCCAGCGCAGCGGTGATCTGTACACGGACACCGATCAGCGGCTGGAGGAGCTGGAACGGTATCGCGAGGAGGCCGAACGGCGCGCCCGCGAGGTTCCGCTGGGCGAGGACGGGCTGCCGCTGCCGGGCTTCGGGGGCGGGCTGGACGAGACGCTCGGAGGCTTCTCCCCGGGGCTGGACGAGACCACCATCGGAGGTGCCGACGGCATCGGCGTCCCCGCGACCGGCGCGTCTCCGGGACGGTTCGTTTCCGCGCGGGACGCCGGACAGGGCGGCGCCAACCAGCCGGTCAGCGTTCGCACCAACGCCACGCAGGTGGAGAGGCAGGCCTACGGCTCCGCCTACGATCGGCTGGCCCGGGGCGACAACCAGGGGGCGATGGCCGAGTTCGACGCGTTCCTGGAGCGCTATCCGGACGGCCCCTACTCGTTCAACGCCTGGTACTGGAAGGGCGAGGCGAAGTACGCCGAGAGACGCTTCGCGGAGGCGATCGAGGATTTCCTGGTGGTGACCGAGTCGTTCCCGAACAGCACCAAGGTGCCGGATGCGCAGCTGAAGATCGGCTTCGCGCTCTACGAGCAGGGCGAGTACGGCCAGGCGCGCGGGGTGCTCGAGTCGGTGCGCGACAACTTCGAGGGCCGCTCGGCCGGCGTGCTGGCCCGCAAGCGGCTGCAGAAGATGGATCGCGAAGGGGTGTAGGCCGGCCACCGCGCACACTCGCGCGCCATCTTGCGCTAGAATCCGCGCTCGCCAGGCAGCCTCGCGCCCGGCGGTTCGGGAAACGGCGGGGCGTTAGCTCAGTTGGTAGAGCAGTTGACTTTTAATCAATTGGTCGCTGGTTCGAGCCCAGCACGCCCCACCATCTCGTGACGATCAAGCACTTGCAAGGGCCGCCATGTGCGGCCTTTCTCGTGTCCGATGACAACTTCGTGTCCGATGACAACGCGAGCCTGGCGGACTCGACCGACTGTTCAGGGCCCGAGACGTCAGCGCGTTCCGCCGCCGCGGCGATCGGATCACAGGACGCCGGACCGAGTCGGCGATCACCGAACCCGAGATCGTCATGGCGCTCGGCAGCATCATGCCGTCGTCCATGAACCGCCCGGTGCGCCGCCACCCGGTGGCGGAGCTGTCGCAGTACAGCGGCGACAGGATGACGTTGTCGCCGCCGCGCAGGCGTCGCCGTCGGCTCGTCGCCGCGGCCAGCGGCATGTGCGTGTTGAACAGCGGGTAGGGCACGTCGTACCGCCGCTGGTCCAGGCAGTCCGACAGCCGTTGCCCGTCCGCCTCGGGCGCCGGTCCTCCGTGGCGGGCGCGTTCCCCCGTGGTGTCATCGATGTCGGGCATGAACACCTCCATCAGCCGGTCACGGTAGCAGCGCTGCACCGAGATGTAGTTGAGGTTGACGAACCGGCCGCTCAGCAGCGCCACGCCGAGCATCGTGGCGGCCAGCCCCGTGCCGGCGTACCGGCGTCGGCGTGCAGCCATCGGGCGCTCTGGTAGGCGAACAGCAGCACGCCGTAGATCGCCAGGAGGGCGCCGGCTGGCAGCGCCCGCGTGCGCACGAACGACACGCCCCGGCCACCGTCCGGCCGCAGGAAGCTCCACGGTCCGATCCCCGGGCCGACCGCCACGAAGGCGGCACGCGGCGCCCCGGGAGGCGTCCTGCCCGGACCGGGACCCGGGTTCGTGCGCGTGCTCCGATCCGAACGGGAAGTCTTCCGGTCCGGTACCGAAGCGTCCGGGTGCGGCCGGGCCGAGTAGCCAGACCGGCGCGCCGGTCACGAAGCCGCCCCCGGGCACGCTCGACAGGTAGTCGAGGCGTTCCGGCAAGCGCCGTCCGGCCAGGACCTGCACGACGCCGAGCGCGAACGCTGCCGAGCGGACGCCACCGCCCGATAAGGCGAGCCCGGTATCGCTCCGGATCAACCGCTGCCGCCGAACCAGCCCGGATCGTCGCGGCGAGACTCGCGCGCGGACGGATCGTCGAGCAACCGGACCGCCTCGGCGTGGCGCCGCGCGACGTCGCGCCCGCCGACGTCGGCCGCCAGCGCCGACTCGCTCGCCGCCAGCAGCTCGTCCAGGCGTCGGCGCACCGCGTCGCGATGCCCGGCCCGCGTCGTCCTCGTCCCGATCCCGGTCAGCGAGGTCAGCGCGTGCAAGGTGACGTCGCGATCGGCGCACAGGTACTGGCGAGTCTGGTCGAAGGCGACCGACATCATGCGCTCGAAGGTGATCGGGTGGACCCGGACCGGGGTGGCGCGCGATGGCTGCTCGGGCACCGCATCGCGTTCGGCGAACTCGATCAGCGCGGCCTCCAGCCAGCTCAGGCAGGTGGTGGCGGTGAACGGATCGTTGATGCCGGGCGACATCGCCCGCCCGATCACCTCGACCAGCTGGTCGGCCAGGAACAGGCAGTCCTGGTCGGCGGTGCGCTGGTAGCCGGTCTCGAAGCACGCGTGCAGGCCATCGAGCGGCAGCGCATCGCGAGCATCCGCTGCCGGCCGGCCGGAGTCGTCCGGGCTCCAGATCTCGAACAGGATCGCGCCCTGCACCACGAAGTCGCCCGGTCGGTACTGCACCCGCACCAGCAGGGCGTGCTCGTCGGCCAGTTCGGCGAGCCGATCCAGTTCGACCCGCTGGAGGAACCCCGCCACCCTGGCCGCCACCGGGTGCCGCGTGCGCCCGGCGATGCGCTCGTCCCAGTCGGGCACGCCCTGCGGGGCGTCGTGCGACGGGGTGCCCTGGTCGACCGCATCCGCCTCGGGGAACAGCTCGACGACGCTGCGCTGCAGCTCGCGTCCGATCTGGGCGACCAGCCGGTCGATGTTGATCGTCTCGGGCACGTGATGGATGAAGTAGATCAGCACCCCGACCGAGGCCAGCGCGAGCAGCAGCGCCACGATGACCGACAAGTGCGGCACGAACGCCTCGTAGGTGATCGAGCCGTCGTCGCTCGCGGCACCGTGCACCCGGCGCAGCACCAGCAGGCAGTAGACGAAGGTGGCGATGAAGGTGCCGAGCGTGATCTGGTTGCCGCGATCGCGCATGAAGTTGGCGATCAGGCGCGGACCGAAGTTCGCGCTGGCGAACGAGACGGCCACCATGGTGATCGAGAAGGTCGTGCCGGCCACGCCGATGATCGAGCCTGCGATCGCGCCCAGCACCGCCCGCGCACCGTCGGTCTGCGTCTGGCCGATCCAGCCGAAGCTGCCCGACGGATCGATGCCGTAGCGCGAGTCCAGCCACGGCATCAGCAGGGCCAGCGCCGCGGCGAGCACCACCATGCAGCTGGGGATGAACCAGTAGGTGGCACGGAGCTTGAGCAGGATCCGGGTCGGGTCCAGGCGCATGGGGCGATCCGTCGGGCGGGCGTCGAAGGGGGAGAGGTGGCGTGACGATCGCGCCGCGTGCCGCCGGAGCGCAGCGGTGCAGGGTAGCATCGGCGCCCGCGTTTCACCCCGCCCGATGTCCAAACCCCTCGGAGCTCTCCCCCCTCACATGTGCCGCCTGCTTGGCTGGTGCGGCCCGACCGTGCCGCCGTCCCGCCTGCTGCTCGACCCCGCACGTTCGCTGCGCCGCCAGAGCATCGCCTCGCGCGAGGCCCCGGTGGTGCGTCACGGCGACGGCTGCGGCCTGGCCTGGTACGGGCGCCGCGGTGCACCGCAACGCTACCGCAGCGCATCGAGCGCGTGGAACGATGACCGCTGGTCGGCCATCGCCACCCGGGTGAGCTCGCCGCTGTTCATCGCGCACGTGCGCGCCGCCACCGATGGCGGTGCGGACGCGCTCAACAGCCACCCGTTCGTGCACGGTCGCATCGCGTTCTCGCACGTCGGCCGGATCGGCGGCATCGAGACGATCCGTGACAGGCTGCGCGCTTCCCTGCCCGCGCCGCTGCAGGTCGCGATCGAGGGCGATACCGATTCCGAGCTGGTGTTCCTGCTGCTGCTGGCGGCCGGTCTGGCCGACGACCCGTCGCGCGCCTACCGGATCGTGCTGGAGCGGATCGGGGATGCGCAGCGCGATGCCGGTACCGAACGCATCCTGCGCATGGCCACCGTGCACGCCGACGGGCGCTCGCTGCTCGCGTTCCGGCACGCCACCGACGGCTCGCCACCGGTGCTCCACCGCTCCACCGGAACCGGCCGCCGCGGGGTGACGGTGTGCTCGGAACCCGTGACCGGCAGCCACGCCGGCTGGCGCGCGATCCCGAAGGACGTATGCTGGCGGCTTTCTGGACAGGGTAGGCACGCATGACAGGTTCGTCGTTCGCTCGCACGCTTCTCTTCACCGCCCTTGCATTGCCGGTGATTCTCGGCAGCGGTGCCGCGCAGGCCGGTTGCGGCGTGCAGGGTGGTGAGCTGCGGCTGCTCTCCGACGACTGGGAGGCGTTGAACGTGATCGCGGAACGGGCCGAGGCGTGCCGCGACGACGAACTCGGCGTGGAGACCCAGCGCACGCGCGAGCACAAGACGCTGCAGGTACCGGCCCTGAGCGCGCAGCCGGCGCGCTACACCGCCGTGGTGGTGTCCAACAACACCATCGTGCCGTTGCTGGACGATGCCCTGATCCGACCGCTCGACGAGCTGGTGGCCCGTCACGCACCGGCATTGCCCGAACGCCAGCTGATCCGCATCGACGGGCGGATCATGGCCATCGCCTTCAATGCCAATGCCCAGCACCTGTATTACCGCCGGGATCTGCTCGCCGCCGCCGGACTGTCGCCGCCGGACACCTACGCCGGGTTGCTGGACGTGGCCCAGACGTTGCGGGAGGGTGGGGTGGCGACACCGCTGGTGGGCACGCTGGCGGCCGGCTGGGACCTGGCCAACGAGTTCCTGAACCTGTACCTCGGCCTGGGCGGCGAGCCGTTCGTGACCGGCTCGGCAGAGCCGGCCATCGAGAACGTGGCGGGGCTGGAGGCGTTGCGCACCCTGCGCGCGCTCAGCGGCTACATGGACCCGGATTTCCTCGGCATCGATTCCAACGAGCTGCAATCGATCTGGGAGTCCGGCGAGCCAGCCCTGGCGATCGGCTGGAATTCACGTGCCGAGGCGTTGATGGACGAAGCGGGCGATGCGCCCGAGGTGGCGGCGCAGACCGCCGTGGCGGCCGCTCCGTCGATCGGTGACACCACGGTGCCGGCCGCGTCGTTGTGGTGGAACGGCTTCACGATCGCTGCGCACATCGACGAGGCGGATGCCGAGGCCTCGTTCCGCCTCATGCTGCACGCCATATCGCCGCAACTGCTCGACGAGCATGCCGATGCCTCCACCTGGCTGATCGAGGGCCACGTGCCGAGCGCCACCTCGGCAGGCCTGATGGCGAACGTGGTCGCCGGTGCGAAACCCTACCCGATGCTGGCACCGATGGGCCTGCTGCACACCGCGCTGGGCAACAACCTCGCAGGCTTCCTGCAGGGCGGTGAGTCGGCGGAGCAGGCGCTCGCCGATGCGGCCGCCGCCTACCGCACGATGGCGCGCGAGCAGGGGTTCATCGAGTAGGGATCGCGGGCGCTGCGCAACAGCGCCTCCAGCTCCGGGCGGCACGCGCCGCAATTGGCACCAGCCTGCAGTGTCGTGCCCAGCTCCGCCACGCTGCGGCACCGTCCCGAACCGATCGCGTCGCGGATGGTGTTCGCACCGACCGAATGGCAGACGCACACCGTCGCACCCGGGTCGCGTACCGCCCCGCCCGGTCGACCGGCCAGCACCGACATCCCGTCGCCGCGCACGCCGTCCTCCAGCGACGCGCCCAGCCGCTCGATCAACCAGCGACGGGCCACGCTCACCGGGGCGCTCGCCACGCAGGCCGCACCCCGCAGGCGACCGTCGCGCACCAGCATCCGTCGTGAACCGCCAAGTGCCGGATCGGACTGCTCCAGCCAGCGTGCCGGTCCGGATGGCGGACCGTCCGGCACGCGCTCGTTGTCCTGCAACAGCCGACGGCAGGTCGCCTCCAGTGCCTCGGCACCGTCCAGTCCGGCCAGTTCCAGTTGCCAGCCGCCGGGCACCGGCGCGAGTGCCCAGTAGTGCCTGCGCCGGTCGGGCAGCCGCACCGGACGCTCGCGCAGCAACACGTAGCCGAACGCACGGGCCGGCCAGCGCGCCAGCGAGACCCGCTCGCTCTTGGAGGCCGGTTGCCCGGACACCGGATCCAGCACCGGCGACACCAGCGCATCGACCCGGGCGCGCGAGGCGAACACCTCGCTCCAGTGCATCGGCATGAACAGCGAGCCGGTGCGCTGGCGGTCGGTCACCAGCGCCCGTGCCTGCACCCGCCCGTGCGCACTCGTCAGCTCGACGATGTCGGCGGCACCGATGCCCAGCCGTGCCGCATCCGTCGGGGCGATCTCCACGAACGGTTCCCCGAGGTGGGAGGAGAGCGCTGGCACGGTGCCGGTGCGGGTCATGGTGTGCCACTGATCGCGGGTGCGACCGGTGTTGAGCACGAACGCACGGTCGTCCTGCGGTGCCGATCCGGCCGGTGCCGGCACGATCGGGATCATGCGCGCCCGTCCATCGCCGGTGTGGAAGCGGCCATCGCCGAAGAAGCGGCTCGCGGCCGGAGCGCTCTCCGGATCCCTTTCCGGATCACTCCCCGGGTCGCTCCCTTGGCGCCAGGGCCACGTGAACGGGCGCAGCGCCCGGTAGTCGGCATCCGACAGCGCGGCTGCGGCGCCGATGTCGAAATCCGGCGAGCCGGCCACCGCACTCAGGGCGGCATGCTCGCGAAAGATGTCCGCCGGACCTCGCCAGTCGAACCCGTGGTGCGCGCCCAGGCGCCTTGCCACCGCGGCGATCTGCCACCAGTCCGGCCGTGCCGCACCGGGGAGCGGCCGGAACCCGCGCTGGCGCGAGATGCAACGCTCGGAGTTGGTGACCGTGCCGTCCTTCTCTCCCCAGGCCGCGCTCGGCAGCAGCACGTGGGCCAGGCGGGCGGTATCGGTGTCCGGCACCACGTCCGAGACCACCACGAACGGGCAGGCCGCCAGGGCTGCGCGCACCCGGTCCGCATCCGGCAGGCTGTCGACCGGGTTGGTGGCCAGGATCCACACCGCGCGGATGCGCCCCTCGGCGATGCGTTCGAACAGCTCGATCGCCTTCGGCCCCGGCGTCGAGGCGATGTGCGGCGAGTCCCAGAAGCGCTGCACGCGCTCGCGGGCGCCGGCATCGTCGAGTTCGGTGTGGGCGGCGAGCATGTTCGACAGCCCGCCCACCTCGCGCCCGCCCATGGCGTTCGGCTGGCCGGTGACCGAGAACGGTCCCGTGCCGGCGCGGCCGATGCGGTTGGTGGCCAGGTGGCAGTTGATGATCGCGTTGACGGTGTCGGTACCGCGCGCGCCCTGGTTCACCCCCTGGCTGTAGACGGTGACCACGCGTTCGGTGGTGCGGAAGGCATCGAACAGGCAGGCGATGTCATCGGCCGACAGGCCGGTCCGGCGGATCGTCTCCGCCCGCGTCAGCGGCGCCACCGCCGCGAGGGACGCCTTCGCGCCGCCGACATGGGCGGCCATCCAGTCGTTGTCCAAGGCGTCGTGGCGGGCCAGGTGTGCGAGCAGTCCGCCGAACAGGTCCGCATCGCGGTCCGGCTCGATCGCCAGGTGCCGGTCGGCCATGGCCGTGGTGGCGGTGGCGCGCGGATCGATGACGAGGATGCGCAAGGTGGGACGGGCCTCGCGCGCCGCCAGCAGGCGCTGGTGCAGCACCGGGTGGCACCACGCCAGGTTGCTGCCGACCAGGATCACCAGATCGGCCTGTTCCAGGTCCGCGTAGCGGCCCGGCACCGTGTCGGTGCCGAACGCGCGCTTGTGCCCGGCCACGCTGGAGGCCATGCACAGCCGCGAGTTGGTGTCGATGTTGGCGGTGCCCAGCCAGCCCTTGACGAACTTGTTGGCCGCGTAATAGTCCTCGGTCAGCAATTGCCCGGAGCCGTACACCGCCACCGCGTCGCGACCGTGCTCGGCGATGGTGGCGGCGAGGCGGGCCGCGACCGTGTCGAGCGCCTCGTCCCAGTCCGGTTCGCGCGCGCCGATGCGTGGCCGCAGCAGGCGGCCAGTGGTGCCCAGCGTGGCGGCCAGTGCGGCACCCTTGCTGCACAGCCGTCCCGCGTTGGCCGGGTGCGCGACGTCACCGGTCACCCGGCACGACGCGCTGTCGGGTTGGAGCACGGTGACGCCGCAGCCCACGCCGCAGTAGGGGCAGGTGGTGCGAACGGCGTCGTCGGCCGGTACCGGCATCGCCCGCGTCACGGCGTCCAATCAGCCCTCCGGCACGGCGAGGCTGATGCGCCCGTCGTCGATGCGCGTGTCGTAGCGTTGCACCGACCCTTCGTCGGCACCGCGCGCCTGCCCGTCGCCCAGGCCGACCACCCAGTTGTGCAGCGGACAGGTCACGCAGTCGCCGTGCACGATGCCCTCGCTCAGGGGGCCGCCCTTGTGCGGGCAGCGATCCTCCAGCGCGTGCACTTCCCCCGCTTTGGTGCGGAACAGCGCGATGACGGTTTCGCCACGCACGACACGCCGCGAGCCACGCACCGGAATGTCGCTCAGCCGGCCCACCTCGACCCAGTGCACCGGCGCCGCCTGCATGACCGCGCTCACGACACCGCCTCCGGGGCACGTCGCGCCTCGGCATGCTGCTGCGCCAGCGTGGCGAGTGGTTCGAACTCGTGGCGCTGCTCGCCCTGCACCGCGCGTGCGGCCCATGGGTCGACCTGTGCCACCTTCTGCGAACGATCGAAGCGGGCGCGGAGCGCGACGCGGTTCGGCGCATCGTCCACCACCTGCGCGCGCACCGTGTCCAGCCCCACCCGGGCCGCCCACTTGTAGATGCGCTCCAGGTAGTGCCCTTGCTCGCGGTACGCCTGCATCAGCGCGGCGATGTGCTCGATGACCTCCTCCTCGCCGACCACGTGGGTCAGCGGTTCCGTACCGCGGATGTCCAGACCGGCCGCACCGGCGAACACGATGTCGTAGCCCGAGTCCACGCAGATCACGCCGATGTCCTTGCAGGTGGCCTCCGAACAGTTGCGCGGACAGCCGGACACGGCCAGCTTCACCTTGGCAGGCGCCCAGCTGCCCCACAGGCAGCGCTCGAGCTTGATGCCCAACCCGGTGGAGTCCTGGGTGCCGAAGCGGCACCAGTCGGTGCCCACGCAGGTCTTCACGGTGCGCAGCCCCTTCGCGTAGGCGTGCCCGGACACGAACCCCGCCTTGCCCAGGTCGTGCCAGACCAGCGGCAGGTCGTCCTTCTTCACCCCGAACATGTCGATGCGCTGACCGCCCGTCACCTTGACGGTGGGGATGGCGAACTTGTCCACCACGTCGGCGATCGCGCGCAGCTCCTTGGCCGAGGTCACGCCACCCCACATGCGCGGCACCACCGAGTAGGTGCCGTCCTTCTGGATGTTGGCGTGCGCGCGCTCGTTGATGAAGCGCGACTGGTAGTCGTCGGTGTAGTCCTCCGGCCACTCGCACACCAGGTAGTAGTTCAGGCCCGGTCGACACTTCGCACAGCCGCAGCTGCTCTTCCATTCCAGCGCCTGCATGAGTTCGGGAATGCTGCGCAGGGACCTGGTGCGGATCAGCCGGCGCACATCGTCGTGGCCCAGGTCGGTGCACGGGCACATCGGCGTGACCGCCGCGCGCTGGAAGCGCTCGCCGAGCGTGAGCGCCATGACCTGCTCGACCAGTCCGGTGCAGGTACCGCACGAGGAGGAGGCCTTGGTGTGGGCGCGCACCCCGTCCAGCGTGGTCAGCTCCAGACGCTGGATGGTGTCGACGATACGTCCCTTGCACACGCCGTTGCAGCCGCAGATCTCCGCCTCAGGGGGCAAGGCTGCAACGGCTGCCGTAGGGTCCGCATCGCGCCCTCCCTCGAAGGCCTGGCCGAAGATGAGCGTGTCGCGACCGTCGCCGAGGGTCTGCTCGCGACGCAGCTTGTCGTAGAACCAGCTGCTGTCGGTGGTGTCGCCGATCATGACGATGCCGACGATGCGGTCGTCCTCGATCACCAGGCGCCGGTACACGCCGGCGGCGGCGTCGCGCAGCACGATCTCCTCGCGGCCGGGCCCGTCGGCGAAGTCGCCGGCCGAGAACAGGTCGACGCCGTTGACCTTGAGCTTGGCCGAGGTCATCGAACCGGTGTAGCTGGCCTCGCCGCCGCTCAGGCGCGTGGCCAGCACGTTGGCCATGTCGTAGAGCGGGGCGACCAGTCCGTAGCAGGTCTCGCGGTGCTCCACGCACTCGCCCAGCGCGAACACGTGCGGGTCCTCGGTGCCCATGCCGTCATCGACCAGGATGCCGCGGTTCACCGCCAGGCCGGCCTGCATCGCCAGCGTGGTGGCCGGGCGTATGCCGACCGCCATGACCACCAGCTCCGCGGCGATCACCGTACCGTCGGCAAGCTTGACCCCGGTGACGCGCCCGCCGTCACCGAGCAGTTCCACCGTCGTGCGCTCGGTCAGCACCGTGATGCCACGCGACTCGATCGCCTGCTTGAGCAGGTGGCCGGCCGGAGCGTCCAGCTGCCGGTCCATCAATACCGGACCGTGGTGCAGCACCGTCACCGACATGCGTTGCGCGTTCAGCCCGTCGGCGGCCTCCAGGCCCAGCAGGCCGCCGCCGATCACCACTGCCCGACCGCACTCGCCGCAGGCGCGCAGCATGCGCCCGACATCGTCCAGGTCGCGATAGACCAGCACGCCGTCCAGGTCCGCACCGGGCAGCTGCAGCCGGTTGGGGGTGGAGCCGGTGGCGATGACCAGCGCGTCGTAGTCGTGCGTCGCACCGTTCGCATCGGTGACGGTGCGCGCACCGCGATCGATCGCGGCGATGGCCCGGCCCTTGTGCAGCGTCACGCCGTGGCCGGCGTACCAGTCGTCGTCGTGGGTGACGATGTCCTCGTAACGCTTCTCGCCGGTCAGCACCGGCGAGAGCATCAGCCGGTTGTAGTTCACGCGCGGCTCGGCGTTGAAGATCGTCACCGTCCAGCGTACCGGGGCACCGTCCGCCATGCGCTCGAACAGCGTCTCCAGCATGCGCCCGGGGGCCATGCCGTTGCCGATCACGATCAGGCGGCGCATGTCGCCCTCGTGCGCGGCTCCGCCACTCGTGTGCGTCGCAGGTCCTACCGGCCATTGCATCATGTTCAAGAGGCGAGTCGCTCCGGGGTGGGCAGGGTCCGTTCGGGTGCGGGGACGGGGACATCGGGCGCTTGCGCACCGGGCCGTCGCGCCGCGATGGCCTCCAGCAGCTCGGGTGACGGATCGGCGCCGCCCTCGTAGGCCTCCAGGAACTCCAGCAGCTGTTCGCGATAGCCGTAGTAGTCCGGGTGGGCCAGCAGGGCGTCGCGCGATCGCGGCCGGGGCAGGTCGACCGGCATGATGTTGCCCACGCGTGCGTTCGGTCCGTTGGACATCATCACCACCCGGTCGGCCAGCAGGATGGCCTCGTCCACATCGTGGGTCACGCACACGGTGGTCACCTCGGTGCGCGACCACACATCCATCAGCACGTCCTGCAACTGCCAGCGGGTCAGGCTGTCGAGCATGCCGAACGGCTCGTCCAGCAGCAGCAGCTTGGGCGACAGCGCGAAGGCGCGCGCGATGCCCACGCGCTGCTGCATGCCGTTCGACAGGCTGGCGGCATCGCGCTCCATCGCATCGGTCAGGCCCACCCGCTCCAGGTAGTACTCGACGATGTCGCGGCGCTCGGCCCGCGAGGCCCGCGGGTAGACCCGCTCCACGCCGAGCGCGACGTTGTCGCGCGCCGTCATCCACGGCATCAGCGAGGGCGACTGGAACACCACCGCCCGGTCGGGGCCGGCGTGGGTGACGTGCGTGCCGTCCAGCACGATCGCCCCGTCGCTGATCGGGTTCAGTCCGGCGCTCATCGACAGCACCGTGGACTTGCCGCAACCCGAATGTCCGATCAGGGTGATGAACTCGCCGCGGCGCACGGTCAGCTCGAAGTCCTCGACCACGGCGAGCGGGCCGTCCGGAGTCGGGTAGGTCTTGCCGAGCTGGCTGAAGCGCAGGTAGTCGTGATCGCGCGAGCCACGCGCCTCGTCGAGCACGGCCTGCGGCACCTGCCGCGACCCTTGCTGCGGCACCGGTTCGACGCGCGGCAACGCGACGACCTTGCCGCCGTGATCGGGTACCAGCTGCGGCATCGCGCGTGCTGGCGCCGCCCCGGCATCGCGTTCGGACGCCAGGTTCAGCAGGTAGCGGGTGATGTCGCCGCGCAGGCGGACGTAGCCGGCATCGTGGTTCATGGCGGTACGCTGACGCGGTCGCTCGATCGCCACCTCGAAGTCGCGTCCGAAGGTGGCGTGCGGTGCCGGCGTCATGGCGATGACCCGGTCGGCCAGCAGCAGCGCCTCGTCGACATCGTTGGTGATCAGCACGATCGTGGCGCCGCTCTGCGTGGAGATGTCGGCGAACTCGTCCTGCAACCGGGCGCGCGTCAGCGCATCGAGCGCCGAGAGCGGCTCGTCCAGCAGCAGCACCTCGGGTTCCACCGCCAGCGCCCGCGCCACGCTGACCCGCTGGCGCATGCCGCCGGACAGCTCGGCCGGCAGCCGGGTGGCGGCGTGCGACAGGCCGACCATGTCGATGTACTTCTGCACCCGGGCACGACGCAGGCTGCGCGACAGCCCGCGCGCGGTGCTGTCGACCGCCAGCGCGATGTTGTCGCGCACGTTCAGCCACGGCATCAGCGAGTAGCTCTGGAACACCACGCCGCGCTCGGCATGCGGTGCATCGACCTCCTCGCCCTTGTAGAGCACGCGACCGGCATCGGGCCGTTCCAGACCGGCGAGCAGCGAGACCAGCGTGGTCTTGCCCGCACCCGAGAAGCCGACCACGGCGACGAACTCGCCGGGGCGCACGCTCAGGTCGATCTCGTGCAGCACCTCGTTGCGGGTGGCACCGCCGCCGTAGCCCTTGCGGACACCGTGCAGCTCGATGATCGGACTCGTCATGGGTGTCGTCTCCTCATCGCTCGCTGGTGAAGGTGAAGGCGCGCTGCAGCGCGAACATGACCCGGTCGAGCAGGAAGCCGATCAGGCCGATGGTGATGACCGCCAGCATGATGCGCGCGAGCGAGTCCGACGAGCCGTTCTGGAACTCGTCCCACACGAACTTGCCCAGCCCCGGGTTCTGCGCCAGCATCTCGGCGGCGATCAGCACCATCCAGCCCACCCCCAGGGACAATCGCAGGCCGGTGAAGATCAGCGGCATCGCGCTCGGCATGACGATGCGGGTGATGGTCTTCCAGGTCGGCAGGCGCAGCACCCGGCCGACGTTCATCAGGTCCTTGTCCACCGAGGCCACGCCCAGGGCGGTGTTGATCAGCGTCGGCCACAGCGAGCACAGCGTCACCGTCACCGCCGAGATCACCAGCGACTTGGGCAGCAGGTCGCTCGGGTTCAGGTAGGCGGCCGAGACGATCATCGTGACGATCGGCAGCCAGGCCAGCGGCGACACCGGCTTGAATATCTGCACCAGGGGATTGATCGCGGCACTGAACCCCTTCGACAACCCCGAGGCGATCCCCAGCGGGATGGCGATCAGCGTGGCGATCAGGAAGCCGAGCGCGACGGTGAACAGGGAGGTGAGTATCTGGTCGATGTAGGTCGGCTTGCCGGTGTAGGCACGCTGCTTGACCCTGTCGGCACGACCGTCGGCGATCAGCTTGGCGTTGCGCGCGTCCTGGCGTTCGTGGAAGGCGATCTGCTTGTCGCGTTCGCGAGCGATGTCCTCCTGCATCTGGCCGACCTGCGCCCAGACATCGGCCGGGCCCGGGATCGCCCCCAGCGAGGTCTGCACCTGTGGTGCGAGGGCGGCCCAGGCACCGAGGAACAAGGCGATGCCCAGCAGCGGAATCGCCACCCGCTCGCGAAGGTCCGCGAGCTGCTCGCGCACGGGCTCGCCGATCGCCATCCGGACCAGCGGCAGCAGCCAGCCGAAGCCGATCGCGTCGATGCCACCGGCACAGCGATCGACACCGTGCCGCAGCCGCAGTCCGATGGAGGTGGGTGCGGCGCGACCGAGCGTGGAGGAGGGGGCGCTCATCGGCTCAGCTGCCGGCCGCGGGCGAGTCGGCCTTCAGGCCGATCGTCAGCGATTCCAGGTAATCGTTCGGGGCGCGTCCGTCGTAGGCGATGCCGTCGATGAACTCGTCGGTGGCGTCGCGGTAGCCGTCGGTGTCGAACGGGAAGTCGCTCTCGCTCACATGGCCCTCGTCGACCAGCAGCCGGGCCGCCTGCAGGTAGGTGTCCGGCAGGTAGACGCTGCGGGCGATCTCGTCGTACCAGTCGTCAGGCCGATGCTGGTCGATCTGGCCCCAGCGGCGCATCTGGGTCAGGTACCAGACCGCGTCGGAGTAGTACGGGTAGGTGGCGTGGTAGCGGAAGAACACGTTGAAGTCCGGTACCTCGCGCACATCGCCGCGCTCGTACTCGAAGGTGCCGGTCATGGAGGCGGCGATCACGTCGGCATCGGCGCCCACGTACTCGGAGCGCGACAGGATCTCCACCGCGTCGAGCCGGTTGGCGTTGTCGTTCTCGTCCAGCCACTGCGCGGCACGGATCAGCGCCTTGACCACCGCGAGCGTGGTGTTGGGGTTCTCCTCGGTGAACGCCCTGGTCATGCCGAACACCTTCTCCGGATTGTTCTTCCAGATCTCGTAGTCGGTGATCACCGGCACGCCGATCCCCTTGGCCACCGCTGCCTGGTTCCAGGGCTCACCCACGCAGTAGCCCAAGATCGTGCCGGCCTCGAGCGTGGCAGGCATCTGCGGCGGTGGCGTCACCGACAGCAGGACCTCGGCGTCGATCTGGCCGGAGGTGTCGGTGCTGGAGTAGAAGCCCGGATGGATGCCGCCGGCGGCCAGCCAGTAGCGCAGCTCGTAGTTGTGGGTGGACACCGGGAACACCATGCCCATGTTGAACGGCCGGCCCTCGTCC